>Ga0209550_10000610_pt1 | contig 33972 bp, 32 predicted proteins | sample LauGreSuBDMM15SN_2_FD_187567 | JGI IMG/M metagenome (GOLD analysis project Ga0209550, IMG submission 187567) | Freshwater lake microbial communities from Lake Michigan, USA - Su13.BD.MM15.SN (SPAdes) (version 5) | ecosystem: Environmental > Aquatic > Freshwater > Lake | place: Lake Michigan... | reverse complement strand
GCCTCTGGCGCGCTGTGCTGGACCAAGCGGCTGAGGGCTTCTTTGCTGACTTGTTGCGTCACGGGTGCCAAAGTGGTCAGGCGTTGGACCAAGGCGGCAGTGACCCCGTCGATCGCATCGGGGGCGGCCAGTTGGTGCAGGTAGCCGCAGGACAGGGCCTCATCGGCGCCGATCATGTCGGCCAGCATCAACATGCGTTTGACACGTTGCGGCCCGAAAGCTGCGCACAAACGCGCCACATTGGCCACCGACAAGCAATTGCCCAGCGTCTTGGCAATGGGCAAGCTCATCTGAGAGCCAGGCGTGGCCAGTCGAAAGTCGCAGGCTGTGGCGATGGCCAGTCCACCGCCCACGGCCCAACCTTCAATGAGCGCCACGGTGGGCATGGGCAGCGAGCAGAGCAAGGCGATGCAAGCCTCGATTTGCGCTTCGTAGGCTACGCCGTCGTCTCCGGAGCTGAAGGTTTTGAATTGCTCGATGTCGGTGCCCGCCACGAAGGCTTGCCCGCCCGCACCGCGAAACACCACGGCCCGCACACCCGAATCGGCTTTGAAGCCCCGGCAATGCTCGCTGAGCTGTTGGTACATGGCCCAGGTCATGGCGTTGCGTGCCTGTGGGCGGTTGAAGGTGACCGTGGCCACACCTTGCTCGACAGCAAGGTCCACGGTGCCAGCAGTGTTGATTTCCGACATCAGGTGTCCAACTTCACGTTGCTGTCTTTGACCACTTTCGCCCACTTGACTTGTTCGGTGCGGATGAAATCAGCAAAGCGTTGCGCCGAACCGCCGCCGTCTTCTGCGCCGTATTGGGCCAATTTTTCCACCACGTCGGGCATGACCAAGACCTTGTTGATGTCCTCGTTCATGCGTTGCGCCATGGCCGGGGGGAGTTTGCCTGGACCGACCAAACCGTACCAGGTGGTGGCCTCGAAGTTGGGGAAGCCCGCTTCGATCATGGTGGGCACATTGGGGTAGCTGGAGGCCCGTTTGGCTCGGGTTTGTGCAATCGCGCGCACCTTGCCACTTTTGACATGGGGTGTCGCAGCGGTCATGGTGTCAAACGAGTACCCGATTTGCCCCCCAATCAAATCGACCAACATGGGGCCAGATCCTTTGTAGGGGATGTGGATGGTGTCCACACCTGCAGCCAGTTTGAAGGATTCAAGAGCCATGTGTTGGGCTGAGCCTTGCCCGGCAGAACCAAAGCTCACCTTGCCCGGGTTGGCCTTGCATAGAGACACCAATTCGGCCACGGTTTTCGCGGGCTGGTCGTTGTTGGAAATCAGCAAATTGGGCGTGATCCCGACCAAGGTCAAAGGTGTGAAGTCGCGGTCCACCACATAGCTGAGCTTGGGCATGAGGGCGGGGGCCAGCGCATGGCTGTTGATGTGCGCCATCAGCAGCGTGTTGCCGTCAGGGGCGGCTTTGGCCACCGCTTCCGCAGCGATCACCCCAGTGGCCCCGGCGCGGTTTTCAACCAGCACCGTGATGCCCCACATGGTTTGCAGTTTTTGCGCGACGATGCGGGCCAGGATGTCGGTGCCACCCCCGGGGGCAAAGCCCACCAAGATGCGCACGGGCCCAGCGGGCAGGGATTGCGCCTGCACCGCGGGTGCGACGAGTGTGGCTGCGGTGGCGGCTGTAGCGGCTACAAAGGTTCTGCGTTTCATGTTGTCTCCTGGGGTTGTGTTTTAAAAATGCACGCTAGAAGTGAGGGTGTCTATTTATTAGTGGCTCGAAAAATGGTCCATGATGGCTTGCACGCCGCTGCCTTGCAGCGCCACGCCCGAGAGCTTCAGGCCCATTTCGCAGCCCGCCACGGTGGCGATCAGGGTCAGGTCGTTGCTGTCGCCCAGGTGGCCAATGCGGAACATGCGGCCTTTGACTTTGCCTAGGCCCGTGCCCAGCGAGCAATCAAAGCGTTCGTGGATGACTTTGCGCACCGCGTCGGCGTCCACACCCTCAGGGGTCATGACGCCGGTCAAGATGGGGGAGTAGACGGCCGGGTCGGCGCATTGAATCGGCAGGCCCCAAGCCTTGACCGCCGCTCGCACCCCGGCAGCCCAGCGCTGGTGACGGGCAAACACCGTGTCCAGGCCTTCGGCCAGCAACATGTCGCAGGCTTCGCTTAAGCCATAGAGCAAGTTGGTGTTCGGGGTCGAGGGCCAGTAGCCGTTTTTGTTCATCTCGATCATTTCGCCCCAGGCCCAGTAACTGCGGGCCATGCCACCTTGTTGGCTGACCTCGATGGCGCGGGGCGACAGGGCGTTGAAGCTGATGCCGGGCGGCAACATCAGGCCTTTTTGTGAGCCGCTGATGGTCACGTCCACGCCCCATTCGTCGTGCCGGTAGTCGGCGCTGGCCAGGCCCGAGATGCTGTCGACCAGCAGCAAAGCGGGGTGCTTGGCAGCGTCCATGGCGCGGCGTACGGCAGCGATGTCGCTGGTCACGCCGGTCGAGGTTTCGTTGTGCACCACGCAAACGGCCTTGATGCTGTGGCCCGTGTCGGCTTTCAGGCGTTGCTCGATCAAATCGGCCTGCACGCCGTGACGCCAGCCCTCCAGGCCCGGCAAGCTGATGACCTCTGATTTCAGTCCGAGTTGGTTGGCCAGTTTGTTCCACAAAAACGCAAAGTGGCCGGTCTCGTACATCAGCACATGGTCGCCGGTGCTGAGCACGTTGCACAGAGCCGCCTCCCACGCCCCGGTGCCAGAAGCGGGGTAAATCATGACGGGGTGGCGGGTTTTGAAAATCTTTTGCACGTCGGCCAGCACCTTCTTGCCCAGGGCGCCGAACTCGGGGCCACGGTGGTCGATGGTGGGCGAACTGATGGCCCGCAAGATGCGATCGGGCACGGGCGAGGGGCCTGGAATTTGCAGGAAGTGGCGACCCGTGGGGTGGAAATTCGTGGTGAGCATGCGCGGCAAAGCCTTTCAGTTTTTCATTCATTTTTTGTATTCAAATTGCTTTTGTCAAGGGTGTTTGTCCTAAAATCGGTCGATACGACTCATTTTTTTGTATTCAAAAAACTCTTATGGGCATTGACCAATCGACCCTTCCTCGGCCCGTTTTGCATGCGCAAGTGGCGCAGCGCTTGCGCCAAATGCTGGTGGAGGGCTTGATTCCACCCGGCGGCAAACTCAATGAACGCACCCTGTGCGAAGAGCTGCACATCTCGCGCACGCCGCTGCGCGAAGCCATCAAGATGCTGGCGGCCGAAGGCCTGGTCGAGCTCTTGCCCAACCGGGGGTCGGTGGCGGTGCAGTTGAGTGAAGCGGACGTGCACCACACCTTTGAGGTGATGGCGGGCTTGGAGGGGCTGTCGGGTGAGTTGGCCGCGCAGCGCGTGACCGAGGCCGAACTCAGCGAAATCAAGGCCCTGCACTACGAGATGATGGCGGCCTACACCCGCCGGGACTTGTCGGGCTATTACCAAATCAATGCGGCAATTCACCGCAACTTCAACGCTGCGGCCAAAAACCCGGTGTTGACCACCACCTACAACCAGGTCAATGCCCGCTTGCAGGCGCTGCGCTTTCGCTCGAACCAGGACGGTGACAAATGGCAGCGCGCTGTGGAAGAGCACGTCGCGATGGTGCAAGCCCTGGAGGCCCGCGACGCAGCGGCCCTGCGTCGGGTGCTGATGCACCACTTGGACAACAAGCGCACGGTGGTGATCGAACAGCTGCGCAGTGCCGCGGCAATTTTTTATCCGGCAGAAAAAGAAGGACAGACCCCATGAACGCCCCTTTGCCGATCGATTTGTCAAAAACCTCGCCTGACGGTGCCTACGAAAAAGTGGCTGCTGGCAGCAATGAGGTGACCGCTACGCTTGCCAAGCGTTTGCGCCAGCACGCCCAAGGCGAGGTGCTGTTTTCTGCGGCCGATCGGGGGCGTTACGCCACCGATGCCTCGATTTACCAAGTCATGCCCTTGGGTGTGTTTGTGCCGCGTGATGCGGCCGATGTGTGCGTGGCCATGGACATTTGCCGCGATTTGGGCGTGCCCATCGTGCCGCGCGGCGGCGGCACCAGCCAATGTGGTCAGACGGTGGGGGCGGGCTTGGTCATGGACCATTCCAAGCACATGCGCAAAATCATGGCCGTCGACGCCGAACAGCGCACCGCCACCGTGGAGCCGGGTTTGGTGCTGGACCACCTGAACGCCGCCCTCAAACCGCATGGCCTGTGGTACCCGGTGGACGTGTCCACCAGCGCGCAGGCCACATTGGGCGGTATGGCGGGCAACAACTCGTGCGGCAGCCGCTCGATCGCTTACGGCAACATGGTGCACAACGTGCTGGGTGCCCAGGCTTGGTTGGCCGACGGCAGTTTGCTGGACTTTGGTGACCATGACCAAGCCCAAGGCCGGGTGCGCCAGATCGGCAACTTTGTGCGCGACTTGGCGCAGCAACAAGCCAGCGAGATCGATGCCCATTGGCCCAAAGTCTTGCGCCGCGTGGCCGGCTACAACCTGGACATTTTTCGCAACCAAAACGAGCGGCCCTACACGGCCGATGGGTCCGTCAACCTGTCGCATTTGCTGATCGGCAGCGAGGGCACGCTGGCGCTGACACGCTCGCTCACCCTGCGCTTGTCCGAGTTGCCGCGCGCCAAGGTGTTGGGGGTGGTGAACTTTCCGACCTTTTACCAAGCCATGGATTCGGCCCAGCACATCGTCAAGCTGGGGCAGGGCATGGCGGTGGGGCAGCTGTCGGCCGTCGAGCTGGTGGACCGCACCATGATCGAGCTGTCTTTGCAAAACCCGGCTTTTGCGCCGACCATCCGCACCGCCTTGTCGCCGCACATCAACGGCGGCATGCCCGAGGCGGTGTTGTTGGTGGAGTTTTCCGGTCCCAGCAAGGGCGATATCGCGCACAAAATCAAAGAGCTGGTCGAGCTGATGGGCGACTTGGGCTTGCCCGCCAGCGTGGTCGAGATGGTGGACGATGCACCGCAAAAGAATCTATGGGAAGTGCGCAAGGCAGGCTTGAACATCATGATGAGCTTGCGTGGCGACGGCAAGCCGGTGAGCTTTATTGAGGACTGCGCGGTGCCGCTGGAAAGTCTGGCCGAGTACACCGAGGCCCTGACCGGCGTGTTTCGCAAATACGGCAGCCGGGGCACCTGGTACGCACACGCTTCGGTGGGCACTTTGCATGTGCGGCCCATTTTGGACATGCGCCGCGATGGGGCCAGCAAAATGCGCGCCATTGCCGAAGAGGCCAGCGCCTTGGTGCGTCATTACAAGGGCGCGTTCAGTGGTGAGCACGGGGACGGGCTGTGCCGGGGCGAGTGGATTGGCTGGCAGTTTGGCCCACGCATCAGCGAAGCCTTTGCTGCCATCAAGCAACAGATGGACCCCGGTCAAATGCTGTCGCCCCAGCGCATCGTCAACCCGCCAAAAATGGACGACACCACACTGATGCGCTATTCGCCCACCTACAAGGTGGTGCCGATCCAGACCGCTTTGGACTGGCGTGCCTGGGATGTGCAAAACAACCCCGTGACCGAGCAAACCAGTGCGCCCGGCACCGGCGGCGACCCGGCCCAGGGCCTGGCCAAGGCGGTGGAGATGTGCAACAACAACGGGCACTGCCGCAAGTTCGACGCAGGCACCATGTGCCCCAGTTACCGCGTGACCCGCGACGAGCAGCACCTGACGCGCGGCCGCGCCAACACCTTGCGCCTGGCGCTGAGCGGCCAGATCGAAGGTCTGGTGGGCGAGGACGCGTTGAGCAGCCAGGCGGTGCACGACGCGATGGACCTGTGTGTGGGCTGCAAAGGCTGCAAGCGCGATTGCCCCACCGGGGTGGACATGGCCAAGATGAAGGTTGAATTTTTGCAGCACTACAAGGCCAAGCACGGCCACACGCTGCAAGACAAGTTGGTGGCTTATTTGCCCGAATATGCCCGCTGGGCGGCGCGGCTGGCCCCGGTTTTGAACCTGCGCAACCGGATGCCGCTGCTGGCCGCGTTGACAGAAAAGCTATTGGGCCTGTCGGCCAAACGCAGCTTGCCCGAGTGGCAGACGCGACACTTTTTCAACGCCAGCACTGCTTCGTCGTCCCGCACGGCCAGCCGCGCCGAAGTGTTGGCAGCGGCGCGTGGCGTGGTCTTGTTTGTGGACACCTTCAACGGCTACTTGGAATCGGCCAACGCGCATTCGGCCGTGAAGGTGCTGCAGGCTGCGGGTTACACCGTGCATGTGGCCACCAAACTGCAGGACGATGGCGCGCACCTTTGCTGCGGCCGAACCTACCTGGCCAGCGGCATGGTGGACAAAGCCCGCGACAAAGCCCGCGAAGTGGAGCAAAGCTTGCTGCCTTTTGCCGAAAAAGGGCTGTCCATCGTGGGCTTGGAGCCTTCATGCTTGCTGACCTTGCGCGACGAGTTGCTGGTGATGGGTTTGGGCGAGGGTGCGCAAAAGATCTCCCAGCAGGCCTTGCTGTTTGAAGAATTTCTGGCGCGCGAGGCCCAGTCGGGGCAACTGGACGGATTGAAGGCGCAAATCGCTCCGGTGGCGCGTCCGGTCTTGCTGCACGGCCATTGCCACCAAAAAGCCTTCGACGCGGTGTCCCCCGTGATGGAGGTCTTGCGCTGGATTCCGGGGGCCAAGCCGCAACTGATCGAGAGCAGTTGCTGTGGCATGGCCGGTAGTTTCGGCTACGAGGCCAAGCACTACGAGGTGTCCATGCAGATGGCCGAGCTGAGCTTGTTGCCTGCCGTGCGCGCCCAGCCCGATGCGATCGTGGTCGCCGACGGCACCAGCTGCCGCCACCAGATCCACGACGGCGCCAAACGCGAAGCCGTGCACCTGAGTCAGTTGCTGGCGAGTTTGTTGCCGAGCTGAGCCACCCTCTATGGATCCAGCCAGAGAAAATTGAAACATCCATGAATAGCAAACATTTGTCATCCCGGGCGAGGACCCGGGATCCAGTGCGCACCAAAGCCCTTTGCAAACAACCGCGGCATGCACTGGATCCCGGCTCAAGGCCGGGTTGACAAAGTGAACGATTCAGACCGGACACCTGAAAACTTCAGAGGGCTGGACCCTGAATCAACTCAAGGCGGACTGATCGACAAACGCAGCTCGCTGGTCCACTCGCGGATTTGATCGGTGATCGGATCGGTGAATCGCACCGCCTGGGCCAGCAATTGCAGCGGCTGGCTGAAGTCTTCAGGCGCATCCGGGCCGCGCAAGACGTTGGGGTAAAACAGGTCGCCTTCGATCGGGATGCCCAAGGCGTTCATGTGCACCCGCAGCTGGTGGCGCTTGCCACTGATGGGCTCCAGCGCATAAAGCGCCCGCAGGTCATCGGTGTGCAGCAAATCGATGCGGGTTTCGCTGTTGGCAGGCCCTGGCACCTCTTTCGTTCTGAAAAACGGCTCGCCCTGCACCAGGCGGCTGGTGTGTACCAAGGGTAGCTTCAGGTGCGACGCATGCGCCGCCACCGCGTGGTAGGTTTTGTGGATCTGGTGGTCCCGAAACAGCGCGTGGTAGGCGTCGCGCTCTCGCAGGTGTTTGCCGAACAACACCAAACCCGCGGTTTCGCGGTCGATTCGGTGCAGTGGCACCAAATCGGCGCACCCCGTCTGGCGCTTGAGCTGCACCAACAGGCTTTGCTGCACGTAACGACCCGTGGGCGTGACGGGCATGAAGTGCGGTTTGTCGGCCACCAGCAAATGCTCGTCTTCAAACAGGACCTGTGCCTGAAACGGCAACAGGGGTTCATCGACCAAATGACGGTAGTAATACAAGCGCTGGCCCGGTTGGCAACTTTGGTGGGGCAGGGCCGCTCGACCGTCCTCGTGCAGCACCAAGCCTTGCGCCAAGCGTTCAGCCCATTGACTGCGCGAAATACCGGGCATGCGCTGGGCCAAAAAATCAAGCAGGTGCGGCGCGCCCTGAGGGACCGAGACCACGCTGGCACTCACGCCGTCGCGCAAGGGCAACGAGAAAGCGTGCCCGGATTCGCGCATGTCAGACCCGGCGGAACACCAGGTCCCACACGCCGTGACCGAGCTTCAAGCCCCGGTTTTCAAACTTGGTCAGTGGGCGATAGTCAGGCTTGATGGCATAGCCGCCCAATGCAGTGCTGGTGTTGGCCAGCAAGGGCTCGGCGCTGATCACTTCCATCATCTGCTGGGCGTAGGGTTGCCAGTCTGTGGCGCAGTGCAGGTAGCCACCCGGCTTGAGGCGCTGGGCCACTTTGTTCACCAGTTCAGGCTGAATCAAGCGGCGCTTGTGGTGCTTGGTTTTGTGCCAAGGGTCCGGAAAAAAAATGTGCACCCCGTCCAGTACGCCCGGGCGCAGCATGTGGTCAATGACTTCGACCGCGTCGTGACGCAGGATGCGGATGTTGTGCAGGTCTTGCTCACCAATGCGTTTGAGCAGGGCACCCACGCCCGCCTCGTGCACCTCGCAGCACAGAAAATGATCATCGGGCCGGACCCGGGCAATGTGGGCCGTGGCTTCGCCCATGCCAAAGCCGATTTCCAGAATCAGCGGGGCGCTGTGGCCAAACGCGGCGCTGGCGTTCAGGGCCTGGGGCGCGTAAGGGAGCAAATGGGTGGGGCCATACAGCTCATAGGCTTTTGCCTGGCCAATGGTAGTGCGGCCAGCGCGCAGTACATAGCTTTTGATGGTGCGCAAAAATGGCACGTCAGCCGGGATGCCCTTGGGCTTGGGGCCGTCGATGGGAGCGTTTTCAGTCATGGGTGGGGATTGTAGGGCGCGCCCTTGCCCCGGGGCGGGGCCCATCAGGTCAAGCCGTCTTGGGTTTGAAGTCACAAAACGCTGCCACCGCGCACTGACCGCACATCGGTTTGCGCGCTTGGCACACATAGCGACCGTGCAGGATCAGCCAGTGGTGGGCATCCACCAAATATTTGGCTGGAATGCGTTTGAGCAACTTGAGCTCTACCTCCAAAGGCGTTTTGCCCGGGGCCAAGCCCGTGCGGTTGCCCATGCGAAAAATGTGCGTGTCCACCGCCATGGTGGGCTCACCAAAAGCGGAGTTGAGCACCACATTGGCGGTTTTGCGGCCCACCCCGGGCAGGGCTTCGAGGGCTTCACGTGTGCGGGGCACTTGGCCGCCGTGCTGCTCCACCAAAATGCGGCAGGTCTCCATCAGGTGTTTGGCCTTGCTGCGGAACAGGCCAATGGTCTTGATGTGGTCCTCCAGTCCTGCAAGGCCCAGCGCCAGGATCTTTAGCGGCGTGCCCGCCACCGGAAACAGTTTGCGTGTGGCCTTGTTCACGCCCACGTCGGTGGCTTGGGCCGACAGCAACACAGCGGCCAGCAGTTCGAACACGCTGGTGTATTCCAGCTCCGTCACGGGCATGGGGTTGGCAGTTTGCAGGGTGGCAAAGAAGGATTCAATCTGTGCGGGTTTCATGGGGTGTCCAGAAGTTGGCAAAATGACGGCCAAGTCAACTCGGGAAGATACACCATGCCTTTGCAATTTGCCGACCGCCTGAACAACGTCGAAACCTCCGCCATCCGCGAGCTGTTCAAGCTCTTGGGTAAACCCGGCATCATCAGCTTTGCGGGTGGCTTTCCTGACAGTGCCATGTTCGATGTGGAGGGCATCCGCGAAGCCAGCAACGCCGCGCTGAGCCAAGACCCCGGCGCGGCCCTTCAGTATGGCGCGACCGAAGGCTTTGGCCCGCTGCGCGAGCAATTGGCGCACTTCATGGGCCAAAAGGGCGCCAAAGATGTGACTGCCGAGCATTTGATCGTGACCACGGGCAGCCAGCAAGGGCTTGATTTGATCGGCAAAACCATGATCAGCCCCGGCGACAAGGTGATTGTGGAAGGCCCGACATTTTTGGCCACCATCCAATGCTTTCGCCTGTACGGAGCCGAACTCATCAGCGCCCCGGTGGACGGCCACGGCGTCAAGACCGATGAGCTGGAGAAGCTGATCGCAGAGCACCAGCCCAAGTTTGTGTATTTGATCCCCACCTTCGGCAACCCCAGCGGTGCTTTGCTCAGCGCCGAGCGCCGCAAGCAGGTGCTTCAGATGGCGGTCAAACACCAGACCCTGATCGTCGAAGACGACCCGTATGGTGATTTGTACTTTGGCGAAGCCCCACCACCCAGTTTGCTGGCGATGAGCGCATCCGTGCCCGGAAGCCGCGAGCTGTTGGTGCATTGCGGCTCGCTGTCCAAGGTGTTGTCGCCCGGCCTGCGTGTGGGCTGGATGGTGGCGCCGGCCGAGTTGCTGAGCCGCGCCACCATGTGCAAACAGTTCAGTGATGCGCACACCAGCACCTTTGCCCAAGCCACAGCGGCGCAATACCTCAAAGCCGGTCGCATGCCCGCCACGCTCGACAAAGTGCGCAGCGTGTATGCCCAGCGCGCCCAGACCATGGGCGACGCTTTGCGCCGCGAACTGGGCGATGCGGTCGAGTTTGTGCAGCCTCAAGGCGGTTTATTCGTGTGGGCACGTCTCACAGGCGCAGGCGGCAAGGTCAAGGATGGCAATGTGTTCGCCAAAAGCGCCATCGCGCAAGGCGTGGCCTTTGTGCCGGGCACACCGTTTTTCTGCGCTAACCCCGACCACGCCACCTTCCGCCTGAGCTTTGCCACCGTGGGAGAAGACAAGATCCTTGAAGGCATTTCGCGCTTGGCCAAAGCGCTTTGAATTGTTTGCAGAGATCAAAAAAACGGACAGATTTGTCACCCCGGAAGCCAACAGACTCGTCACCCCGGACTTGATCCGGGGCCCATCTTTTGTCGCACCATGGATCCCGCATCCAGTGCGGGATGACTCACCCAATATGACCACCGAACAGTGCATCACCGTCAACGGCACCGAAGTCTGGCGGCAAGGGCAGGGCGACGAAGTCATCCTCATGCTGCACGGCTGGCCCGACACACGCGCCCTGTGGGACGGCACCGTGGCCGCACTGCAAGACCGCGCGACCTGTGCCCGCCTCACGCTGCCCGGCTTTGAGTATGGCTCTGCCGCCACCAGCTTGGACGACATGTGCCAGCTCTTGCGTCAGATCGTGGACCTCATCAGCCCCGACCAGCCCTTGACCTTGATGCTGCACGATTGGGGCTGCATTTTTGGCTACGAATTTGCCATGCGCCACCCCGATCGCGTGGCCCGTGTGGTGGCGGTGGATGTGGGCGACCACAATTCCGGGTCCTTGTTGCGCGAGTGGGGTTTGAAGGAAAAACTGTCCGTCATGGGCTACCAAGTGTGGCTGGCCTTGGCTTGGAAGCTGGGCGGCAACTTGGGCACTCGCATGACCCGCGCCATGGCCCGCTGGCTGCGCTGCCCCACGGACCCGGCCTCGATCACACACAAGATGAACTACCCCTATGCCATGCAGTGGTTCAGCACGGCGGGCGGCTTCAAGCGGGCGGCACAAATCCAGTTGCCCATGCCGCTGCTGTTTGTCTATGGCGAGCGTAAGCCCTTCATGTTCCATTCGGTCAAATGGCTGAAAAAAGTCGCGGCCAACCCCGGCAGTTCAGTACAGGGCTTGCCTTGTGGGCATTGGGTCATGGTGTCCAAACCCGAAGCTTTCCATGCGCGAGTGCGTCAATGGTTGTGGGGCGAAGCCTGAGCGGACAAGGCAGGAAGGCTCGCGCATGAAACCCGAAGACCTGATGAAACTGGTCAACACGCCCATGCCCTATGGCAAACACAAAGGCATGCTGATCGCCGATTTGCCCGGCAACTACCTCAACTGGTTTGCGCGTGAGGGTTTCCCCAAGGGTGAAATCGGTCAACTGCTGCAGCTCATGCAGGAGATTGACCACAACGGCTTGAGTGATTTGCTCAAACCCCTCCGTCAGCCTCGATGAGTTGGGGCTTGAGGCCATAGGCTTTTTTGGACAGCAGACTTGGAGCGTTGGCTCAATCGTCCTCGGCTGCGCTGATCTCGGGAAACAGCACCTCGGTGAAACCAAATCGGCTGAAGTCGCGTACCCGCATGGGGTAGAGCTTGCCGATCAGGTGGTCGCATTCGTGTTGCACCACGCGGGCGTGAAAACCGTCCACCGTGCGGTCGATGGGTGTCCCTTTTTCATCGCAGCCGGTGTAGTGGATGCGCGACCAGCGCGGCACCACACCGCGCAAGCCGGGCACCGACAAACAGCCTTCCCAATCGTCCTCTTCCTCGGCCCCCAGCGGCGTGATGTCCGGGTTGAGCAGCACTGTGCGCGGGACCAGCGGGCGGCCCGGGTAGCGCGGGTTCAAGGCCGTGCTGCCAAAAATCACCAATTGCAGGTTCACGCCAATTTGCGGGGCGGCCAGGCCTGCGCCGTTCACGGCCGCCATGGTGTCGTGCAAGTCGGCGATCAAGGCGTGCAGCTCGGGCGTGTCAAAGGTTTGCACCGGCTCGGCCACGCGCAGCAGTCGGGCATCGCCCATCTTGAGAATGTCACGAACGGTCATGGTGGCCCTCTCACATGAAGAAATAAAAAAACACGATCATTTGCATGCGCCGCAGCCCGTCGGCGCGCCCAATCTGGCGGCCAGAGCCGTCGTAAAGCCGCTCTCCATCGATGCGGCCCATGGCCGAGCCCGAGGCACTGTAGAGGCGATCACCGTCAATGCGTCCGATCTGGCTGCCCGATGCGCTGTACACCCGGGTGCCATCGATGCGCCCCAACTGCCGCCCTGATGCGTCATACACGCGCTCGCCGTCGATGCGACCGATTTGCTGACCCGAAGCGTTGTAAAAGCGCTCGGCATCTACCCGTCCAATCTGCCGACCGCTGCCGTCGTAAAGGCGCTGGGCAAACGCCGTGGGCAGCAGCAGGGCTAACACCACCCATGCAAAGATCCTTCTGTTCATGCTGGCCTCATGGGTTTTCTTCTCGGAACTCGCCAGCGTGGTGGCCACCTTGGGCAGCCCGCGCATTTTCCTGGTTGCGCAAATCCACGCGGCGGATCTTGCCCGAAATGGTCTTGGGCAGGTCGCTGAACTCGATGCGGCGCACCAATTTATAGCCCGAAACCCGCTCCCGCATGAACTTGAAAATTGCCCCCGCCGTGGCCTTATCGGGCGCATGGCCTGGGGCCAAAATCACATAGGCCTTGGGCACCAAGCCGCGCAAGGGGTCGGGCGCGGGCACCACCGCCGCCTCGGCCACCGCTGGGTGTTCGATCAGTGCGCTTTCCAGTTCGAAAGGGCTGATTCGGTAGCCCGAAGACTTGAACACATCATCGGCCCTTCCCACATAGGTGATGTAACCCTGCTCGTCGCGCTGGCCCACGTCGCCCGTGTGGTAATGCCCATTGCGCATGGCCTCGGCGGTTTTGTCCGCGTCGTCAGCATAGCCGTTCATCAGTGCGGTGGGGCGGTGCGCCAGGTCAATGCAAATTTCGCCTTCGTCGGCGCTTTCGCCATCGGCGTTCAGCAGCACCATCCGGTAACCCGGCAAAGGCCGCCCCATCGAGCCCGCTTTGAGTGGCGCACCCGGGGGGTTGCCAATTTGGGCGGTGGTTTCGGTCTGGCCATAACCGTCACGGATGGTGATTTGCCATGCGGCTCGCACCTGATCGATGACCTCGGGGTTGAGCGGTTCGCCTGCCGAGATCAACTCGCGCAACTGAACGGGCCAGGCTTTCAGGTCTTCTTGAATCAGCATGCGCCACACCGTGGGTGGTGCGCACAAGGTGTTGACCTGGTGCTGCACCAGCGTACCCAGAATGTCTGGCCCATTGAAGCGCGCGTAGTTGTAGATGAACACGCAGGCTTGTGCGTTGAGCGGCGCAAAAAAGCAACTCCAAGCGTGCTTGGCCCAGCCCGGCGAGCTGATGGTCCAGTGCACATCGCCTTTTTGCAGGCCCAGCCAGTACAGGGTGGACAAGTGCCCCACCGGGTAACTTTGCTGCGTGTGTTGCACCAGCTTGGGTTTGGCCGTGGTGCCCGAGGTGAAGTACTCCAGCAAAGGATCGGTCACCCGGGTCGGCTCAGGCGGGGTGAAGGCGGTGCTGGCTTGGTGCGACTGCGCGTAATCTTGCCAACCCGCAGGCAAGCCCGCGCCGCCTGACACGCTCACCAAAGTCAGCCCGTTCGTCACGGCGCTGGGCAAATCCAGCACCTTGGCCATGCCCCCCGCGTTGGTGATGATGCACTTGACCCGCCCACGTTCCAGGCGGTCTTGCAAATCATCGCCCGACAGCAACGTGGTGGCGGGAATCAGCACCACGCCCAGCTTGATCGCGGCCAGCATGGTCTCCCACAAGGGCACTTCGTTGCCCATCATCAGCAATATCCGGTCGCCCTTGCGCGCACCCAGGGCCACCAACCAATTGGCCACTTGGTTGGAGCGCTGCGACAACTCGGCATAGCTCAGGCGAAACTGCTCGCCCGAGGCCTCCACGATGTGCAAAGCCGGGGCGGGGTTGTCCCGCGCAATGCTGTCAAAGTAATCCAGCCCCCAATTGAAATGCGTCAAAACAGGCCAGCGAAACGCCGCCACGGCGGCATCGTAGTCGGTGCGGTGGGTCAGCAAAGCATCGCGGCTGGCCAAAAATTGTTCAAGTTCGTTCATGGGCTCCTCGGCGGGTGTTGGGGGCTAGGCCATATGGTCAAAACAGTTTAGCGCCTGCGCAGGCGTTGGTGCATGGGGGCTTGTCTGGAGTCGAATGTCTGCTTGCGGCAGCCTATCGTCTGATAAGCTTTTAGCTAAATGTTTAAATTGATAACAACAAGTCTTTTGGAGAATTTATGAATTTTGCACCCCAAAAATGGACCATGTGTCTGGTCTTCGTTGGTTGGCTCGGCATACATTTTGGAGCAGGGGCCGAGACCCCGCTGACACGACCGGATGGTCCGGATGCCGAGCGTTTGGGGATGAAACAAGGTTACCCGGTCTGCGCCCAACCTTTGACCCGACCCGAGTGCCGGGTGGGCGCCTGGTCGGCGAATGAAACAATCGGCGCCAGCTCAGGGGTGCGCCCGGCAGGCGATCCCATGCCGCTGCCGCGCTGGCCAGAAGCGCCAGCCATCAGCTACCGGTGGGGGCTCTTCAGCAAGACTTTGGACGACTTCATGGCCGACACCAAAACCACCGGCCTGATGGTGATCAAGGATGGCCGCGTGGTGGTTGAACGCTACCAATACGGCCGACAACCCGACATGCAGTTTCGGTCTTTTTCCATGGCCAAAACATTCACGGCCATGCTGGTGGGCATCGCACACAGCAAAGGCCTGATTCGCTCACTGGATGACAAAGCGGCCGACTACTGGCCTGAAATTGCGCCCTCCGCTTATGGCCAAACCACCATCCGCAACTTGCTGCGCATGTCCTCTGGCGTGCCTTTTCGGGAGCTCTATACCTGGACCCCCGACGACGACATCTGGCTTTGGAGTCGTGTCTTGTATTCGCCTGAAAACCGCATGCGGCCCGAAAAAATTGTGGAATACCTCAACACCAAGACCACCCGCGAAGCGGATCAAGGCCGGCGCTTCAAATACGCCACCATCGAGACGGAAATTTTGGGCCGGGTTTTGAGTCGTGCCGCGAGCATGAGCATCACCCAGATGACCGAAGATTGGTTGTGGAAACCCATGGGCGCACAAGCCCAGGCACGTTGGTTGCTGGCCAGCACCGACCAAGGCGAGGGCACTGGCGGCAGCTTCAATGCCACGCTGCGCGACTACGCACGCTTTGGAGTGCTCTTGGCCAACGATGGCCTCAGGGGCGATGTGCAAATCATTCCCCGCGATTTCCTGCTGGATGCCACCGATGCGGCACGCCAACCGACGGCATTTCGGCCGCGCTACGCGACGCCGGGCATGGGTTACGGCTACCAAACCTGGATTGCGCCTTTCAAAGAGCGGACATTTGCGTTGCAAGGTATCCATGGTCAACACATCATGGTGCAGCCCAAATCGGGCATTGTGATGGTGCAGACCTCGGTCAATGACCAACCCAGCGGTCAACAAGATCCAAGGCCCTACCAATTGCGCGACGCCTTGTGGCTGGGCGTGCTCAAAAGTCTGGGTGGAGTCACCGACTGAAAAAACGCCAATAAGTCACCTGATCGGTCTGAATGGGTGGTCAGGTTCAATTTGACGATTGCATCAACTGCCTTGGGACATGGCGCATTGCAGGTCATCGATCAGGGCCTGATTTCGAGAGATCTTTTTTCGATCAGGTGGACAAAGTGCAACGATGTGGGTGCCGAACTTGGTTTGCGGGGTCCAGGGGGTCAGCACTTTGACCAAGCTGCCTTGTTCGATGGCTGGGACGCACAGGTAGTCTGGCAAGAGAGCGATGCCCATGCCAGCCAAGGCCGCTTCCAACACGGCCTCTGGGTTGTCAACGCGGTATCGCCCACTCACTTTGACTTCCACATGGCGAGGTTCGCTCGGGTTGGCGGTCAGGCTATGCTGCAAGGTCCAGTGGTCATCGGTGTTGTCGCGACGGTAATACAGGCACGCGTGATCGTTCAGTTCGGCGGGTTCAGAGGGCAGGCCGTGTTGTGCGATGTAAGCAGGGGCAGCGGTCAAAAACCATTTGATTTCGGTCAGGGGGGTGCCGTGGCGCTCTTGCTGCGAGTGGCTTGACCAACGCAGGGCAACGTCGATGCGCTCGGCGGCCATGTCCATCTTGCGGTCGGTCAACATGAGGTCGATCTCCAGATTGGGGTGCATCTTGAGAAACTCGGGCAGGTGCTTGGCCAAAACCCACTGCCCCCAAGAGACCGGTGCGGTCAATCGCAAATTGCCGCTCAGCTCTGTTCGCAACGACCGCACGCGTTCCATGCCATCGGACACTTCGGCCAGCGCCCTTTTTGCATAGTCCACATAGGTTTCTCCAGCGGGCGTCAGCGCGACCTTTCGGGTGCTCCTGCTGAACAGCGTGGTTTCCAGGCGCTCTTCCAGTTGAGCGATGCGTTTGCTGATCAGGCTTTTGGCCACGTCCAAAGAAACGGCGGCCTGACTGACGCTGCGACATTCCGCCACCTTCAGGAAGGCTGCCAGCATGTCGGTGGAGATGGGGCGTTGCTGCCGTTCGGGTGTGCTCATTGTTCGCGATTCATAAACAATCGATTTGCATTACAGCAGTTGTTTTGACTCGGGTCAATTTTTACACTGGCTTGGCGATTGTTCATGAAACCACACAAACCCCGGAGACAATATGAAAATTCACGCAGACCCGATCACCGTCAATTGCAAAAAAGTATTGGCTGGATTGCAGCTGATGGGTGCCCCTTACGAGTTGGTGCACGTTGACTACTTCAAGGGAGAACAAAAACTGGAACCCTTTGTCAGTCTGAATCCCAATGCGTCTTTGCCGGCCATGGTGGACGGCGATTTGGAGCTTTGGGAGTCCAACGCCATCTTGCAGTACGCGGCAGACAAAACTGGCCATGCATCGTCGTATCCCCAAGATTTGAAAACCCGTGCCGACATCAACCGTTGGTTGCTGTGGGAGTCTTCAAGCTGGTTTCCAAGCTGTTATGTCTTCCTGGTGGAAAACTGCGTCAAACCTTTGCTGGGTGGCGCAGCTGATCCGGCAGTCCTGGCGGCTCAGGAGGCTCAGTTCCACAAACTGGCGGGTATTCTGGACAAACGCTTGGCATCCAGCCGCTGGGTTTGTGGTGAGCATGTCACCATTGCGGACATCGCCTTGGCTGCCCCTTTGCATTTGCACGGTTGGCAAAAGTTGCCTTTGGGCCCCCACAAAAATCTGACACGCTGGCTGCTGCAAGACATCGAAGCATTGCCTTGCTGGCAAAACACCATGGTGTACGAAGGCTTCACTACCCAAAAAACGAATTGACATCAGCCATGACCGATTTGCACGCCGTCCGCGCGACTCTGAATTACTCAGAGGACAACGGCCAACCGCCGGATTATTATTTTTATGAGCCGGACCCGAGTGTGAAGATCAATCCGCCGGGGACGGACGTGCACGAAATGGCCATTCACGATGCCTGGCCTTTGCGACATGACATTCGTCTGGACAAGGAGGGCTTTGAGTTGCATGACTTTGACCCCTCCTTCAAGGACTTTGCCGATGAAACAAAGGTCAAGCAGGTCTTCTATCAGCAGGTGGTGGATTTTGTGAAGGCCCACACAGGGGCTAAGCGGGTTGAGGTTTTTGACCACACCATCCGGCAGCGTTTGCCCGCCGATCTGAAGCAGCAAACCGAGGTCCAAAGGCCCGCCGTCTTGTTGGTTCACAGCGATTACACGGTCAAGAGTGGGCCCCAAAGGGTGCACGACATCTTGCCCGATGATGCCCCGCAACTCCTGCAAGGTCGGGTGGCTTTTTACAACGTCTGGAAGCCGCTGTACCGACGGGTTGAGGAGTTGCCCTTGGCCATGTGCGATGCCTCGACGCACGACGAAGGCGACATGCTGCGCATGGAGCTCAAATACTTGGACAGAACGGGTGAAATTTACGTGATGCGGCATTCGCCCAAACACCGCTGGATGTTCTTTCCATGCATGGAGGCCCACCACGCTTTGATGCTCAAAACCTACGATTCGGCCACTGATGGTCGCTGTCGGTTCATGGGGCATTCGGCTTTTGAGCACCCGGATACGGCGCCAGATGCCCTGAAACGCGAAAGCATAGAAGTACGCACGATGGCGTTTTTCTGAACGGTTCTGCCTTGTGGTCGCCAATCAATCATCATACGATGTTGGCTTCTTCAGCTTTAGCAGACTTGACCCATGAGCCAGCCTGGTGCGCGTTCCGAATTCACAGCCCGGTATTTCGTTGAAAGCACGGTGCCCTCCGACAAAGTGGCCGAAATCATTGCCGGGGAGCAGTCGAGTGGCACCTTCGTCACTTTGCCCGGCGAAACCGCGCAATTGAAAGAGCGCTCGCGTGCCCGGGTCACCCGTGTGCTGCCGAGCCCTGCCAGCGCTCAGCCCACGCTGCACAGTGCTTTGCTGCATCGCCAGGGGCTGGATGGACCTTTTGAGAGGGCCGAAATCGAGATTGCGTTTCCGGTGGACAACGTGGGGGCGAATTTGCCTTCGCTCTTGGCCACGGTGGCGGGAAATTTGTTTGAGCTGGGGGAAGTCACGGCTTTGCGCTTGCTCGATCTGGATTTATCACCCTCTTATGCCGCCGAGTTTCAGGGGCCTGCGTTTGGCATCGAGGGCACGCGCCAGCTGGCGGGCGTGCACGGGCGTCCCTTGGTGGGCACGATTGTCAAGCCCAGCATCGGTTTGAGTGCCGAGCAAACGGCGCAGCTGGTGGATTCGCTGTGCGCTGCGGGGATTGATTTCATCAAGGACGATGAATTGATGGCCAATGCGCCGTACGAGCCGTTTGCTGCGCGGCTGGCGGCGGTGATGCCGGTGCTGCATCGCCATGCCGATCGTTTGGGGCGCATGCCGATGTATGCCTTCAATGTGTCGGGCTCCATCGATGACATGCTGCGCCAAAGCGACGCTGTGGCGGCTGCCGGTGGTACGTGTGTCATGGTCAGCGTGAATTGGATGGGCTTTGCCGGGGTGGAGCATCTGCGCAAGAACACCGCTTTGCCCATTCATGGACACCGCAATGGTTGGGGAGCCTTGACGCGCCACCCCGGCTTGGGGTTTTCTTTTGCGGCCTACCAAAAGCTGTGGCGACTGGCGGGGGTGGACCATTTGCATGTGAATGGGCCCAGCAGCAAATTTTGGGAGCCCGATGCGTCGGTGTTTGCCAACGCGCAGGACTGCTTGCGCCCGTTTGCGGGCTTGCAGCCTTTGATGCCTGTTTTTTCTTCGGGCCAATGGGCCGGCTTGGCCCCGGAAATTTACCGGCAACTGGCCTCTTGCGACCTGATGCATTTGGCTGGCGGGGGGATCATTGGTCACCCAGACGGCACCGCTGCCGGGGTGCAAAGCATGCGCCAGGCTTGGGACGCGGCCGTTGCGGGTGTGGACCTGCAGCAGGCCGCCGTCAGTCAGAACGCTTTGGCCCGGGCCTTGTCGCATTTTGGGTGAGTTGAGCCATGACTGAACGCACACCCACACCCATACCCATACCAGGAAGCGCCATGCGGCTGGCCTTTTATGGAGACGATTTCACAGGCTCGACCGATGCGCTGGAGGTATTGACCTTTGCGGGGCTTCGCTGCGCCTTGTTTTTGCAGGTGCCCAGTGCCGCCTTGCTCGAGGCCTTGGGGCCGTTTGACGCCGTGGGCGTTGCCGGTCACAGCCGCTCCATGAGCCCGGACGAAATGGATGTGCAGTTACCGCCTGTCTTGGCCGCTTTGGCCCAGTTGCCGGTCCCCTTGGTGCATTACAAGGTCTGCTCGACTTTTGACAGCCATCCCGATGTGGGCAGCATCGGGCATGTGATGGATTTGGCGCGCCAGGCCTTTGGTCACGGGGTGATTCCGGTGGTGGCCGCCACCCCTGCCCTGGGCCGTTATTGCGCTTTTGGACACTTATTTGCGCGTTCCGCAACGGATGGCCAGGTGCATCGAATCGACCGCCATCCCATCATGCGCGTACACCCTGTGACGCCCATGACCGAGTCTGAACTGGCCAGGCATTTGTCCATGCAGACGCGCCAAACGGTGGCGGGTGTCTCGCTGACCGTCCTTGAGCAGTCCGAGGCGCTGCAAGATGCCGAGGTAGACGCCTTGTTGGCGTCGCCCTGCGAGGCTTTGCTGTTCGATGGCACCCGACCGGAACACCTGACGGCCACCGGGCGGCATTTGATGCGTTTGTCGGATTTGAGCCCGGGACCGATGTTTGCGGTGGGCTCGTCGGGGCTGGAGTACGCCTTGACGCAATGGTGGCGTGCGGGTTCGCCCACGCCATGGCCCGCTAAGACCGCGTCTTTTGAAGGGTTTGCAGCTGTTTCCCAAGTTCTAGTGGTGTCGGCCAGTGCTTCGGCCTTGAGCGCGCAGCAAGTCGAAGTGGCCTTGCAGGCGGGCTTTGCCGAGGTGGCTTTGGATGTTTGTGCATGGCTCACGCAGCGCGAACAGGCCTTGGCTGACATGGCCCAGATGATCGTGTTGGCATGGCACAGCGGGCACAGTGTGGTGGTGCACACGGCACGCGGCACGGGGGATGCACGCATCGGCCAATTGCGCGAGCGTTTGATGGCCTCGGGGTTGTCACAGGCGCAAGCTGCGCTGCAGGGCGGGCGTTTGGTAGGCGAATGCCTGGGTGAGTTGACCGAACTAGTGTTGCAAACCGTGGAGGTAGAACGTTTGCTGCTGTCGGGCGGCGACACATCGAGCGCCATCATGCAGCGGCTGGGGCCCCAGGCTTTGCAGGTGCATGCCCGCTTGGCGCCGGGTGCACCTTTGTGCAAGGTCTTGTCTGATAAGCCCCATTTGCGTGAGCTGGAGGTCGCCTTGAAGGGCGGTCAAATGGGGACGGCTGATTTTTTTGTCCAGGCTTTAAGGGGGCGCGAGGCTTGAACGCGGGTGCCGCGGTCGAGTGAGTGTCTTGTTGGCCAATCCATAGAGAGTGTGTATGACGTTGTCAGCTTCAAATGGGCGCGTGGCCCTGGTGACCGGCGGGGCCAAAGGCATTGGCGCTCAGGTGGGACAGGCTTTGGCCGCCAAAGGGTTCAAGGTGTGGGTGGCCGACAAAGATGTGCAAAGTGCACAGGCTTGGGCGGCTGAGCTGCAAAAACAAGGTGGGCAAGCCCAAGCTGTGCTGCTGGATGTGGCCGATCCGGCCTCGGTGGCGCAGGTGTTTGCGGCGGTGGATGCGCAAGATGGGCGCTGTGATGTGCTGGTCAACAGTGCTGGCATTGCCAAGGTTTTTCCCTTCCTGAATTTCCCTTTGGATAACTTCGTGGCCACGATGGCTGTGAATGTGACGGGGACTTTGTTGTGCGCGCAACACGCCGCCCGGCTGATGGTGCCTCAGCGCTGGGGCCGCATTGTGAACATCTCGTCGGTGGCGGGTCTGCGGGCTGTGGGCAAGGGGCGCACGGCCTATGGCACCTCCAAAGGGGCGGTGGTGGCTTTGACTCGGCAAATGGCGGTGGAGTTGGCCGAGCATGGCATCACCGCCAATGCGGTGTGCCCTGGCCCCGTAGACACGCCCATGACGCGCGAGTTGCACTCGGAGCAGTTTCGCGTCGAATACGCCAAAGCCATTCCTATGGCGCGGTATGGCCTGACCACCGAGATTGCGGCGGCGGTGATGTACCTTGTGTCGAATGAAGCAAGTTACACCACGGGTGTGGCCTTGCCGGTCGATGGTGGTTTCATGTCGGCCGGTGCGCCAGACTTGTGAGTGCGTGCTCATGCAAGGCCTGATAGACAAGGAGTGACAGATGCCGCCTGATATGAAGTTTGTGGACACCGATGTTTTGCGCATCGGCTACCAAGAGTGGAACCCGAGCGCGCAGCGCACAGTGATTTTGTTGCACGGTTGGCCCGACAGTGTGCGCACTTGGTCGGGCGTGGCGCCTTTGCTGGCAGCGCAAGGTTGGCGTGTTGTGGTGCCGGCCTTGCGTGGGTTTTCGCCCACACGGTTTTTGCACTTTGATGCGCCGCGCAGTGGGCAGATTTCTGCCTTGGGTCGCGATGTGCTGGATTTGATCGAGCGGTTGCACTTGAAGCGACCGGCTTTGGTGGGCCATGACTGGGGTGCCCGTGCGGCCGCCAGCGCTTGCGCTTTGCAGCCGAGTGTGGCCAGCCACCTGGTCATGATGTCGGTGGCCTATGGCACCAATTTGCCCTCGCAAAATCTGTCGCTGACACAGGTGCGCAACTATTGGTACCACTGGTTCATGGCCACGCCCAGGGGGCAAGCCGAGGTGCGTGAGCGGGGGCCTGCCTTTGCCAAAATGATGTGGGACACCTGGTCGCCAGCCGGTTGGTATGACGATCAAGAATTCGAGGCTACGGCCGAGGTGTTTGCCAACAAAGACTGGCCAGAGGTGACGCTTCACTCTTACCAGCACCGCTGGGGGCACGCCTCGGGCGACCCGCGTTATGCCGCCGAAGAAGAAGCCTTGAGCCGGGTCTCCCCCCTGGATGTGCCCACTTTGATGTTGCATGGGGGTGTGGATGGCGTGAACCCCGCGTCAACCTCTGAGGGGCAAGGACAGTTTTTTCTTAACCGGTATGAGCGCAAAGTGCTGCCCTCGTGTGGTCATTTCCCGCAGCGTGAAGACCCTGTCCAAGTGGCCCAAGAACTGATCCGTTTTTTGGCCGCCTGAGTGCGGGGGCCGGTAAGCCACACTCTTTGTGCGGGTGCAGCTTGCTCGGTTTTGGTTTGTTCAGAGGCCCTTGCAGACCACTTGTTGAGCTTGAGCCGTGCTTTGCCGGTGGGGCAGGGGGATATGTTGCAGCCAGCGGGCCATGTCTTGCAGCGGTTCGCGCGTGCGCAGTTGGCGTGTCAGCAGGTGCCAGCCTTCGGGGTAGACGACGACCTCGGTCATGCCCGGCTGTGGCAATGCCGTGTTCAGATGCGTCAACCAATCGCACACGGGTTGGGGCGGGATGATGCGGTCGCGCAGGCCATACAGCACCAGGGTGCGCTGGGGTTGCAGGGTGTTTTGGGTTTGGGCGCGGCCCATGAGTTCGGTCACCCCGGCCAAGCTGCCAACGCGGGTGGCTTTGATGAACAACGGGTCACTGCTCAAGTCGCGTGAAACTTCGATGTCATCGGTGGGGCGGATGCCCAGCGAGGGCAGGCCCCGCCCGGTGAAACTCATGTCGGGTGCGACCCAATTCATGGTGTACAGGCTCAGGCGTTGGTACCAAGGCATGCTGTTCGCACCCCAAACAGCGGGGGCTTTGAGGATGAGTTGGTCAGCAGCAAGGCCTGGCGCTTCGCTGGCGGCCACCAGCACCACCGCGCCGCCCATGCTTTCACCCACCACAGTGATTGGCAGACCGGGGTGGCGCTCGCGCAGTTGGGCCGCGATGTGACGCAGGTCGGCCAGCAGCGTGTCGGCGCCGGGCCAGACGCCCGGCTGGGGGTTGGCACCAAAGCCGCGTTGGTCGTAGGCGTAGACCGTGGCCTGCAGTTCGGCCACCAGGTGCTGGGCGAGCGGCTCAAAGGCTTTGCTGTAATCGTTAAAACCATGCACGCCCAGCACGATGTGCTGCGGCTGAGGGCTGACCCAGAACCTTGCGACCAGGCTTTGGCCTTTGGGCAAGTCAAAGCGGGTGGCGGTGGATGGGACGGGATGGTTAACCACGATTTTGTCGGGCATTACAGGCGTGAGGGCTTGCGGTGCGGAGACCGAGCAGGCGGCCAGCAGCGCAAGGCCAGCGGTGGCGAGGCTGCGCTGGAGAAGTTTGAAAGGCTGCAGCTTGGCTTTGTTCTCTGACACTCAAAGGCCTTTGAGTTTGTGCAGCGCTGCGTGCAAGGTTTCGTCGGTTTTGGCAAAGCAAAAGCGGATGACTTTTTGGTCAAATCCGTTGCCATAAAAGGCCGACAGGGGGATCGCGGCTACACCGATCTCAGCAGTGAGCCATTGGCAGAATTCGGCTTCGCTCAGGTTTTTTTCGGGCACTTGCAGCCCCGAGATGTCGGCGCACTGAAAGTAGGTGCCCTCGCCGGGCAAGAGCTTAAAGTGGGTTTGTGCCAGGCCTTGGCGAAACAGGTCGCGCTTGCGTTGGTAAAAAGCGGGCAACTCCAAGTAGGGGGCCGGGTCGGCCATGTAGCGTGACAGGGCGTGTTGCATGGGAGTGTTCACGGTGAACACCATGAACTGGTGCACTTTGCGCAGCTCGGCGGTGTAGTCGGCCGGGGCGGCCACGGTGCCGACTTTCCAGCCCGTGACATGGTAAGTTTTGCCGAAGCTGGAGACAATGAAGGCGCGCGCAGCCAGGCCGTCAAAGTGCGCTGCACTCCAGTGCTGCAGGGGGGCGTAGACCATGTGTTCGTAGACCTCGTCGCTGATCAGCACCACATGGGTGGGGGACAGGATGTCTTGCAGGGTCAGCATTTCCTCGCGTGTCCAGACCATGCCGCTGGGGTTGTGCGGGGTGTTGATCAGGATGGCGCGGGTGCGCGGGCCGATGGCTGCGCGAATGCGATCGAAGTCTGGGCGAAAGCTGCCGGGGGTCAGGGGCACGCGCACCACGCGCCCACCAGCCAGCTCGATGTTGGGCACGTAGCTGTCGTAACAGGGTTCGAGCACGATGACTTCGTCGCCAGGGTGCACGATGGCCAAGATGATGGCGAGGATGGCTTGGGTGGCACCGGCGGTGACGGTAATCTCGCTGGCCGGGTTGTAGCGGCGGCCATACAGGGCTTCGATTTTGGCGTTCACAGCTTCGCGCAACAGGGCCACGCCGGGCATGGGCGGGTATTGGTTATGGCCATCGCGCATGGCGTCATTGACCAAGTCGGTCAACCGTGGGTCACACGGAAAGTCCGGAAAGCCTTGGCCGAGGTTGACGGCTTTTTTTTCGGCCGCCAGGGCGGACATGACGGTGAAGATGTTGGTGCCCATTTGGGGCGCCTTGGAGATGAGGGCGGGGCTGTTGGCGGTCATGTGTATGGGTGTGACGTTGGCGTTCAGAGTTCGTAATCGTTGACGTGGCCCGTCATGGCTTTGGCAATCAGCGGTGCGGTAAGGCGGTCACTCAGCAGTTCGGCAAATTGGTACACAAACTGTCGCAAGTAGGCCCCACGCTTGAAGGCCACGCGGGCCACGTTCATCCCCAGCAACTGGCCCAGGGGGCGCACAGCCAGGTCTTTGACGGGGTCGTCTTGCACAGCCATTTCGGCCACGATGCCGATGCCCAGGCCCAGCCGCACATAGGTTTTGATGACATCGGAGTCGATGGCTTCGAGGGCAATGCGGGGTGTGATTTTTTTGGCTGCAAAGGCTTGGTCAATTCGGCTGCGACCGGTGAACGAGGGGTGGTAAGTGATGAGTGGTTCGCTGGCAATGTCATCAAGCGAGAGGTGGGCTTTGCTGGCCAGGGGGTGGTCTAACGGCAGCACCAGCACGTGTTGCCACTCGTAGCAGGGCAGGGTCACCAGTTCTTCGTAAGCCGATAAGGATTCAGTGGCGATGCCGATCTCCGCCGTGTCATCCAGCAGCATTTTGGCCACTTGGTCGGGAGCGCCCTGGTGCAGGCTGATGTTGACCTTGGGGTATTTGTCGCGCAGTTTAGCCACGGGCACGGGCAACACATAACGGGCTTGCGTGTGGGTGGTGGCAATCGACAAAGTGCCGCTGTCCTGGGCGCTGTATTGCTCGCCGATTTTGCGCAGATTGCCGACTTCGCGCAGGATCAGCTCGATGCTTTGCAACACGTGAAGGCCGGGTTCAGTGATGCGTTTGAGCCGTTTGCCATGACGGGCAAAGATGTCGATGCCCAACTCTTCTTCCAACTCGATGATGGCCTTGGACACCCCGGGCTGCGAGGTGTGCAGGGCTTTGGCGGTTTCGGTCAGGTTGAGGTTCCGACGGGCGGCTTCTTGGACGAATCGAAATTGGTGCAGGTTCATATGTTTATGGGTATATGGATGGCCTGCATTATGCTTTAGATGTCTGATTAAACCGATCCGGCCGCGATCTCGGCCATGAGTGCGGTCATGGCGGGGTGTTCACCGATGGCGGGCAAGAGTTCAAAAGACATTTGCGGATAGGCCTCGGTCAGGCCTTGAACCAGTTCAGGCAGGTCTTCGCGGGCGTGTCGGCCAACGCCCAAAAACATGGGCACGATGCGCAAATGGGCCACGCCTTGTTTCATCAGCGCCTCCACAGTGTGGGGCAAGTCGGGATTGGTCAGCTCCAAAAAGGCCACGGCCACAGGCAGGCTGGGATGCTGCGAACGCATAAGCTCGGCTACGGCGTCGATCGGCAGGCGCCAAAGAGGGTCACGCGAGCCGTGTGCGAACAAAATCACGCCGCCGAGCGGTGTCATGGGGCTTGTCATCTTCTCAAAACCATCCACCAAAAGGCCGCCAGTGAGACGGCACTGTAAATGAGCGCGGGTGCGGCCGAGGTCAACAGGGGTTGCCAGTTGTTCAGGTTGCCGACGTGACTGAAAACGCTATTGAGCAGCGAAAAACTGATGCCTGCAAGCACGCCCGCAAAAACGTGTCCGGCGATCTGCCCCGAGCGGAAATGCAAATAAGCAAAGGGCAGGGCCAGCACCAGCATGACCAGGCAACTCAAGGGGTAAAACACTTTGCGCCAAAACTCGATGTCGTAGCGCTGCGCGTTCTGATTGTTGGCAGACAGGTGGCGAATGTAGCGGAACAACTCCCAGGTGCTCATGCGGTCTGGGCTGAGCAAAGCGGCAGCCACCATGTCGCTGCTGATGTCGGTCGTCCAAACTTTGTTGGCAAGCTTGGTGGCACTGAATGGCGAGGGGTTAGGTGTGCCGGGAAAGAAAATCGATTTTTCTTCCACTACGCTAAGCTGCCACTGGCCCGGCTGGATTTGTGCCTGCCGTGCTGTGGTGATGCTCAAAAGTTGGCCTTTTTCATTGAAAGCATGAATGCGCACATCTTGCATCTGCCTTATGCCATCAAAGCGGCGCACGTTGACCGCGTATTGCTGGCCACTCTGCTTCTCGCGCAACCAGGCCCCGGTTTGGCCAGTGGTCAGCTGGCCCATAAAAGGGGCCTTGAATTGCTGTGCCTGTCGTTCTGCCCAAGGCGCAGCATAGTCACCAAAAAAGAAGGTGATGGCCACAAACACCATGCCCAGCTTGAGCAGCGAGGAAAGCGCCATCCAGGGCTCCAGACCCCCTGTGCGCAAGATGGTGAATTCGGAACTTTGGGCCAACCGAGCCATGACAAATATGCTGCCAATCAGCACCGAAATCGGCAGCAATTCGTAAATGTGGTCAGGCGTTTTCAAGGCGATGAACAACAGGGCGTGCTGCAACTGGTAACCCTGTGCTGCGTGCCGCGTGATGGCCTGCAGCTCGTCGACCAGGTCAAAAAACAAAAACAGGGCCAAAAAGCCCAGGGCCACAAAGACCACAGCGCGGATGATTTCGCCGTAAAGCAGTCGGCGCACAGTTTTCATGCCGTGACCTCCGGTTGGCGGTTCACGGCTGGCAGAAGGTGTCGCCAGCTCCAGTTCATGTGGCGCAGGCCCATCCACACCATGGCAACGGCCAAGACGCCGCCGTGCAGCAACAGCATGAAGGGCAAAGCGCCGATGCGGCCCGCACCGATCCAGTTTTGCCCTACGGTGAGCAAGTTGTAGTACGCCACAAAAACAAACAGCGCTAAACCCAGGTGGTAGCTGCGGCCGACCCGGGGGTTGACCGCAGACAGCGCCAGTGCCAGCAGGATCAAATTGATGGCGGTGAACAGCAGACCGATGCGCCAGGCCAGTTCGGCTCGATTGGCGGGTGAGGGTTGTTCAAACAGTTGCCAGGTGGTGGTTTGGCGGCTGTTGCGCACCGAATTGGGGGACGAAGAGTTGGCATCAATCAACAGTTGGTAGTGGTCAAACTGGGTCAGTCGGGTTTCGCCCGTGGCAAGGACGGAGAGCCATTGTTGGCCGTTTTCCAGAAACAGGAACCGGTCAGTGCCTACAAATTCGACCCGCCCGCGTGAGGCCGTGGTCACGCTTTCGAACTGGTCGTCACGGCTGGACACAAACACGTTATTGCCTGTCCGTTCGCCCGGGCTGTCCTTGTCAATGAAAAAGACCCTGTTGCCGCCTGCGGACTCTTGAAACTGACCGGGCGCGATGCGCTCGACGTCATTGCGTTTTTCAAAGCGTTGGCGCAGGTCCTGGATTTGCTGTTGGCTCCAGGGCCAAACAAACAGGGCCAGCAGCGAAATCACCAGCAAGATGGGCCAGGCAAAGCGAAACAGGGGCTGGATAAACTGGCCTAAGCCCTGGCCGCTCGAAAACCAGATAACCATTTCACTTTCGCCATACATGCGCGATAAAGTGGCCACGCATGAAATAAACAGGCTCAAAGTAATGATGGTGGTCATGTGACCCAGCACGCTGAAACCCATGACCAGCATCACCTCGGATGGGTTCACGCTGCCTCGGCTGGCCTGACCTAAGGTGCGGATCAGGATGATGGTCATCACGATGGTCACCAAAATGACCAGCGTGGCACCAAAATTGCGGGCAAGGTCTTTGCGTAATGAGGAATGGAATAACATTGGCGAAACAGGAAAACCCGAATTATGAACTTCGAATTTCAAAAACTCTCTCTGTCTCATGCCATGACCGCTTCGGTGGACGCTCTGGTGGTGCTTTGGCCCAGCCAGGTCCAGCCCGATACCCAGGCGGTGGAGCCGGTCTCACGCTTGGTGGCACAAGCCATTGCCCACGGTGATTTTGAACTCAAGGCCGGTGCCGTACTGAGTTTGTACAGCCAGCCTGGCATGGCCGCCCGACACGTGGTGGTGGCCTGCAGCGCAGACAACCAGCCTGGACAGGTTCGCAGCGCCATGCAAGCGGCTTGGAATGCACTCAAGGCGGGCAAGATCAAACGTTTGGGGTTGCACGTGGTGGGTGAGGCGTCTGCCCAAGGCCTGCAAATGGCGCTCAGCAGCCTGGCCGATGCCAGCTACAGCTACACCACCACCCTGAGCAAGCCCAAGGCCCGCACGCTCAAACAGGTTCTGGTCAGCGCCACGCACGACAGGGCTGAACTGCGTCAGTCAGTGGCGCAGGCCCAGGCCCTGGTGGCCGGGGTCGAGTTGGCCAAGGAATGGGCCAATCGCCCGGCCAACCATGCCACGCCCACACATTTGGCCGAAACGGCCAAAAGCATTGCTTCGGGCCGCGCTTTCAAGTGCGAGGTACTGGGCCCCAAAGAAGTGGCCAAGCTGGGCATGGGTGCATTCATAGCCGTGGCCCAGGGCGCAGCCGAGCCTTTGCGCTTCATCGTCATGCGCTACAACGGCGCGGCGGCCTCGCAGGCCCCGGTGGTGCTGGTGGGAAAGGGCATCACTTTTGACACGGGCGGTATTTCCATGAAGCCTGCGGCCGAGATGGACGAAATGAAGTACGACATGGGCGGCGCGGCCAGTGTGTTGGGCGTGTTCAAGGCGCTGGGTGAGCTCAAGCCGGTCATCAATGTGGTCGGCCTGATTCCGGCCACCGAAAACATGCCCGATGGCCTGGCCGTGAAGCCGGGTGATGTGGTAACCAGCATGAGCGGGCAGACCATTGAAATTTTGAATACTGATGCCGAGGGCCGTCTGGTGCTGTGTGATGCGCTGACCTATGCCGAACGCTTCAAGCCACAAGCCGTGATCGACATCGCCACACTGACGGGCGCTTGCGTGATCGCGCTGGGCGCGGTGCGGACGGGCCTGTTTTCAAGCGACGACGCGCTGGCTCTACAGCTTCAGCACGCGGGCGAGTCCTCGGGTGACAGGTGCTGGCGCATGCCTTTGGATGACGACTACGCAGAGGGTCTGAAATCGCGCTTTGCCGATGTGGCCAACGTGGCCGGCCGGGCCGCGGGTTCGGTCACGGCGGCCAAGTTTTTGCAACGCTTTACCAAGAGCTTTGCATGGGCGCACCTGGACATCGCGGGAACCGCTTGGCGCAGCGGTGCGGCCAAGGGGGCCACAGGACGCCCAGTGGGCTTACTTTTGCAATACTTGCTGACCACTGCGCAAGCGACACCAGCGGTTAAATCTCATGGCAAATCCAAAGCTGCGGTTAAGTCGGGCTTGAAGGGCAAAGCCAAAACGCGCCCTGCGGGCAAGGCTTGAGCTTCCAGCTTGATCCAAGCCAGTTTTACCTATGACCCGCATTGAGTTTCATTTCAATACTGGCGAACGACTGCTGCACACTTGCCGCTTGCTGCGTAAGGCGCGTGCGCAAGATTCGCGCATCGCGGTGGTGGGTGCACCCGCCACGCTCAAGCAACTCGATGCCGAGCTGTGGCGCTTTCAGGATGTGTCATTTTTGGCGCATTGCACCGCCCAAGACGCCCCAGATTTGCAGCGGGCTTCGCCAGTGGCTCTTGGGCCAGATCCACACGCGTGGGGCATCAACGAGGTTTTGATGAACTTGGGCGATGAGGTGCCTTTGGGCTTCGAGCGCTTTGCCCGCTTGATTGAGATTGTTTCGAACGACGAGCACGGTCGCGACCAAGCCCGATTGCGTTGGAAGCATTACAAAAGCCTCGGTTACGAACTTTTACAACACGATTTGTCCAAGGTGGCCGACACATGACACAAGCTGAAACACCTTCTTCGAGCCAAGCTGTCGCTCCTCATCAAATTCCGACTTTGACTCAGGACATGGCGTTGGCCCAAGTACCGCAAGCAGTGCATGTGGCGCTGGATGCGCGGGTCGCCGAGAAACAGGCCTTGATGGCCTTGTCATCGGATCTGCTTGAAAATCTGCGCCCAGAAATTGATCGTCTGACGGCGGATTTGGTGCAAAGAACCTTGAAAAGTGTTTGGGACAAGCGCGCGCGGACCTTCCAAGATGTTGAGCCTTGATGTTCCGAGCACTCAGATTTTTGATTTTTCTGAGTTACAGAAATGCTTTTTTGCAGTATCTTTACGGCTTGCTTGATTGAAGCAAATTTATTTTCGGAGTTCCTATGAAATTTACTGGTTCACGTTCTTTGACCGTGGTGTCTGTTGCCGTTGCAGCAGTGGTTTTGGCCGCTTGCGGCAAAAAAGAAGTTGTATCGACCGAACTGGTCGTCAAAATCGGTCACGTGGGTCCTGTCAGCGGTGCCATCGCCCACTTGGGCAAGGACAACGAAAATGGTGCACGCATGGCCATCGAAGAGCTGAACGCCGCGGGTCTGAAGATTGGCGACAAAACTGCCAAATTCGAGTTGTTGGCTGAAGACGACGCAGCCGACCCCAAGCAGGGCACAGCCGCTGCGCAAAAATTGGTCGACGCCAAAGTCAATGGCGTAATCGGTCACCTGAACTCGGGCACCACCATTCCCGCTTCGCAGCTGTACAACGGCGCTGGCATCCCCCAAATCTCTCCTTCGGCCACCAACCCCAAGTACACCCGTCAGGGTTACGCGGGCGCTTTCCGCGTGGTGGCTGATGACGTGCACTTGGGCGGCACGCTCGGCAAATACGCTGTGGAGACCCTCAAGGGCAAGAGCATCGCCGTGATCGACGACCGCACTGCCTACGGCCAGGGCGTGGCTGAAGAGTTCAAGAAAGCTGTGGCTGCGGCTGGTGGCTCTGTTGTGGGCCACGAGTTCACCACCGACAAAGCCTCTGACTTCAACGCCATCTTGACCACCCTGAAGGCCAAGAAGCCCGATATCTTGTTCTTTGGCGGTATGGACGCTGTGGCTGGCCCGATGTTGCGCCAGATGAAGTCCTTGGGCATCAATGCCAAGTTCATGGGCGGTGACGGCATCTGCACAGCCGAATTGGCCAAGTTGGCCGGTGACGCCATGAAAGACGAAGGCGTGGTCTGCGCTGAAGCCGGTGGCGTGGAAGGCGAGCAAAAAGTTGGCATGGACAAGTTCCGTGCAGACTTCAAGACCAAGTACAACGCCGACGTGCAGGTGTATGCCCCTTACGTTTATGACGCTGTCAAGGTCATGGCCACGGCCATGGTCAACGCTGGCTCTGCTGACCCCGCCAAGTACCTTCCTGCTTTGAAGAGCATCAATTACAAAGGCGTGACCGGCAACATCGCTTTTGACGAAAAAGGCGACATCAAAAACGGCGCTTTAACATTGTTCACCTACAAAGGTGGTGAGCGTTCACAGATCGCTGTGGTTCGTTGACCGCTTGGCCCCAAGGGATTCGGGGCCGGCAGGCGCAATTCGCTCCAACCGGTTGACGCCATGCACACACCAAAAACGCCTGCACTTGTGCAGGCGTTTTTTTTCTGGCAAAGCACAGGCATTGGCCGGATTTGCGGTCCTGGTGACTGCGGCCAAACTCAGCTGCTGGGCCTTGCGATCAAATTTTCAATGAACGATCGGATGTGGCGTCGCATGTCATCGGTGGCTGCATGGCTGCGACAAACCGCAAATGGGTTGTACACATTCATGGCTTTGCCACACTCGCCATCGACGGGGGTACCAGCCGCCCCTCTGTTCGCCGCGTCCCAGCCATGCGTCTGGTCGGGGTAATGACGCCATTGGGCCGCTGACGCCAGTACCCGTTTCGGACACTCTGAAATCGGTGTCGCCGTGTCCTTGCCCCCCGTGAAAACGATCACAGGGGCTGTGTAGGGTGACAGAGTAGGGGCTGTGGGTGTGCCATGCGAAAAGCAGCCTGGATAAGCAGCGATGCCCCCGCGGTACAAGCCCTTCATGTGGCCACTGAGGAACGGGTCATCTGTAAAGGCCCTGAGAACGGTCCAGCCCCCTTGGCTGTCGCCCATCACAAACATTTGCGCCGGGTCCACTTTGTTCACGTCGCGCAGCCACTGGCCTGCGGCAATGACGTCAAGGGCACGCATGTTGGCACCAAAACGCGTTCTGGTGGCCCAATTTTCATTTTGACCTCGGCTCCAGTAACTGTCGAGCACCAGGACATTTGCATGGAATGTGTCGCGAAACCAAAGCGCACTGGCGAAGTTGGTAGGCACCAGTCCATGACCGCCATGCACCACCACAAATGTTGGGCGGCCTGTGGCACCTTTGGGATGAGGCGTCCAACTCGCCAAGAGCAGTCCCTTGCCATCAAACGATGGAACCTGTGCCTTTATTTCCCCCAACTTGACCAAAGTGGTGTTGTTGTAGAGGCTGTATTGGGTGATGGGCCTCGCGGGGGCGCTCGAGACAGTGATCTGCGGCTGGAAAAACCCCACGTCAAAAGGAATGGTTTGGCAACCCGCAAGACATGCAAATAACAACAGGACCGAGCGGGCTGTGAATGTCATTGATGATTCCAATTCTGGGGCAAATACAAACAACACCACCGATAAAACCGGCTATTGGTGACCACGACTGCTCAGGCCTCATGGGGATCATTGGGCTCAAAATACAAAGTCGAAATGATCCGACCATCGCGACCCCTCTGAAAATCTAAAGCCATCAAACGGCTGGACGCCTATTTTAAACCAATGACCGTGAAGGGGCAGAATTACCGACCGCGTTAAGAATGGGGGCTAGAAAAAGAAAAACGCGCCCGAAGGCGCGTTTTTA
>Ga0209550_10000609_pt1 | contig 33981 bp, 38 predicted proteins | sample LauGreSuBDMM15SN_2_FD_187567 | JGI IMG/M metagenome (GOLD analysis project Ga0209550, IMG submission 187567) | Freshwater lake microbial communities from Lake Michigan, USA - Su13.BD.MM15.SN (SPAdes) (version 5) | ecosystem: Environmental > Aquatic > Freshwater > Lake | place: Lake Michigan... | reverse complement strand
CTATCCAAGCCAATCCAGAGAATTGGTTTGCTTCAGTACTATACAAGTTCAAACAGTGCAAGACGGAATAGTGAACCTATTTTTTGCATATGATGTGTTTTCAAAATTCATTATGTCTACACCTGGATGCATAAATTTAACTCCTGCCAATATTATGAAGCAGGTTGATTTTTTAATGCACCACAAAGACTTCACCATTAAAGATATTCCATTTACATTGGTGATGGATATTGGTCAGGATTTGGAGGAGGAACTAAACCTGATAGTTGAACCTTTTAAAGGAAAGGTAATTTTTGATACTGATTTTATAGAAAAAGAAATGATGCCTGATATTACTGTAATGATGAAATTAGTGGGGAAGGGGTCTTAGCATTTCAAGATATATAAACATAGAACATCAAACATCCTCCCGTTTCACTTTCATATTTAAACATTTTCCCAAATCAATCTTACCGTCTGAGTCGAGGTCCCAGATAAGGTTAAATTTCCATACCTGCTTGTTGTTTTGCTGGGTGTTTACAGAAACCGTTACTCCTTTTTTGCCTAGTCTGCAATAGCCTACATTACAAGCACCATTGAATGTTTGAACTATTATTTTGCCATGCTTTCGCTCTAAGGTTTTACAGTATGATAAGTAATTTTGGATAAAAGCATGTTTGTTTTTTAGGTCGTCTGATATCATACTATCTGAAATCAAAAATACCAGGGCATCCTTGTCTCTATTTTGTAATGCAATGCTTAATTGTTCGGCAATATCAAACCGCAATTCGGGTAATTTTACTGCTGGAGCTTGGATCAAACTTTCAGAAATTGCTACTTGCTCAAATAAGCTAAGTGTTTCTATCATTGGAGTCTTTTTTTGCAATTGTTTCATAACTCGAATATAATTGAAATGACAATATGTTTTAGCATTAAAAATATTTTCTAGCTCTTTGGCTTATATTTCAATTAATTAGCTTCTCTAAATAGGTCAACCCTAATTTTCACCATCCTTTAGGAAGCTTCAAACCAGATCATAGCCAAGGCGGAGTTTCTCCGCCATAGCTTCATTTTGCTAAGGCGGGCAATTTGTCAAGTTTTTAGATCAGAAAATTTGACAATAATTACATCCAGATTTTCAAATTGGTGAATTGCACTCAACATTTATATTTACATACTAAATGCGCCTGATTATTTTGTTTTGCGCTTAATAATTGCATAACTTGCACGAATTAATAATAATTGCACAACACAGATTAATAACAATCGAACTACGTCAATCAATAGAAAAAATACAAAAGCAAATGGCGACACCAGGAGAAAAATTGGCAGAATCCTTAGAAATGTTGAAAGTACTTCAGGATAATGGAATTGTAGGTATTAAAACATCTGACCTTACAAGGGTTCATAGGCAAAGACTATTGGAGAATGGATTTATAAGGGAAGTTTTACAGGGCTGGTATATTTCAGCACCCCCTGAAGAGCCACAAGGTGATAGCACATCATGGTATCTATCATTTTGGGGGTTCTGTTCGCGGTATCTTAAAGATCGTTATGGAGATGACTATTGTATTTCTGCGGAGCAATCATTGATTCTAAATTCAGGTAATTATTCCGTGCCTAAACAATTGATCATAAAAAGCTCAAATGGTAACAATTTGCCAACAGAGTTACTTTTTGGCACCTCCTTGTTTGCGATGAAGTCACCGCTTCCAAATATGGTAGAGGTGGAGAATTGGAAGGGTATTAGGGTGATGAATTTACCTTCATCAATTATTCATAGTTCTCCTTCCTTTTTCTCATCGCAATCAACTGATGGGCGCACGGCCCTCTTGATGATCAAAGATGCTTCTGAATTACTTGGGATTCTTTTAGATCGTGGACATTCCAAAATTGCCGGAAGATTAGCCGGTGCTTACCGAAATTTAGACCAAAATAAAATTTCCGATACCATTCTTAAGACGATGAAGGCAGCCGGGTATGATGTTAGAGAAATTGATCCCTTTGAAGAAAAATCACCCATTAAATTTAGCAATCGTGAAAAATCACCTTATGTAAATCGAATAAAACTAATGTGGCATGAAATGAGGGATATTATAATTGAAGTTTTTCCTGATGCACCAGGTATTCCAAAAGACAAAGAAAAATTCCTAAATCAAATAGAAGAACTATATACTACTGATGCATATCATTCCTTATCGATTGAAAAATATACCGTAACACCTGAATTGATTGAACGGGTAAGATTGGGGGATTGGAATATTGAAGGGAATGATGCGGATAAAAAGCAAAAGGACGCCATGGCTGCCCGTGGCTATTGGCAAGCCTTTAAGTCAGTAAAAGAGAGTATCCGTAAAATTATAAATGGAGAAAATGGAGGAAAGGTTGTAGATGCTGACCACGGTGATTGGTATCGTGAATTATTTGGACCAAGTGTTACTGTGGGTTTAATAAGGCCATCAGATTTGGCAGGATATCGGAACAATCAAGTTTATATCAGCCAATCTAAACATACCCCTATTAATAAAGATGCTGTGCGGGATGTAATGCCTGTATTATTTGAACTTTTAGAAATGGAAGAACATGCAGGAGTGCGGGCTGTTTTGGGGCATTTTATTTTTGTCTATACACATCCCTATATGGATGGAAATGGACGCATTGGTCGCTTTCTTATGAATGCAATGCTCACTTCAGGTGGATATCCCTGGACAGTAATCCCTGTTGAAGAAAGAAATAGATATATGAATGCTTTAGAAAGTGCAAGTGTAGATCACGATATAAAACCATTTGCAGAATTTGTTGCATGGCTGGTTGAAGCAGGTTTAAATGGAAAACCAATAGCAATATTGAAAAAATAATTTGTGGGATGTAATTCGAAATTTCAAATTCCGATCGCTAGGCTACAATTGTTTACTATCCAGGAACTCCCACAAGGCCTGGGCTTTTGTTTGTTTTGGCGTAGAGTTAGGGATTACTCCGTGATCCCAGTGGGGGAGGCTTCAAAACAAAAAAAAGCCTGCTGCTTTCCGCTCCGCTCCAAGCAGCGGGCTTTTTTGCGCAATCGACCTTTTGAAACTCCGCTGAGCTCCGTTTCAAGGTCGCTAGCGCAAAAAAGCCCGATTTTGCAATGCAAAATCAGGCTTTTGTTTGTTTTGGCGGAGAGTTAGGGATTCGAACCCCAGGTCCTGTAACAGACAACAGTTTTCAAGACTGCCGCAATCGACCACTCTGCCAACTCTCCATCTGCGAAAATAGGCATCTATCTGTTTTTTGCCAAATTTTAAAATAAAAAATCCCCGCAAACCAAAGTTTACGGGGATTTTATATTGAGAATCAGCTAACTTATTCTACAATTATTTTCTGACTTATACTTGAATTGCCAACCTTTAACTGTACAATATAGATTCCAGCTTGTAGGTTTAAGGCCGTTTTGTCTATCAAAACATTTTGGTGTCCTTCTTCTTGGGTGCCATTTTGAAGGGTTGCAATGTGTTTACCAACTACATCAATAATATCAATAACCACATTTTCTTTTTCTTTTAACTCATAAGTTAAGCTGGCGTTCCCAGAGAATGGATTTGGATAAACAACTAATTTTAATTCTGAGGCCAATTGGTTGTTTAAGCCACTTGCAACACCATCTCCAACACGAACATTGTCGAGGTAGAAGTTATTACCTCCCTGGTAATTGAAAACAATTCTAAACATGACATTGCCCACTTTAGGGAATGTATTGGCATTGTTATAAATAACCTCTTTCCATTTCGATGCCTCACTAGGAACAAAATTAACCGAACTTGGAACTGTTGTTGTATTGTCTCCAATAGTTGAAATGGAAGCACTTGGTATGTTTACTCTAGTAATCCATGTTTTTCCGCAATCTGATGAACTTTGTACTAACATGGTTTCTGAGGTAGGAACGGTGGCAGTTCCAGAAACGGTAGTGCCTCTTGCAAATGCATAGTTAAATGCAAAATATGGTTTTGTAGCGCCAGTAAAATTGAAGGTTGGAGAGGTTAATGAAAAATTATTACCCAAGCTATTCATGAAATTAAATGGATCAAGCGGTAAAACCATGCTACTTGCATTGTTAAATGAAGCCTTGTTACCTACAAATTTATTGGAAGAATATTCATAGTCAAAATACCAACCTTCCTTTTCCCATGTATTTAAATACCACCAATCTGCAGTTGTTCTCCAACCTGGAGATTTAACAGAGGTTGCCGGATTTACCGTAATGTAATCTTCTAAAGTACTTGTATTACTTCCCTGTGAATTGGTAACCGTTAATTTTACATTGTATTTACCTTCGGTGTTGTAGGTAATAGTTCCAGGATTTTTTCCTGTTGCAGTGCTTGGTGTTCCTCCTTCAAATTCCCATGCATAAGAATCGAAACTACTAGTATTGTATGAATAATCAAAAAATGTTGCCGTTCCACCTGCACACAAGTTTTGGGTTCTAGTATTGAATCCTGCAATTGGACTGCAAGGTGTTGGTGTAAGATCATCTACTCCTGTTTTGATTAAGTTTTCTGGTGAAATCAAAACAGTCCTAAAGCTGTCCAAGCAATAAATCATCCTTGCCTTTTGTTGCCAAGTAAACATCATTCCTGAGCAAGAACCATTAAAATAATCCATCACATTTTCTTGCATGTCTGGATATTCTGTGGTATTTGGTGGTGTAGTTAAATTGCAAGTGTTGAAATTAGGATCAGAACATTTATTTCCTCTTCCTTGTAAAAATCCATCAACTACTCCAGGTCTAAAAAATACTGGAGGGGTGTCATCCACTTGGTCGTTATCTGCACTACAGCTATCCTCAGATTGGAACGGGTGGTACAAACCTAACCAATGGCCTGCTTCATGCGCGCCAGTATTGTCGTTGGCATTAAATGCACTTGCAACTAATATTACACCATTTTTACTTGTTGGTCCAAAACCAAATGGCAAATAAGCATAACCTCCAACTTGGTTGGCTCCAGAAAAAACCGATTTACAAATCCAAATATTCATGTAACGCTTGGTATCCCATGCACTCTCGTCTTTAATTTGGTCGTTACCACGATTGGTTTGAATAGTGTATTTTCTTACAATACCATTGGTACAATTAGTTTGTGGATCTTTTTTAGCTAATCTAAATTCAATATCACAATTGGCAATAAATTCTTTAAAAAATGGACGAACCAAGTTAGAGTCTTTCGTTCCTGCAAAATAGCTGTTCATACCAGCAATTGTTGACTGAACTTGAGCATCACTTATGTTTTCTGAACCATTTGCATGGAAAATATGAACTACAACTGGAATGATGTATTTCTTTGCTTTTTTGTTCAAACTCCCGTTGGATTTGAAGTCCTCAGGTTTACAATTGGCTTTAAATTTGGCGAAACCTTCATCAAATTTTTGCTGATCTATCAATAATTCTGGATGGTTTTTAACCAGTTCTTTCCATTGTAAATCATTGCCACAACTGCCATGTTGAGAGTTTTGACCATTTGAAATTTGGAAGCTTAGGAATAAAATTGCCAAGAATAAATATTTTCTCATAATGATTACTTTTTTTATTTAAACGATTGCAAAATAATAATTTATTTCTTTTAGTCAAATCATTTGTTCACATGGTTGCATTAATTAGCCCCTTTTTTGCTCCCATACCTCTAAATCAAATAGTCTGGTATTGTCAATTTTTAGTCTGATTGCTGTATTAACAGATTGAAAGCCATGATTGCCGCATGCCCCAGGGTTTATATGCATCCATTTATTATTTTGGTCTTTCATTACCCTCAAAATATGCGAATGTCCGCAAATCATTAAATCAATGGGCTGATTTTTCATAATTTTTTTAAATCCTGGCGAATAATGACTGGGGTAACCTCCAATATGAATCATCAAAACAGCAATACCTTCCATTTTAAAGTAATTAATTTCAGGGTACCTCAGCCTAATTTCATGGCCATCAATATTTCCATAAACACCTCTCATGGGTTTAAAAGCTTCCAAAGAATTGGCTAATTCAATATTTCCCCAATCTCCAGCATGCCATATTTCATCGCAATCTTTAAAGAATTCCTTTAAACTCGGATTTAAAAAGCTGTGGGTATCACTCATGATGCCAATTTGTTTCATTTAAATTTCTTTTTATTGTGTTAATTTGAACCATGATTTCAGATTTTACTATTCTTATTATCATTGGTACTGCAATTTTAAGCATTCCGGCGTTTAGCAATACACAATTGATGAACAGCCTCATTTTTAATCCTTATACCATTAAGAACAGGAATGAATGGTACAGGTTTATCAGCTCAGGTTTTTTGCATGCAGATTGGATGCATTTATTTATCAATATGTTCGTCCTTTTTAGCTTTGGCAATGTGGTTCAACATTACTACGATTACTTTTTCGGTTCAAGCGGAAAATGGTTTTATTTATTGTTGTATTTGAGCAGCATAGTGGCGGCCAATGCAACCACTTATTATAAGAATTTTAATAATCCGGGCTATAATGCTCTTGGCGCATCTGGCGCTGTTTCTGCTGTTGTTTTTGCTTCCATTTTATTTCAACCAACGGCCAAAATATACTTGTATGGATTAATCGGTATCCCAGGTTTTATTGCGGGTATTTTGTATTTGGCTTATTCTCAATATGCCTCCGGAAAAGGTACCGATAATGTAAACCACGAAGCACATTTATATGGTGCAATCTATGGCTTGGCTTTTACCTTAGTGCTCAAACCATCCGTTTTTAAATTCTTCCTGAACCAATTTTAAAACATAAAGCCTATTCTAATATACCACGGACTCTCGTAATAAGAGTTATTGGCATCATGCAATAGATTGTAAAGCACATAAACTTGAGCCCCATCGCCACCTAATCCGCCTCCAATAAATGCGTTTTGAGTCCACACTCTCTCAAATTTGGTTGGGGTAATATACACTTCATGATTAATAGGTTGGTATTCTGCGTGGGCAAAAATTTGCGGCAATAAATTTTGGCGCGCAAATAAAATTGGCCCCCAAGCGGTACTGGTATAATTTGTATTGAGATATTTGATGCTTTGGTAAATGTAGGTGAATCCTGTTCCCAAAACTGTTTTGGGTTTTACCTTGTATCCAACCATGGGTTGAGCCAATATAAAGGTGTTGCCGTTAGCAAAGGAGGCCCCAACATTGCCACCATATACCATTTTTTCTTTGTCGAACCCTTTTTTATCAACCGATTTAGGTTTTAGTTGTTCTTGTTTTTTTGCTTCCTCTTCATCCAACTGTTGAATTTTTCGTTGGGCGCTGGTAGTTAGGCTCAAAAGTCCAATAATGAGCAAAAAGATGGATTGTTTTTTCATGTGTGGCAAAAATAAATCAATTATATGGATAAAATTCGCTTAAGGTTTTATTAATTCGCAGTGCTTTTAACGCAAACAATATGAACAAAGTACATAATTTTTCTGCAGGACCGGCAATTTTGCCTCAATCTGCTATCAATGCCAGCATCGAAGCTTTACAAAATTTTGCTGGAACAGGTATGTCTCTAATTGAGGTTTCACACCGCAGCAAGGAATATGAAGCTGTTGTTGCAGAAGCCGTTCAATTGGTAAAGGATATTCTAAAATTGGAGGATAAATATGAAGTAATATTCCTTCAAGGAGGTGCCAGTTTGCAATTTGATATGATTCCTATGAATTTTCTTTCACCAGAAAAAACCGCTGCTTATGTGAACACGGGTGTATGGGCAAGCAGGGCAATTAAAGAGGCTAAAATGTTTGGTGAGGTAAATGTTTTGGCTAGTAGTGAAGATAAAAACTTCAACTATATTCCAAAAGATTATGCCATTCCAGCTGATGCTGCATACTACCATTGCACTAGTAACAACACCATTTATGGTACAGAAATGTTTGCTTTCCCCAACTCGCCTGTTCCAATGATTTGCGATATGAGTTCCGATATTTTTAGCAAGCCCATTGATGCAAATCAGTTTGATATGATTTACGCAGGTGCGCAAAAAAATATGGGTCCTGCCGGAACAACTTTGGTTATTATCAAAAAATCATTTTTAGAAAAAGCCAATGCCAAAGTGCCTACCATGTTAAATTATAAAATTCATGTCGACAATGGTTCTATGTACAATACGCCAAGTGTATTTGCTATTTTTGTTTGCATGCATACCCTTCGTTGGATCAAGGAAATTGGCTTAGAAGGAATGGAAGTACGCAACAAAGAAAAGGCAGATTTGTTGTACAACGAAATAGATAGAAATTGCCTATTTGTAGGCACTGTTGTTGCTGAAGATAGAAGTAGAATGAATGTGAATTTTGTGCTGTCTGATCCAAACCTGGAAGAAGCATTTTTGAAGTTCTGCAAAGAAAGAAATTTAAGTGGTTTAAAAGGCCATCGCTCTGTAGGTGGTTTGCGTGCATCTCTCTATAATGCCCTAGAACTAGAGAGTGTAAAAGCCCTAGTAAACGCCATGCAAGATTTCGAAAAAGAACAAAATCAATCATCCACTAACTCATAACTCCCACATACGCTATGGCTTCGGTGGGCAAAGCAAACATAAAATGATAAGAATACTAGCAAACGATGGCATAGATGCCAATGGAAAATTAATTTTAGAAGCAGCAGGCTTTGAAGTTGTAACCGAAAAAATTGCGCAAGAAAATTTACCTGTTGAATTGCAAAAATTTGATGCAATCTTGGTTAGATCTGCCACCAAGGTGCGCAAAGATTTAATGGATGCCTGCCCAAATTTAAAATTAATTGGTAGGGGTGGAGTAGGTATGGATAATATTGATTTGAACCATGCCAAACAAAAAGGTATCAAAGTAATTAATACGCCAGCTTCTTCTTCCATCAGTGTGGCCGAATTGGTATTTGCACACTTGTTTAGTGGCATTCGTTTCCTTCAATATACCAACAGAATGATGCCAAGTGAGGGGAATACTAAATTTGGCGACCTTAAAAAAGTGGCTTCCAATGCTATTGAGTTACAAGGAAAAACCATGGGCATTTATGGTTTTGGCAGAATTGGACAAGAGGTTGCCAAAATTGCCATTGGAATGGGTATGAAAGTATTGGCATTTGATCCTTATGTTGAAAAAGTAGAGTTAATCATTAACCTGCCAATGCTTGGTGCCAATTCTCGTCAGAAAGTAATGATCAATCCTGTTTCCATGCAATCAGTTATTACCCAAAGTGATTTTATTACCTTTCATATTCCTTTCAATGAAGGCGATAAAGCGCCTATTGATGCTGCTGTTATGGCAACCATGAAAAAGGGTGTTGGTTTGGTGAATTGTTCTCGCGGTGGGGTAATCAGTGAAATAGATTTATTGGCAGCTTTAAATAGCGGTCAGGTTGGTTTTGCTGGCCTAGATGTGTTTGAAAAAGAGCCACCAGTGAACATGGATATTTTACAACACAACCATGTTTCATTAAGTCCGCATGTGGGCGGTAGCACCAAAGAAGCTCAAAATAGAATTAGCATTGAATTGGCAGAAAAGGTAATTGAGTTTTTTAAACATTAATTTCTGAAATCATAAACTGGTATTATGGCAAAAGTAAAACCCTTTGCAGCCCTTCGTCCAAATAAAGACAAAGCGGGAGAAGTTAGCGCTCCTCCATTCGATTCTGGGTCTAGGGATCAAGCCAATTTTGAAATAGCTCATAATCCTTATTCCTATTTACATGTTGTTAAACCCTATTTACATTTTAAGGGAAAACCCAAAAATCCCAAAAAACATTTTCCGCTTGGCTTAGAATATTTGCGCAAATTTATTGCAGATGGCTTGTTGGTAAAAGATGAAACCCCTTCATTTTACTTGTATAGAATGATTAAGGGTAGCCAAGCCTATGCCGGTATTATTGCCATGGCCAGTGTGGATGATTATAACAACAACGATATCCTTAAACATGAAAATACGCTTACCGAAAAACAAAATGAAATAGCCGAACACATTCATTTTTATAAAAATCTCGGTAACCCTGTTTTGTTAACTTACCCCGATGATCAATCCATAGATTTGCTCATCAATCAATACATTCACAAGCATGTTCCAGAGTATAATTTTATTAGTCAAGATCAAGTGAAACACAACCTTTGGGTCATTAGTGATTCAAAAGACATTGAGCTACTTGAAACACGTTTCGAGAGTTTTAGCAAATTGTTTATTGCAGATGGTCATCACCGTTCTGCTGGTTCTGCAGCCTTTTGCGATATCATGCGCAAGGAAAATCCGAACTTTACAGGCAATGAAACATTCAATTATTTCCCAGTTTGTTTGATCCCATTTAGTAAGCTTACCATATTTGAATACCACAGATTGGTGAGAGACAAAGAGATTTTGGATGACCCTAATTTTCTCAATAATATCAAGCAATATTTTGATGCCGTTCCAAGCGGACATTTACCAGTTCAACCGCTGAATAAAAAAGAATTTGGATTGTACTTCAAAGGAAAGGCCTATCTGCTGATTTTAAAGCCTGAGATTCAAGAAAAAATTACAGGAACTTTGGGTAACTTGGATGTGAGCATTGTGGAGGAATATCTTTTAAAGAAGATTTTTAAAATAACAGATAGTAAAACAGATCACCGATTAAGTTTTATGGATGGCGGGAAAGGGATTGGTCATCTGCAGGAGGCTGTAGACAATGGAGATTTTGATGTGGCCATTTCACTTTTCCCAACAAGTATTGAGGAGGTAAAAAAAGTAGCTGAGGAGAACTTAATCATGCCGCCAAAATCAACTTGGATTGAACCTAAAATTAGAACGGGTTTAATCATATTAGACCATGGATAATTTAAATAGCAAAGAGCAAAAATTAGCAGCTTTTTCAAGGCTGTTGGATATCATGGATGAATTGCGCGAGCAATGTCCTTGGGATAAAAAACAAACTCTTGAGAGCTTACGGCACTTAACCATTGAAGAAACTTATGAGTTAACAGATGCTATTATAAAAAACGATTTACCAGAGCTTAAAAAGGAATTGGGTGATGTGCTCTTACACATTGTTTTTTATGCCCGTATTACCAGTGAGATGGAGCAATACGATATTGCCGATATCATCAATACCCTTTGTGAAAAATTAATTATGCGTCATCCACACATTTATGGAGATGTGAAGGCCGATACAGAGGAACAAGTGAAGGAAAATTGGGAACAAATAAAATTGAAGGAAGGCAACAAATCTGTTTTAAGTGGTGTTTCAAAGGGTGCTCCTTCTATTGTTAAAGCCTTGCGCATGCAAGACAAAGCAGCTCAAGTTGGCTTCGATTGGGAAACAGGTGAGCAAGTTTGGGATAAAGTGCATGAAGAATTGGCTGAGCTAAAAGTAGAATTGGATCAAACCGATAATAAATTAAAATCTGAAAAGGAGTTTGGCGATTTGTTGTTTGCGCTCATTAATTTAGCCAGAAAATCTGGTTTGAACCCAGACGATGCGCTTGAATACACCAATCAAAAATTCATGAAACGTTTTATGTTTATTGAAGAAAGAGCAAAATTCATGAACAAGAATTTATTGGACATGAATTTGGCCGAAATGGATGCCATTTGGAATGAAGCTAAAATAGAATTGAAATAAGCAACCCGCTATTTTCAATCCGTTAAATTAACTTTTTTAGTACAAACAAAAGTTTGCCTTGATATGTTAAATAATAAAAAATAAATATGGTAACTAAAACAAACGACCAAGAATTAAACAGCTTGTTGCTTGGCAATGAGAATATTATTATAAAGTTTTATGCGGATTGGTGCGGCTCTTGCCGATTATTTGCGCCAAAATTCACCAAACTAAGTAACAAAGCCGAATACGATTCGGTTAAATTTTTGGAGATCAATGCCGAAGAAAGTCCTGAAGCTAGAAAGTTAGCTGGTGTAAACAACTTGCCTTATTTCGCAACTTTTAAAAATGGCAAATTGTTACACGGCGATACCACTGCAAAAGAAGAATCTGTAGAAAAAATGATTCTTGACCTGAAAAATTAATTTTATGAAATTGCCAGTTATAAAAGATTTAGCAGAAACTAAATCTATCTCTCAATTGAAAGAGGCCGAGGAAAAATTAATCAATGGCGAAGAATTGCCATTTGAGATAAAAGGCGATGACGAGGGAGAGCAACTCACCCATATTTTAGGGGCGTTAGACATCCTAGAAAGGGTGGAAAATGAGAAAATTGACCTTAAAACCGCCACACGTGCTTTTTTTGAACGCGTAAGAAACTCTATTTCATAGGGTTATAAATCAAGAAATAAATTACAAACAATTCTGATTTATATCACCCTAAAATAGGGGTAAAAATCTATTTTTGCCAAGCTTTTTAAAAGAAATAATATGTCAACATCAGTAGATTATTTTGCCATCTTCATGCAATTTTTGGTTGCAATAGGTTTTGTGGTTTTTGCGATGGTGGTTTCGCACATGGCTGGCCCAAAGAGAAAAACCAATGATAAATTAGAAATATTTGAATGTGGTATTGATTCCAAAGGGAACGCACGTATGCCATTTTCTATCCGATACTTCTTAACCGCCATCTTGTTTGTGATGTTTGATGTGGAAGTAATTTTTATGTACCCATGGGCTGTTAATTTCAGGGCTTTGGGTCAAACCGGTTTTATTGAAATGTTATTGTTTGTGAGCACTTTATTGTTGGGTTTTGTTTATATCCTCAAAAAAGGTGCGTTAAAATGGGAATAAATTTCTTTTCAAAATAAAAAAATTATATGTCGAAAATTGAAATAGCAGCGCCACCGGCAGGATTTGAAGGTCAGGGTTTTTTTGCAACCAAGTTCGAGCAGGCAGTTGGCCTTGCTCGCGCAAATTCAATTTGGCCATTGCCATTTGCAACCTCATGTTGTGGTATAGAATTTATGGCAACCATGGCCGCAAATTATGATTTGGCTCGCTTTGGAGCTGAGCGAATCTCATTTTCACCGCGCCAAGCAGATTTATTGATGGTTACAGGTACCATTTCAAAAAAAATGGGTCCTATTTTACGTCAGGTTTATCTACAAATGGCTGAACCAAGATGGGTGATTGCTGTTGGGGCCTGCGCCTCCAGTGGTGGTATATTCGATACCTATTCTGTGTTACAAGGAATAGACAAAGTAATTCCTGTGGATGTTTATGTGCCAGGCTGCCCACCGCGCCCTGAGCAAATAATTGATGGAATTATTAAAATCCAAGAATTGGTTAAAAATGAACCATTGAGAAGAAGGAATTCTGAAGAATACAAAACATTAATGTCAAGTTACGGTATTGAATAATGAATGAAGTAAACAATGCATACCTGCTAAAAGAATTGCAGGAACAATTTATGGATGCCATTCATTCGGTTGAGGAACCTTATGGCATCTTAACCATTGAATTAGGTAGGGTGCAGATTGTGCCCTTGTTAAACTTTTTGTACCAACACCCAGTTATTCAAATGCAGTTTTTAACCGATTTGTGTGGATTGCATTTTCCAGATAATAAAGGTAAAGAGCTGAGTGTTGTTTATCATTTGCACAGTTTCACCAAAAATATTCGCCTAAGAATTAAATGCTACATGCCTATTGAAGCGCCGCAAATTAATTCTATTACCAGTGTTTACGAGGCTTCTAACTGGCAAGAACGAGAAACCTATGATTTTTTTGGAATTGAATTTGTTGGCCATCCCAATTTGAAACGCATTTTAAATGTGGATGAAATGGATTATTTCCCAATGAGGAAAGAATACCCATTAGAAGACCAAACCAGAACAGACAAAGACGATAAATATTTTGGGAGATAGGCGTATGGAAGATAACATAACTGAATTTGATTACAAGTCGGAGTATACTACTCTAAACCTTGGACCTACGCATCCGGCTACACATGGTATTTTTCAAAATATTCTTACCATGGATGGTGAGATCATTGTTGATACCGAGCAAACTTGTGGCTATATACACCGTGCTTTTGAAAAAATTGCAGAGCACAGACCGTTTTATCAAATTACTCCTTTAACTGATCGTTTGAACTATTGCTCATCGCCAATTAATAACATGGGTTGGCACATGACAGTTGAAAAACTTTTGGGTGTTGATATGCCTAAAAGAGTAGATTACATGAGGGTTATTATCATGGAATTGGCGCGGATAGCAGATCATTTAATTTGTAATTCTGTAATTGGTGTGGATGTTGGAGCACTTACTGGTTTTACTTATGTGTTTCAATGGCGCGAAAAAATTTACGATATTTTTGAAGAAGTTTGCGGTGCCCGCTTAACCACTAATATCGGACGAATAGGAGGTATGGAACGTGATTTCTCGCCTGCTTGTATCAAAAAAATCAGGGAGTTTTTACAAGAATTTCCCAGAATCTTAAGAGAGTTTACCAACCTCTTAGAAAGAAATAGGATTTTTATGGACAGAACTGTTGGAGTAGGGGCTATAAGTACCGAAAGAGCTCTAAAATACGGACTAACGGGTCCAAACCTTAGAGCAACTGGTTTAGATTATGATGTAAGGTTAATGTCGCCCTATAGTAGTTACAATGATTTTGATTTTGTGATTCCTGTTGGTATCAATGGCGATACTTACGATAGATTTATGGTGCGCCAACAAGAAATGTGGGAAAGCCATAAAATCATCACCCAAGCATTAGAAAATTTGCCTGAAGGTAAATTCTTTGCTGAGGTTCCTGAGTTTTATTTGCCTCCAAAAGAAGAAGTTTACAACAAAATGGAAGCCTTGATTTGGCATTTCAAAATTGTAATGGGTGAAGCCGACGTGCCAGTAGGAGAGGTGTATCACAGTGTGGAAGGTGGAAATGGCGAACTTGGTTTTTACCTAGTAAGCGATGGCGGAAGAGCTGCTTACCGGTTGCATTTCCGTCGCCCTAGTTTTATTTATTACCAAGCCTACCCAGAAATGATCAAAGGCTCAACCTTAAGTGATGCCATTGTAACCATGAGTAGCATGAACGTAATTGCTGGCGAACTAGATGCATAGAAGTTTATAGTCGATAGACAAAAGGTAAAAGACCAAAGACCAAAGACCAAAAGAAATGAGTGATATTAAATTTAGTGAAGATACCTTAGCAGTGGCCAATAAAATAATTGCCCGTTATCCAGAAGGAAAGCAGAAGTCTGCCTTGATTCCTTTATTGCATTTGGCTCAAGCCGAATTCGATGGTTGGTTGAGTCCGGCTGCAATGGATTATGTAGCTTCTTTGTTAAATATTCAATCTATTGAAGCTTATGAAGTGGCTTCATTTTATTCTATGTTCAACCTAAATCCAGTTGGCAAATGTTTGATAGAGGTTTGTAGAACCAGTTCTTGCTGGTTAAGAGGTGCCAATGAAATTATAGAACACATAGAAAATAAATATGGTATCAAAGAAGGTGAAACAACCGCAGATGGCATGTTTACCTTAAAAACTGTGGAATGTTTAGGTAGTTGCGGTACTGCACCCATGATGATGGTTGGTGCGCAGTTTCATGAAAACCTTACCTATGAAAAGGTAGATAGCATTTTGGAGAATTGCCAAAGCAACAATAAGAGAAAAACGTATTTAGACAAAGTGGTGATCAATCAATATTAATCGAATGGGTAAGAAGATATTATTAGCACATGATCATGTTCCCGGAATTCAGGGATATGAGGTATATCGCCAAAATGGTGGTTATGCTTCTGTAGAAAAAGCCATCAAAACCATGAGTGCTGAGGCATTGGTGGAAGAGGTTAAAAAATCTGGATTAAGAGGTCGTGGTGGTGCGGGTTTCCCTACAGGAATGAAGTGGAGCTTTTTGGCCAAACCAGAAGGTGTTGCCAGGTACCTAGTTTGCAATGCAGATGAGAGCGAGCCTGGTACTTTTAAAGATAGGTATTTGATGTCGCGTATTCCTCATATTTTAGTGGAGGGAATGATCACTTCGAGTTTTGCCTTAGGTGTAAATACCGCCTACATATACATCAGAGGTGAGTATTATTATATTGTAAGTATCTTAGAAAAAGCCATTGAGGAAGCTTATGCCAATGGCTGGTTGGGTAAAAATATTTTAGGTTCAGGCTATAACTTAGATTTATATGTGCAAGTTGGTGCTGGTGCTTATATATGCGGCGAAGAAACAGCCTTGCTAGAAAGCTTGGAAGGCAAACGTGGAAATCCTAGAATTAAGCCGCCTTTCCCTGCTATCGCTGGGTTATATGGCTGCCCTACAGTAGTAAACAATGTTGAAACTTTGGCTGCTGTGCCATTTATAGTAAATAATGGCGGTGAGGCTTATGCTCAAATTGGAATTGGGAAATCTGCTGGTACTAAATTAATCTCTGCATCGGGACATATAAACAAACCAGGTGTTTACGAGATTGAAATGGGCATTACGGTAGAAGATTTTATATTTAGCGATGAATATTGTGGTGGCATGTTAAATGGAAAGAAACTAAAGGCTGTTGTAGCTGGTGGTTCATCTGTTCCTATTTTGCCTGCCGATAAAATTCTTACTACACCATCTGGAGAAAAAAGATTGATGAGCTATGAATCTCTTGCCGATGGCGGGTTTGCAAGTGGCACCATGTTAGGTTCAGGCGGTTTTATTGTAATGGATGAAACTACAAGTATAGTAGAGAACCTATTCACATTTGCTCGTTTTTACCACCATGAGAGTTGCGGCCAATGCAGCCCTTGCCGTGAAGGTACTGCTTGGATGGAGAAAATATTGCACAAGATGATTGATGGTCATGGTACCATTGAAGATGTAGATTTGTTATGGGAAATTCAAGCAAAAATTGAAGGAAACACCATTTGCCCATTAGGTGATGCAGCAGCATGGCCTGTGGCTAGTGCCATCCGTCATTTTCGCTCAGAATTTGAAGAATATGTAAAGAACCCAAACAGCATCAAAGTGGTTCGCCATTATGATAATGTTCATCAATTAGTTGAGGCATAATAGTAAAATAAAATGAATCTGATTCAACAAAACCAAATTGCAATTTCTAATCTTTGTAAAAAATTCAAGGTTATGGAAATGTATGCTTTTGGTTCGGTGCTCGATGAATCAAAATTTAACGATAAAAGTGATATAGATTTAATTGTTAAATTTAATTTAGATGTGCCTATTGAAAATTATGCAGATTTGTATTTTGATTTAGCTGAAAATTTGGAATTACTATTAAAAAGAAAAGTTGATCTCATGTTACAAAAAGCAATTTCGAATAAGTTATTATTTGAGAATATTGAAGAAACAAAAAAGTTAGTTTATGAAGCCTAGGGTAGCTGTTCTTCTTGCTGATATGCTTGAAGCTGCAAACTCAATAAAATAGCATACCAATGGCATTAGTAAATTTGAAGATTTTGTTTCAAGAAAAATAGTTTTAAGAGCGGTAGAAAGAGAATTGGAAATTATTGCAGAGGCATTAACCAAAATTGGAAATGAAAATTATGAACTTAAAATTTCGTCAAAAAGGCAAATAATTGGTTTAAGAAATAGGATTGTACATGATTATGCAAATACGAATTATGAAATAATTTGGGGAGTAGTATACAATCATATAGATAATTTAATTGCTGAAATTGACTTGGAGTTGAAAAAATTTGAATAGAAAATGGCAAAAGTAACAATAGACGGAAGAGTAATTGAGGTTCCAGATGGAATAACCATTCTTCAGGCTGCGCGCATGATTGGTCCAGAGGTAGCTCCTCCAACCATGTGCTATCATAGCAAATTAAAAACAAGTGGTGGCTATTGCCGCACCTGCTTAGTGGAGGTAACAAAAGGTTCGGAAAAAGATCCAAGACCAATGCCAAAGCTAGTTGCAAGTTGCCGCACAAATGTAATGGATGGCATGGAGGTTGGAAACCTATCTTCACCTAAAGTTATTGAGGCACGCAAATCAGTTGTAGAGTTTCTTCTTTTAAACCATCCGCTAGATTGCCCTATTTGCGACCAAGCAGGAGAGTGCCACCTACAAGATTTATCTTATGGGCATGGTTCAAGCAAAACCAGAACCGATTTTGAACGCCGTACCTTTGAGAAAATTTCAATAGGAGAAAAAATTCAATTACACATGACTCGCTGCATCCTTTGCTACCGCTGCGTTAAAGTAGCTGAGCAAATTACAGATGGCAGGGTGCATGGCGTTATCAATAGAGGCGATCATTCTGAAATTTCAACTTATATTGAACAAGCAATCGACAATGATTTCTCTGGAAACATGATCGATGTTTGTCCTGTTGGCGCTTTAACAGATAAAACTTTTAGATTCAAAAGTAGGGTGTGGTTTACCAAACCTGTTTTGGCCCACCGCAATTGTGAAAAATGTAGCGGGAATGTTAACCTCTGGTTTAAAGGCGATGAGGTATTAAGGGTTACAGGTCGAAAAGACCAGTGGGGCGAGGTGGAAGAGTTTATTTGTAATACTTGCAGATATGATAAAAAAGTAACCAGCGATTGGACCGTTGAAGGTCCTTCACCAGTGAACCGACATTCAGTGATTTCAGCAAATCATTATGAAGTGTTTACCAAGCCCACTGAGTTTAAACTAAATGATGTTAAACCTCTGGCTATTCAAGAAGGAGATAAATCATGAGCGTAGTATTATTTAAAGCAATTCTTATTGTAATTATATTTTTGATTAGCCTAACTGTTGCTGCTTATAGCACTTATGCCGAAAGAAAAATTGCGGCATTTTTGCAAGACAGAATTGGTCCGGATAGAGCTGGGCCTTTTGGCTTATTGCAGCCAGTGGCAGATGGGGTAAAAATGTTTTTAAAGGAAGAAATTATACCAACCGTTTCCGATAAATTATTATTTATTGCGGGCCCAAGTATTTTTATGTTAACTGCCCTCATGACTTCCGCTGTTATTCCTTGGGGTAAACCTCTGGAAATTGGCGGAAAATTATACGCTTTACAAGTGGCCGATATCAATATTGGTATTCTGTATGTTTTAGGCGTTGTTTCACTTGGCGTTTATGGCATCATGATTGGTGGTTGGGCTTCAAACAATAAATATGCCTTACTAGGTGCCATTAGAGCGAGTAGCCAAATGATCAGTTATGAATTAGCCATGGGTATGAGCGTAATCTCTATCTTACTAATGACTGATGGTTCCCTAAGTTTGAACGCAATTGTTGATAGCCAAAAAGGGATGAATTGGAATGTGTTTTACCAACCCGTTGCTTTCATTGTTTTTTTGGTTTGCGCGTTTGCCGAAACCAATCGTACTCCATTTGATTTACCCGAATCAGAATCAGAATTAATTGGTGGTTTCCACACCGAATATTCATCGATGAAATTAGGTTTATATTTATTTGGCGAATACATCAACATGTTTATTTCTTCTGCTATTATCTCTTGCCTATTCTTTGGTGGCTATAACTTCCCTGGAATTGATTATCTGGGAACCATTCTACCGGGTAATATTGTAAGCATCATAAGTGTTGGCGTTTTATTTGGGAAAATATTCTTCTTCATCTTCTTCTTTATGTGGGTACGTTGGACTATCCCAAGATTTAGGTACGACCAGTTGATGAGGCTAGGCTGGCAAGTATTGATGCCTATTGCTATTATCAACGTATTAGTTACAGGCGCTATTTTAACCTTTTTTGGAAATTAATTTTTTGACCCTAACGTTTTATGCAATTAACCAATAGATCTAAAGTAGTTACCAAACCAGAAATGACCTTTGTTGAAAGGTTATATTTACCTGCAATTGTATCTGGCTTGGCAATTACCATTAAGCACCTTTTTAAGAAAAAGGCCACTTTAAGATATCCCGAAGTGACCCGCGAATTTGCTCCTGTTTACCGTGGAATGCATGTGCTTAAGCGCGATGAAGCCGGCAGAGAAAATTGCACAGCCTGTGGCTTATGTGCTGTTGCTTGTCCGGCTGAGGCCATTACAATGGATGCTGCCGAACGCCAAAAAGGAGAAGAGCATTTATATAGAGAAGAAAAATATGCTGCCAAATATGAAATAAACATGCTTCGTTGCATCTATTGCGGATTGTGCGAAGAGGCTTGTCCCAAAGATGCCATATACCTCACAGATAGGTTGGTGCCTTCAGAATTTACCAGAGGCGAGTTTGTATATGGAAAAGATATTTTAGTTGAGAAATTAGACGATAGAGTGGATATTTCTAAAAGGAAAAAGAGCTATACCATTTAACATTAATAATTACTCACATGAATAGTCAGGTCATATTTTTATTACTCGCAGCACTCTCTATTTTGAGTGCCTTGTTTGTGGTTTTTTCTAAAAGCCCCATTTACAGCGTACTTTGGTTAATCGTATGCTTCTTTTCCATTGCAGGACATTATGTTATTTTAAATGCACAATTTTTGGCAATCGTTCATATCATCGTTTATACAGGTGCCATCATGGTGCTTATGTTATTTACAGTGATGTTGCTGAACCTAAATAAAGAATCGGAACCACATAAATCTATCATTTACAAAGGCACTGCTGTTGTAACAGGTGGCATGCTCATGCTCGTTTTATTGGCTGCTATGAGGTCAACCGAACTTTCAGCTTATTCAGTGCCTGCTGCAACTGATGCTGGCTTTGTTCAAAACGTGGGCATGAAATTATTTACAGATTTTCTATTGCCTTTCGAAATGACTTCAGTATTATTTTTAGCCGCAATGATTGGCGCGGCAGTATTAGCTAAAAAGGATGTACACTAATGAATTTACCCATAGAACAAACAAATCCACAAAATTGGTACTTGGTTTTGAGCACCATTTTATTTTCAATAGGCGTGATGGGTGTTTTGATGCGCAGAAACGCACTAATTATTCTTATGTGCATTGAATTGATGCTGAATTCTGTAAACTTATTGCTGGTTAGTTTTTCTGCTTACGCTGGAAATACTGAGGGGCAAGTTTTTGTATTTTTTATCATGGTGGTTGCCGCAGCAGAAGTTGCAGTTGGTCTTGCCCTTTTGGTAAGTATTTATCGCAATATTGGTACAACCGATATTGATATTTTAAGTAAATTAAAATGGTAGGAGCATTTAGTAGATAAGCAATGGATAACTTTTTAGCATTAACAAAATTGATTACTCCAGCCAGTTTGGTTGCACTTTTTCCATTACTTGGATTTTTTGTAACGAGCTTGTTTGGCAAATCACTCAAACATGCCAGCGGCTGGATTGCCAGCGGTATGATTCTACTTTCATTTATATGCTCTTTGTTTTTGTTCCTTAATTTGCCAACCGGCGCATCCCTAAATTTCAATTTATTGGAATGGATGAAATGGGGCAATATCACTTTGAGTTTTGGTATTTTAATAGATCCACTTTCTTTAGTAATGTTACTAGTTATTACAGGAATTGGATTTTTAATACACCTATATTCTATTGGCTACATGCACCACGATGAAGGTTTTAGCAGGTTTTTTGCCTACCTCAACTTATTCATTTTCTTCATGCTCATCTTGGTATTAGGTAATAGCTACTTAGTAATGTTTATTGGATGGGAGGGTGTTGGACTTTGCTCATACCTCCTCATTGGTTTTTGGTTCAAAAATGATGCTTACAATGATGCTGCCAAAAAAGCTTTTATCATGAACCGAATTGGTGATTTAGGTTTCTTATTGGGCATATTTTTTATGCTATTTTATTTTGGTGGACTAGATTTTTTAACGGTTAACGAAGCAATTAAAGCTTACCCAATAAATAATATCATCATTGTTGCTGTAACCTTATTGTTATTTGTTGGAGCTATGGGAAAGAGTGCCCAAATACCTTTGTACACTTGGTTGCCAGATGCAATGGCAGGGCCAACTCCTGTTTCAGCTTTGATTCATGCTGCAACCATGGTTACGGCTGGTATATACATGATTTGTCGTTCCAATTTATTGTTTGCCATGGCGCCTCATACACTGGAAGTGGTTATGTGGGTGGGCGTTGCAACTTCCATTTTTGCGGCAATAATTGGGATCAAACAAAACGATATTAAAAAAGTATTGGCTTATTCTACCGTTTCTCAACTAGGATTAATGTTTGCGGCTTTAGGTATGGGTGCTTTTGAAAGTGGCATGTTCCATGTTGTAACACATGCATTCTTTAAAGCATTATTGTTCCTTGGTGCTGGTAGTGTTATTCATGCTATGGGCGGCGAACAAGATGTGAGGCAAATGGGAGGTTTGTGGAAGTATATTAGAATCACTTCTATGACCTTCTTAATTGGTACCATAGCTATTTCAGGTATTCCTCCCTTGGCAGGTTTTTTCTCTAAAGACGAAATTTTAGCAGCTGCATACAATTCGCACAAAGAGGTTTGGGTATTACTCAGCATAAGTTCTATGATAACTGCCTTTTACATGTTTAGAGTTTTCTTCTTAACCTTTAGTAATAGCTTCCGAGGTACAGAGGAACAAAAACATCATATACATGAATCGCCTTGGACTATGACAGTGCCATTAAGCATATTAGCCATATTAGCAGCAATCGCAGGCTTCTGGGGATTACCAGCCGTAACTGGTCAAACACATTTATTTAGCGCATATTTAAAGCCTGTATTCGAAGGTTCTAAAGCAATTTTAGGAGAAGCACATGAAGCAGATCATGCTACCGAATTAATGTTAATGGGTATTGCGGTTTTGGCTGCGGCAATAAGTTTTGGTGTGGCTTGGAAATTTTATATTTCTTCTAAAATTGTTCCTGAACCAGATTCAGAAACCAAAGGCTTTGCTAAATGGGTGGCCAATAAATTTTATATCGACGAGTTATACGATAATGTAATCGTTAAACCTATGATGGTTATTAGCGATATTTTATTTGTATTAATAGATAAGTTGGTGGTTGATTTGGTGGTAATGGCAACCGCTTGGATTGTTGGATTTACAGGTAGAACGCTACGTTTGGTTCAAACCGGAAACGCTGGATTTTACCTTTTTGCCATGGTTATTGGAATGATGATATTAATGTTTATTCAATTGGTGTATTAAATGCTTAGTTTAACTCTCTTATTTATACCGCTCGCCGCATCCCTTCTGTTATTGTTTACAAGAGGTGGCTTGAGCCGAAACTTAGCCTTGGTGTTTACCCTTGTTCAATTAGGATTTACAGCTTATGCTTATTCTGTTTTTAAAACAGATGGCGCAACGGCCTTCGAATTCTTAAGAAATTGGTCGGTTAAGCCTTTTATTAACATTCATTTTTCTATGGATGGCGTTAGTTTACTCATGGTAATTTTAACCAATCTACTGCTGCCGCTCATTATTTTAAGTGGGTATAACAGAGAAACAGAAAGGCCGCATGTGTTTTATAGCTTGATTCTATTCATGCAATTTGCATTAAATGGTGTGTTCATTTCTTTCGATGGCTTTATCTATTACATATTTTGGGAGCTAGCTTTGATTCCTATTTACTTTATCTCTTTCAATTGGGGTGGCGAAAACAGAACTCAAGTTACTTTAAAGTTTTTTATCTATACCCTCGCAGGTAGTTTGCTCATGTTGTTTGGCTTCTTGTTTTTATACAATGGTAGTCCACAACATTCTTTAGATTGGGCTTCATTGATTGCCAACCCTTCATGTGGTTGTAACCAAAGCTGGTTGTTTTGGTTATTCTTTATAGCTTTTGCTATTAAAATTCCTATAGTACCTTTTCATACTTGGCAGCCAGATACCTATAAAACTGCCCCAACCCAAGGTACCATGTTGCTTTCTGGCATCATGTTAAAAATGGGTACTTACAGTTTAATCAGATGGCTATTACCAGTTTTACCAGAAGGTGTTAAAGAATGGCAATCATTGGTTATTGCTTTGAGTGTTGCAGGTATTGTATATGCATCTATCATCGCCATCATGCAACGCGATTTAAAAAGACTATTGGCTTATTCATCTATTGCCCACGTAGGTTTAATCAGTGCAGGTATTTTTGCTTTAAATATCAGTGGCTTGCAAGGTAGCTTGGTTCAAATGCTCGCGCATGGTATCAATGTAGTTGGTTTGTTCTTTTGCGCAGATATTATTTTCAATCGCACTCAAAATGCCAATGTAGAAGGCATTGGAGGCATTAGATTGGTGGCACCAAAATTTGCCACTTGGTTCATGGTGGTTATTTTAAGTTCAGTAGCATTGCCGCTTACCAATGGATTTGTAGGTGAATTTATGTTGTTATATGGCGTTTACCAATACAATACTTGGCTGGCTGTATTTGCCGGATTAACCATTATTCTTGGTGCAGTTTACATGTTACGCATGTACCAAAAGGTGGTTCTCGGAAAACCAATCGTGGAAAACATGGTGTTTCCAGATTTATTTTGGAACGAAAAGTTAGTATTGATTACCATTGGCATCTTAATATTTGTATTAGGGATTTTTCCTAAACCAATTCTTGAGCTAACTGAGCCAGTTTTAAAAACCATCCTTAAATAAGTTCATCTCGTGAATACAATTATATATACATCTGTTCTGGGTTTCTTCTGCATGTTAGCAGAAATCTTTAATTTAAGAAAACTCATTGTACCTATTTTAGTTATTGGTTTAGCCGTAATTTTCGGTTTGAACCTAAACGATTGGAATTTAAACTTGGCCTACTACAACAATATGTTGAAGGTAGATAATTTCTCGGTGGCCTTTGGCGGCTTGGCAATTTTTGTTACGCTATTGGTATTCATTCTTTCCACAGATTTTTATGCAAAAGACCAAGAGCATTTAAGTGATTACATGTCGATCCTAACCTTTGTATTGGTGGGGGCTTTGATGATGTTTTCTTATGGTAATTTAACCATGTTGTTTTTGGGTATTGAAACCCTTTCAATTGCACTGTATATTATGGCAGGTAGCAAGCGTTTTGATGTTCGATCCAATGAAGCGGGTTTTAAATATTTCCTCATGGGGTCCTTTGCTTCTTGTTTTCTATTATTTGGTATCGCATTAATTTATGGAACTACAGGTAGTTTCGATTTAAATAAGATTACTGATTACACCATTCAAAACCAACAAAACATTTCACCTTTGTTTTATACCGGAATGGTTTTAATGGTTTTTGCCATGTTGTTTAAGGTTTCTGCAGCACCATTTCATTTCTGGGCTCCAGATGTATATGAGGGTGCTCCTGCATTGATTACTGCTTATATGAGTACCTTGGTTAAGATTGCTGCCTTTGGGGCTTTCTACAAATTAATGAGCGCTACCTTCTTCTATACTTCATGGAAAGCAGAATTGATTTTGAATGTTGCCGCCATTCTTACTTTGGCAATAGGTAACTTAATGGCTTTGGCTCAAACCAATTTTAAACGACTTCTAGCCTATTCTGGAATTTCGCATGCTGGTTATTTAATGCTAATCATTTTAAGTGCAAAAAATCAACCTGCAGGTGCTTTATTCTATTACACTTTGGGTTATTCATTGAGCACGTTGGCAGCATTTGCCATAGCCATCCCTGTATTTAAATCAACAAAATCGGAAGGAATTGATGCCTTTAATGGCTTGGGTAAAAAGAATCCTGTGTTAGCAGCCGCCATGAGCATGGCCATGATTGGCTTAGCGGGCATTCCTCCATTTGCAGGTTTTATGGGTAAATACTACATTTTTACTGAAGCTTTACAAAGCGGTTATTTTTATACAACCTTAATAGCCATATTTTCTTCAATGATAGGCGTTTACTATTATTTCAAGGTTATATTAGCCATGTATGGCAAGCCTGCAAATGAGTTCCAAATTGAGAATACGCTCAATTATCAGCTTGTTTTATGGGTTTGTTTAGCGCTTGGTTTGTTTTTTGGCTTGTATCCAGCGCCCATACTTAACATATTTTAAAGCCTTTTGCGTTGAATGCGTAGTAATTAGTTGAGATAATAATTAATTAATATGCCATGCAACTTGTATATTAATAAATATTGACTTTTTTTGCAACTATAATAAACTATAAAATATAATTCTCATGAACAAGGTAGCGTCACCTAAATCTGAAAGCTCAATGAAAAGTAATTTTGCTGCTTTCGCAATTCCAATCCTGGTTGTAACAGGAATTTTGATTTACAAGTTTGTTTTAGGATATCCTGGAAACTTTGAAGGAGGAGATCCAAATAACCACCCTGTTGCCGAAGGCATTGGTAACGTATTAGGCTTGGTTTACAAAGGAGGTTTTATTGTGCCAATTTTATTATCCTTGGTATTAATGAGTATCACTTTTTCTATTGAGCGTTTTTTAACAATCAATAAAGCCCAAGGAAAATCAAATGCTGAAGGTTTTGTTCGTAAAGTTCAAGGTCATTTGTCTTCAAACAACGTTGATGCTGCTATTGCCGAATGCGATAAGCAACAAGGTTCTGTTGCCAATGTAGTGAGAGCTGCTTTGGTTAAATACAAAGAAATGGAAGGTAAGTCAGATATGGATACTGACAATAGAATTTTAGCTATTCAAAAAGAATTGGAAGAAGCTACTACGCTAGAATTGCCAATGCTTGAAAAGAATTTGGTAATTATTGCAACCATGGCTTCAGTTTCTACTTTGATCGCTCTATTAGGAACGGTATTGGGTATGATTCGTGCATTTGCGGCTTTGGGTACTGGTGGTGCACCAGATTCAGTTGGTTTGGCAAATGGTATCTCTGAGGCTTTGATCAACACCGCTTTAGGAATTGGTAACTCAGCTATCGCCATTATCATGTACAATGTGTTTACCACAAAAATTGACAAGATTACCTTTACCATTGATGAAGCTGGTTATAGTATTGTTCAAACGTTTGCTGAAAAACATAAATAGGCAATCCTATTGCTGAACTTCTCAGCAATAGAGCCTTTGTTGATAGATTATCAACAGGTAATAATTTTAGTATTCATCAGTAATAAATAATAATATGCCTAAGGTTAAAGTACCTCGTAAAAGTACATCAGTAGATATGACGGCCATGACAGACGTGGCGTTCCTTCTATTGACGTTTTTTATGTTAGCTACACAATTTAAACCAGAAGAGGCGGTTACCATCGATGCACCTTCTTCTGTTGCTGAAGTGCCATTGCCAGACAAAGACATGATGACCATCACAATTAGTGATGATAGTCGCGTGTTTTTTGAATTGCAAGGTCAGCAATACAAAGAAGAGCTCATCAAAAAAGTAGCCGACATTCATAAAATCACTTTCACTCCAGACCAAATCAAAAACTTCTCTTTAATGTCGAGTTTTGGTGTACCTTTAAATAATTTAGGTAATCTGCTAAATACTAAATCTGCAGATAGAGCAAAGTTTGTTCAAGCTGGAATTCCTTGCGATTCATTAAACAATGAATTAGCAGAATGGATATGGCAATCGCGCTTAATCAATAACCAAGTGCGTGTAGCCATCAAAGGTGATCAAGATGCAAATTTTCCGGTTGTTAAGCAAGTAATCAAAACCTTGCAAGAGAAAAAAGTGAATCGTTTTAATTTCATCACCAACATGTCTACCGAGACAGTTGAAAAATAGTAAAATAAAATGGCAGAAATAGAAGGCGGTGGCGGTGGCCATAAAAAAGGTGGGAAACCAAAAGGTAAGAAAATGTCAACTCGTGTTGACTTTACCCCCATGGTGGATTTGGGCTTCTTGCTCATTACCTTTTTTATGTTAACTACTTCCATGAATAAGCCAAAAACAATGGAGATTAACATGCCTGTAAAGGATGTTACTGAAGAGGAAAAACAAAAAGTAAAAGCTTCCCAAGCTATCACTCTTTTGTTGGCAGAAAACGATGAAATTGTTTATTATTTCATCAACGAAACAACAGGTGATCCTGAAACACCTGTGATAACTAATTTTAGTAAAGGTGGTATCAGAGCCACTTTATTAAATAAAAACAAAGAGTTGCTTGTAAAAGCTAATGCAAATAATTATGATTCTATTCCAGTACTAAAAGAAATGTACAGAATGAATCAAATTACTGAGGATGAAATGAAGAAAAGAATTTCTGGTATCAAAGCCAATCCTAATGCACTCATTGTTGTAATTAAGGCAGACGACAAAGCTAAGTATAGAAACCTAGTTGATATACTTGATGAAATGTTGATTTGTAACATAGGCCGTTATGCAATTGTAGACATTACGCCGGTTGAACAGGATTTAATTAAAACAGCAATGTCCTTAAAACCACTCTAACATGGCAGCAAAATTAAATATATTTGATAGCAAATGGGTTGAGTTGGTTTTTAACCACCGCAACAAGGCTTATGGTGCTTATGTATTGCGCAAGAAAAGTGATGAGTACACCATTAAAGGAATAGTTTTCGCTGTAGTATTGTTTACTGCCGCCATCTCAGCTCCAGTAATCATTGATTACATTCAATCCAAAATTCCAAAAGAAAATGAAGTGAAGGTTACTGATGTTACCACATTGGAAGAACCACCACCAATTGATAAAAACGAACCACCACCACCTCCAACTGAACCACCGCCACCATTAAAAAGTACGGTGAAATTTACGCCTCCTGAAATTAAACCTGATGAGGAAGTGCCAGACGAGGAACCACCTCCAATTCAAGAGGAAATGAAAGACAAAGATGCTGGTGTTTCCACTGTAGAAGGTGATGCAAATGGTGTGGATGCCAGCTTAACCGAAGGTGGTGAAGGCGATGGAGATGCACCTGAGATTTTAACCTTTGCAGAGCAAATGCCTGAGTTTGCTGGTGGTGCCGATGAAATGTATAAGTTCTTGAGTAAGAATATTCAGTTTCCACCGCTCGCAAGAGAAAATGGCATAGAAGGAAAAGTGGTACTAACTTTTGTAGTTGGTGCCGATGGAAAGATTACTCAGATAGAGCAAGTAGGAAAAAAACTAGGTTGGGGTTGTGATGATGAAGCAATCCGTGTGGTGAAAACTATGCCTAATTGGACGCCAGGAAAACAAAATGGTAAAGCTGTAACGGTTAAGTTTACTTTGCCAATTCGCTTTCAGTTAAACTAATATTTTATAAGGCCTGCTTTTGCCAATTAGTTTTTTAAGCTAGGTGGTAGAAACAGGCCTTGTTATTTAATACAATGAGCCAAGAATTAGACGAAATTAGAGAAGATAGAAAAGACAAGGTTGCAGGTATTTTTAAATATTTTAGCCTTGTTATGGGGGTATTTTATATGGCCATGGGCGTTATATTTTATTATTTCCCATTGCTAGAAAATATGGATTCTTGGGCTAAAATTGGTGTAAGTTCCCTACTGTTCTTATACGGAATATTCCGATTTTGGAGGGCATTAAAATCATGAGAACCCCATTTTTATTGTTGATATTTCTTTTTCTTTATTCTTGTTCTGAACCAAACTCAGACAGTAAAATCAACGATACCCCAACCACTGGCGAAATTACAGTTGCTTGCGATGAAAGTCTCTTACCCATTATGCAGGCCGAACAAATGGTTTTTGAAGAGTTATACCCAAATGCAAAAATTAATATGGTTTATTTAAGTGAATATGATGCCATTCAAATGATGCTAAAAGACAGTGCCAGGCTGGCAATCATTACCCGCGAATTAAATGCCAGTGAAATAAGTGTTTTAAACGAACAGAAAATTAGCAATGCCAAATACCATAAATTAGGTTATGATGCGGTTGCCTTTGTGTTAAATCCCACCAATGTTGATACTAGCTTCTCATTAAAGCAAATCAAAGGATTACTCTCTGGCGAAATTACCGACTGGAGTCAAATTTCTTCCATCAGTAAATTAGGCAAAATTCAGGTGGTTTTTGATAGTCCTAAGTCGGGCTCCATCCGCCTCCTTCAAGATAGCGCGCTCAAAGGGTCACCTTTAGGTAAAAATTGCTTTGCCCTCAAAAATAATCCTGAAGTCATCGACTACGTTCAAAAGAATAAAAATGCCATAGGTATTATTGGCGTTAGTTGGATCAGCGATACCGATGATGTGCAAGCTAAGGGCTTCTTATCCAATCTTAAAGTGGCAGATATTGAACCTATCCTGATGCGCGCTGCTGGCATCAATAACAAACCCATGCAAGGAAATATTGCTTTGAAACAATATCCGTATTGGCGCCAAATTAAGGTGGCTAGCAGAGAAATGCGTTCCGGACTTGGCACAGGCTTTGCTAGCTTTATGGAAAGCGAACCCGGACAAAAAATATTATTAAAAGGTGGCCTAGTTCCTTTTAGGTCTTCTATAAGAACTATCAATTTAAATTGACACACATGAAAAATAGCATATTAAGTTTAGTAGTTACTGTATTATTCAGTGGATTTTTACAAGCTCAAACCTTGCAAGATGGTTTAAGAGCAATCGACTTTGAAAAGTATGAAGCATCAAGAACCATTTTCAAAGAGTTAACAACAAAAGAACCTGCCAATGGCGATAATTGGTATTATTTGGGTCAAACCTATTTAAATTTATTAAACGCCGACTCTGCAACCATCTGTTACAATGAAGGTATAAAAGTTGCTCCTACAAATCCTAGTAACTATGCAGGATTAGGTGAACTTGAGCTTTTGTTAGAAAACAAAGAAAAGGCCAAAGTTCATTTCGATAAAGCACTTTCTTTTAGTAAAATGCGCAATGGTACCATTACAGATTTAAAAGCACTTTCAATTGTTGCTTCAAGTATGGTAAACAATGCCATTGTTAAAATGCTTGATGAAGCTGAAGAGTTAATAAAAATGGGTTATGAGCAAGACAAGAAAAACTACGATTTGTTAATTGCAGGTGGTGATGTTTATTTAGAGAAAAATGATGGTGGTAACGCTGCTACTTTTTATGAAAGAGCCATTGGTATTGATCCTAAAAATCCAAAAGCTTATACCCGAGTATCTGTAATTTGGATCAGGGTTAGAAATTATGAGCAAGCCCAAAACGATTTGAACCGTGCCTTTGAAAAAGACCCTAACTATGCACCAGCATGGAAATACCAAGCCGAATTGTATTATGCACAACGCAAGTTTTCTTTGGCCAAAGAAGCTTATGGTAAATACTTAGCTAATTCTGAACCAAGTATCGCTAACCAAATTAGGTTTGCGCGTATCTTGTTTTTAAGCAAGGCTTATGACGAGGCATTTGAACGCATTGAAGAAATTCAAAAAACAGATAAAACCACTTTATTACTTTACCGTTTGCGTGCATTCTCACTATGCGAAATACTTGAAACAAAACCTGATGCTGAGCAAGCAAAAAGTGGTTTAGGTTCTTTGGAATATTATATCTCTAAGCAAGAAGCCAAGAAAATTACTGCCACCGATTATGAATACTTAGGTAGGCTGCAAGCAAAGGTTGGTGGCAAAGATTCATTGGCCATTTTGAATTTGAAAAGGGCTATGGAAATGAACCCATACAATGTGGATATGTATATTGATTTGGCAAAAACATATAACAAAATGAAAATGTTTGATAGCGCTGCAACAACCTATGAAACATACATTGGTAAGGCCAAAAAAGTTACGCCTGCCGATTATTTTCTATATGGTAAATCATTGTATTATGCCAAACAAAACAGCAAAGCTGATTCTGCATTTTTAAAGGTCAACGAAATGAAACCTGATTACCCAGATGCTTATTTGTGGAGAGGAAATTGTAACTCGGCAATGGACCCAGATTTTAAATCAGATTTAGCCAAAGGTCATTACGAAAAATACATTCAATTGCTAACTATTGATCCCGAGAAATTTGAAACTACTTTGAAAGTCAAAAACAAAGGTGGCTTAATCAATGCATATGGCTATTTGGGCTTCTATTATTTAAACAAAGACAAGAAAGCAGAAGCCAAAGAGTATTACAAAAAAATAATTGAGCTTGACCCTACAAATACCAAAGCTAAAACAGTATTAAACGAGTTAAAATAATTAGTAAGGCATTACCACATATCGAGGTCCTCGTAATTGAAGGGCCCCGATATGGCAATACCCACAAATATTGTTTGAGGAAGATGGTCGTAGCCTAAATTTAACACTAGCCTGCCGGCAATTGGAATAAATACACCTGCACCAAAGTTTAACAGAAACTTAGTTTCCTTGGTATTCACAACCCATTCTGTTTCTCCTGGTGTTTTAAATGGTGTTTGTAATTCGGCAAATTGCCTTCTCCTCATAGTACCAATGCCAACGTATGCTGGAATTTTTTTTGTAATGGCAAATACGAAATTAAAATTTGCCCCAAATGAGTAATAGTTTTCTGTTTTTCCCGTGAGCCAATTGTTACTTGCTGCTGTATCAAATATAACCTCACTAAAGGTTTCTTTGTTGTGCAAAAAGTTTTCAATTCCTAAACGCCAACTAAGCCCAACTCCAAATTTCCTGTAGCTAATATGGTTTCCTCCTATCATTAGTCGCTCATGCGGCAAAACACCCATACCAAATGCATTGTATTTTACTGGCTTGCCTTTATTCTCTTTTGGCAAAGTAAAGTTTGTTAAAGACCAGCCCTGTGCTTGGCCATTAAGAGAGAAAAACATCACTATTGCCAACAGGCTAATTTTTTTCATAGAATAGAATTTAGGTTGATCCCAAAAATCGGGTTATTTTTGCCAAACACATGCAAATTGACATTTTAACTTTGTTTCCCCAAATTTTTGAAGGACCTTTTACAGAATCCATCCTCAAACGCGCGGCAGAGCGCGATTTGGTAAGCATAGATTTGCATAATATTAGGGATTATTCTCTCTCAAAACATAAAAATGTAGACGATTACCCTTTTGGCGGTGGCGCCGGAATGGTCATGAGCATTGAACCAATAGACCGCTGCATATCACATTTAAAAGAAAGCAAAAACTATGATGAGGTAATTTATATGAGTCCAGATGGGGAACCATTCACCCAAAAAATTGCCAATGAACTATCAACTAAAAAGAACCTCATTTTTTTATGTGGCCATTACAAAGGTGTGGATGAAAGAGTGAGAGGACACTTGGTAACAAGAGAATTAAGTCTAGGAGATTTTGTGCTAACAGGAGGCGAACTTGCCGCAGCCGCAATGGTTGATGCCATTGTACGACTCATTCCCGGTGCACTAAACGATGAAACATCTGCCCTCAGCGATTCCTTCCAAGACGATTTAATTAGTCCGCCCGTATACACCAGACCCGCAAGCTACAACGGTTGGGAAGTACCTGCAATTTTACTCTCTGGTCACCAAGCAAAAATCGACGAATGGCGCCATGAGCAGAGTTTGGTTCGAACCAAAGAAAGACGACCTAAGCTAGGCAAGTGAGAGGAAGCTTCTGGCTGCTAGCCTCTGGCCTCTGGCAGGAGTTGTACCCATACCACCTCCCTTACCACCAGCTAAGCCACATAACCACCTAACATCCAACAATAAAAGACTACATAGACCAATAACCTCAAAGAAAAATAAAAATTTTTCTACTCCACTTTTGTATTTTGAGGAAAAAGCTTACTTTCGCAGTCCGATTTTTAGAAAAGTATAGCAATATGGACGCAATAAAATTTGTAGAGCAAGAATTCACAGGAGGAAAAACTTTCCCTGATTTCAAATCAGGAGATACAGTTAATGTTCATTATAAAATCCGTGAGGGTGTTAAAGAACGTATTCAGCAATATCAAGGTATAGTTATCCAAAGAAGAAATTCTGGTATTAGCTCTACTTTAACAGTAAGAAAGATTTCTAATGGCATAGGTGTAGAAAGGATTTTTCCTTTGTATAGCTTAAATATCGATAAAATCGAAGTTGTTTCTCATGGTAAAGTGCGTAGAGCCCGTTTGTTCTACTTGCGCGAAGCCAAAGGAAAAAATGCCAAAGTAAAAGAAAGAAGAGGGTAAAATTTCATAACTTAAGCATTGACCCCGGCTCATTCATTTGGGTCGGGGTTTTTGTTTTCGGATACTTTTCGAGCCCTTTGGCTGCGTTATGCTCATTTTTGAAAAGTTTGTGTACACAAGTACACCGCACTTTTCAAAAATTTCGCATGCCTTGCCAAAGTACTCGAAAAGCACCCGAAAATGGCGTCAGGTTCGAAATTTTAACTTGGGGCGAACTTCAATTGGGCGGCTCGTGCACTGAAGTGCACCTTGCATTCCGATTATTTTAGGACTTGTTTGCGGGCGAAATAAATTTCGCTCGAATGCAAGATTGCCCGGGAAATTTACGCGTATGGGCGAATCCGCCGGTTGGCGGACGCCCTTA
>Ga0209550_10000608_pt1 | contig 33996 bp, 30 predicted proteins | sample LauGreSuBDMM15SN_2_FD_187567 | JGI IMG/M metagenome (GOLD analysis project Ga0209550, IMG submission 187567) | Freshwater lake microbial communities from Lake Michigan, USA - Su13.BD.MM15.SN (SPAdes) (version 5) | ecosystem: Environmental > Aquatic > Freshwater > Lake | place: Lake Michigan... | reverse complement strand
CGCCGCGCTCCCCGCTCACGCCGCACGCCTGCGCGACCTGCGCGCCAAGACCATCACCGAGCTCCGCCGCACCGACGCGAAGTTCGTCGACCGGATGCCGCCGACCAAGGCCGAGTTGGCTTCGCGCAAATAGGCCCGCAACGCCCACCTCGATGCCTTCACTCCGCACCCTCGCACTCTCGGCCTTGACCCTCGCGCTCGCGTTGACCGCCCTCGCCCAACCCGTATCGAAAAAAGGCAAGGCCGCAGCCGATCCGGAAGGTCAACCGCCGCGCCGCGCGCTGCCGGCCTCGGTGAAGGTCGAGCGCGACATCGTTTACGCGCGCTACGGCAGCCGCGAGGTGAAGCTCGATCTCTACCTCCCGAAGCAGCCCGCATCGGGAAAAATCCCGTGCATCGTTGTCGTCCACGGCGGCGGTTGGCGCAGTGGTGACAAGTCGCGCTTCGCGCACATCGCGGGCGCGCTCGCCGAGCAGGGCTTCGCGACGGCGTGCATCGGCTACCGCCTGCTGCCCGAAGTGGAATTCCCTGCGCCGGTGGTGGACTGTAAAGCCGCCGTGCGCTGGGTCCGAGCAAATGCCGCCAAGCACGGTCTCGATCCCGACCGCATTGGTGCCATCGGCGGCTCGGCCGGAGGTCACCTCGTCGCCATGCTGGGCACGAGTGATACGGTGGCTTCGCTCGAAGGCGACGGCGGCCACGCCGGCACCTCGAGCCGCGTGCAGGCCGTCGTCGCGATGGCCACACCCGCCGACCTGATGCGCATGAGCGACCGCCAAAACATCGGCGCCGATCTCGCGAAACTCGTTTCTCCGGTCACACACGTCACGAAAAACTCCGCGCCGGTGCTGCTCCTGCACGGCACCAAGGACGCACTCGTGCCAATGGCGCAGTCGGAACTCTTGCTGGAAAAATACCGGCAAGCCGGTGCGAAGGCCGAGCTCGTGAAGATCGAAGACGGAGCGCACGCGTTTTGGAATGCCGCCCATTTCGACCAAACGATGAAGCTCTCGTTGAAATTTTTCCGCGAGACGCTCGCCTCAACTCCGGCTCCGCCACCCGCTGCGCAGAAATAGTCAGTTGGATCCGCCCCGCCCATGAACCACACGTTGTTTGCCTCATCTCTGGGTGCGATCCTCTTCTTGAGCTCCGCCCTCGTCGTTGCCGCCGCGCCCCCCTCGCGACCCAACATTGTCTTTATCCTAGCCGACGATCTCGGCTGGGCCGATGTGGCGTTTCACGGAGGCAACGCCCCTACCCCTCAGCTCGACCGACTCGCACGCGAAGGCCTCGAACTCGCCGCCCACTATGTCGCCCCCGTGTGCAGCCCTACCCGCACCGGCCTTTTGACGGGTCGCTGCTGGAGTCGCTTTGGAGTCACCACTCCGCAGAACGAACGCGCGCTCCCGTGGGATACCGTCACGCTCCCCCGTGCACTCCAGGCCTCCGGCTACGAAACGGCACTCATGGGCAAGTGGCACCTCGGTTCGCTCCCCGCCCAGGGCCCGAATCACTTTGGCTTCGACCACGCTTACGGCTCGCTGGCCGGCGGGGTGAGTCCCTATGGCCACAAATACAAACAAGGCCCATTCGTGGATACGTGGCATCGCAATGAGAAACTGCTCGATGAGCCCGGCCACGTCACCGACCTCATCGCTGCCGAAGCGATCCGCTGGCTCGAGTCACGTAGCGCGGCGCCGTTTTTCCTTTATGTGCCGTTCACCGCTGTGCATCTGCCGGTGAAAGAACCCGCCGAGTGGCTCGCGCGTGTGCCCGCCACAATCACTGGCGAGGTTGCCCGCCACTACGCGGCGAGCATCATGCACCTCGACGACGCGGTCGGTCGGATCATCGCCACCCTCGAGCGCACCGGCCGGCGCGGCAACACGCTGCTCGTTTTCACCAGCGACAACGGCGGCAGCACCGCCGAAAACAACGACCGCAGCTATCCTTCGGACGATTGCCCCTCCGGCCGACTCCCCGGCAGCAACGGCGCCTGGCGTGGTGAAAAGGGCAGCCTCTACGAAGGCGGCACCCGCGTCCCGACGCTGGTTTCGTGGCCCGGCCGCGCCAAACCCGGCAAGGTCGCCACGCCCGTGCACATCACGGACTGGATGCCGACCTTTGCGCAGCTGGCGGGTTACCACTCTGAGCGCGACCTGCAATGGGACGGCACCGATCTGCTTCCGCTCCTTACTGCGCACACTCCGCCGCCCGAGCGCACGCTCTACGGCGTCGCGCCGAATTTCCGCGCTCAAGCCGTGCGCCGCGGCGATTGGAAACTCGTCGTCACTGCACCGTCCTCCGCCAACGCAAAGAAAAAATCCGCCACCACCCCCGTCGTGGAGGAACTCTTCAACCTCAGCAACGATCCGGCTGAAGCGAAAAATCTCTCGGCCCTCCGACCCGACGTCCTCACGCAAATGCGACGGCATCTCGCCACCGCAGCCGCGCGCGATCGCGACTCTGTCGTCAAGGATTGACCGCCCCACTCGGCTCTCAGCCGCTGGCGCGAAGCTCAGCAAGCAGAGCTCACACCAACGTCCCTTGACCATCAGACTGTCTTCGCGCGAGCAGGAGCGGAAAGACGAGCCATCACGCTGGACTGCCACGGCGCGCTTCGTGCACCGCTCAATGACAAAGGCCAAGAGACTACTGGAGTTGGGCTGAGACCACGTTTCCGTTGAGGTGCATTTCGTCATCGATGGAACCGACCGCGCGGCAGGCGAAATAATTGTGCTCGGCCCATCCGCACTTCCCGCTGGCCCGCCACACCTCGGCCGGCATGCTCGCCCTACCCTATGAGTTTCTTCCGTTGCCGCCTCTCCCTCCTTCTCTCCGTTTGCCTTTCGGCCGCCGCTGTCCACGCCGCCACGCCCGCTGCGGCTGCGCGCGCCCGCCCCAACATCCTCTTCGCCATCTCTGACGACCAATCGCACGTCCACACGTCGTTCGCCGGCTACAAAGCCGTCAACACGCCCGCCTTCGACCGCGTGGCGCGCGAAGGCATCTATTTTCGCAACGCCTTCGCGCCCTCGCCCGGCTGCAGCCCGACGCGCGCCGCGTTCCTCACCGGTCGCCACACGTGGCAGATCGAAAACGCCGGCACGCACGCCAGTTCCTTTCCCGCCAAATACGTCGTATTTCCCGACCTCCTCGAAAAGGCCGGCTACTTCGTCGGCCTCACCGGCAAAGGCTGGGGCCCCGGCAAATACCAGGGCGACGGCCGCACGCGCAATCCCGCCGGCCCGGCGTTCAGCAAGCGCACCATCGAGGCGCCCACTTCGGCGATGAGCAGGAACGACTACGCCGCCAACTTCGCCGACTTCCTCGCCGCCCGTCCCAAAGACAAACCGTTTTACTTCTGGTTCGGCGGACAGGAACCCCACCGCCCCTTCGCCAAGGGTTCCGGACTGAAAGCCGGCAAGCGCCTCGCAGACGCCACGCCGCCGCCGTTTCTCCCCGACACCCCCGAAGTGCGCAGCGACCTCCTCGACTACTGTCTCGAGATCGAGTGGTTCGACACCCACCTCGGCCGGATGCTGCAACAACTCGAAGCCGCCGGTGAACTCGACCACACGCTCGTGATCGTCACCAGCGACGACGGCATGGCGTTCCCGCGCGCCAAGGCGAACCTCTACGAATACGGCTTCCACGAGCCGCTCGCAATCCGCTGGGGCGCGCAAGTCCCCGGCAACCGCATCGTCGACGACCTCGTCGGCTTCGTCGATCTCACCGCCACCATCCTCGATGCCGCCGGCGTCCGCCATCCGAGCGCCGAGTATCCGCTTTCCGGACGCAGCCTCATGAACATTTTGAAATCGAAACAGCAGGGCCGCGTCGACCCGACCCGCACCGCCGTCTACGCCGCCCGCGAGCGTCACTCCTCCGCGCGCTACAACAACTGGACCTATCCGCAACGCGCCCTGCGCACGCCCGAGTATCTCTACATCCGCAACTTTCGCCCCGACCGCTGGCCCGCCGGCGATCCGGTCGTCCTCGATGATCAGGGTAAATCCGCCGGACCGCACAGCGGTTATAAAGACATCGACGGCGGTGCGACCCTGGACTTCCTCATTTCCCGGGCCGACGACCCTGTGCTCGGCCGCTACCTGCAACTCGCCGTCGCCAAACGCCCCGACGAAGAACTCTTCGACATCGTCAAAGACCCCGGCTGCCTAACCAACCTCGCCGCCCGCCCCGAGTTCGCGACCGTGCGCGCGCAACTCGCCAAACAACTCGAAGACTACCTCCGCCAAACCGGCGACGCCCGCATCCTCAATGGCGGCGAAGTCTGGGAAACCTACCCGCGCTACAGCCCCGTCCGCACCTTCCCCAAACCGTAACGCGCCTCGTTTTGGTTCGCCTTCCGAAAACGACGGCACTCCTTGAGACCATCGGAGGCGCGGTTGTGGTTGAGTTACGAACCAGCCGCGCAGTCAGCTTCGAACGGCTCCGGTTGAGACTATTCGGGTCTGGCATTGCCGTTGCGACCGAGTTGGGGCTGCTTGGCCTGGGTCACCTTCAGAACGGCTTCCGCGATTCCGTCGCCATCTCCAACTGATCACCGACCCTTCGCGTTGCCCGGTGACTGATACCAGGGACGCCGACCGGATTCCGGTCGATTATTCGCGATCGCTGCCGCGGCCTCGCTCCGTGCGGCCAAGCTGCCTCCGCCGCCAAACTCTGCTCATCCGCTCAACGCTTCACTGACACCTTCAGCAGCCGGCGCGGCGGGCTCTTTTCCACCCAACCGAGCAATAAGAAATAAAACATGCCCATCGCCAACGCCTTCTCGGTTGGGACCACCCACTCGCCGCCGCGGCTGCCCGACCGCACCCTGTCGACCAGCTCCGGCTATAGCCCGCCGCGCGGCACCGGCAGCAGCAGCGTGGCGAACAACAGCCCGGGATAGAGCAGCACGCTGGAAATCATCCGCCCCTGCGCGATGGCCTGATCCATCACCGTCCAGTGTCCGGCGAACAGCGCCGACAGCCGCCCCGCCATCACACCCGCAGACGAGCCGAGCAACCACCAGCTCTTGAACCCCACGGCGATCCCGACCCGAACAACGTGTAGACCAACGTCACGCCGAGCGCCGTTTTGCGCCGTCCCCAGCCGGCTTTCTCCTCCATCAGGTGGTGCAACACGCCGCCCGAGTGGACGAGGATGAATTCCAACACTACCACGCCCACGCCGAGCTTCACCCACCTGCCATTTTCCCACTCCCACGGCCGCCACTAGGCCACGTAAAACTGCCAAGCCATGAACCAACATGAACCTGCGGTCCAACAGCAGCTGAGCGTATCGCCCCACGTCGAGGTCAACACTTCGCCCGGGGCGGTTCTCGACGGGGTACTCATGTTAGCCAGCGAATGATTGGTCCGAAGCAAGGCAATCCCGCCCAATTCCCAGTCCCCCTTCGCCCCCGCTCGACTTTGAGCGAAATCAGCTCGATCTGCCGGAACCACCCGGGCGGACTCTCGACCTGAAGCGCGAGACGGCAGGATCTGCGCCGCGTAGTCCCACTACGGCGTAATCTCGCGCCCCAGCACGAACGGGCACCTCGCGCGGTCGTTTCCGATCCCTCGGGCTCGTGCGCGAAGCCCAAGCCGCTCAGACCACCGACCTCGCTTCCACTTACCCCCTCGCACGCCGCTCACCTCACTCACCGCACTTCCCGCTGGCCCGCCGCTTCCCGGCACGCATGCTCACGTCATCCCATGCGCATCCACCCCTTCGCGATTCTCGCCACGCTCGCTGCGTCGCTCCTAGTTTCACTCACGACTCCACTCGTGGCCGCCGCGGCCAAAACCGCACCGCCAAACATCGTCCTCATCCTCATCGACGATCTGGGCTACGGCGACATCGGTCCCTTTGGCTCCACGCTTAATCGCACGCCGCACCTCGACCGCATGGCGCGCGAAGGGATGAAGCTCACCAGTTTCTATGCGGCTCCGGTGTGCTCGGTATCCCGCGCGCAAGTGAACACCGGCAGCTACGGCGCCCGCGTTTCGATCCCCGGGGTCTTTCCTCCCGGCAGCAAAAACGGCCTCAATGCCTCCGAGCACACCGTCGCTGAACTCCTGCGCGCGAGGGGCTACGCCACGATGTGCATCGGCAAGTGGCACCTCGGCGATCAGCCGGATTTCCTGCCGACCCGTCATGGTTACGATCACTATTTCGGGCTGCCCTATTCCAACGATATGCAGCGTCCCTCCGCGAAGTCCGGCACGGCAGTCGTCCCGTTGATGCGCGATGAGCAAGTCATCGAATTGCTGGCCGGCGACGACCAAGATCGCCTCACCGAGCGCTACACCGATGAGGCGGTGAAATTCATCCGCGACCAGCGCACGCGCCCCTTCTTCCTCTACTTGCCGCACACCGCCGTGCACGTGCCCATCCATCCCGGCGAAAAATTCCGGGGGCGCTCAGCCAACGGCCGCTTGGGCGACTGGGTCGAGGAAGTGGATGGGAGCGTCGGCCGCGTGCTCGCTACCTTGCGCGAACTTAAACTCGATACGAACACACTCGTAATTTTCACGAGCGACAACGGCCCGTGGTTGCCCAAAGGCGCCGACGCCGGCACCGCCGGACCCTTGCGCGACGGCAAGGGCTCGACGTGGGAGGGTGGCGTGCGCGTGCCCACGGTCGCTTGGTGGCCCGGCCGGATCGCACCCGCCAGCACCTGCGACGCCGTAGCCGGTAATATCGATTTCCTCCCCACCTTCGTGACGCTCGCTGGCGGCACCGTGCCGACGGACCGGAAGATCGACGGCCGCGATTTCTCGCCCCTGTTATTTGGACAATCAAACGTCTCCGCGCGCGAGGCCCACTACTACTATCGCGGCTACACACTCGAAGCCGTGCGCTCCGGTCCGTGGAAGCTCGCACTCGGCCCCCAGATCGAGCGGCTCAAGGACGGCGCATCCTCGGCCGACGCCACCGCCCCCGGCCTGCGCCTCTACAACCTCGACGCTGAAATCGGCGAGCGAACCAACGTCGCCGCCCAAAATCCTGCGGTCGTCCAGCGGCTGCAGGCGCTCGCTCAGCACATGGCTGCCGACATCGGCCACGGCCAACCCGGCCCCGGCGTGCGCCCCGCCGGCCTCGTTGAAAACCCTCAGCTCCTCTACGCCTCCATCGACAACCCCAAACAAAAGAAGGCGAAAAAGAAGTGAGCTTCTTGCGATCACCTCTGGTTTACGCTGGGGTTTCCTCCCTCCAATGCGACCACCCCACTCTCTGCCAACCATGAAAATCCTTCGCATGCTCGCCGCCACCCTCCCGCTCCTTCTCTCCGGCTTCCTCTCCTCCGCCGCTGTCGGCGCGACGTCCGCCCAGCCCAACGTCCTCTTCATCCTCTGCGACGACCTGCGACCAGAGGCCGTCGGCGCGTATGGCTCCGCGCACGTCAAGACACCCCACATCGATGCGCTCGCGCAGTCGGGCGTGAAGTTCGCCAACACGTTTTGCACGACCTCCCTCTGCTCGCCGAGCCGCGCCAGCATTCTCACCGGCCTCTACGCCCATCGCCACGGCGTCCGCGACAACTTCACCGAACTCCCTGCCACGCTTCCGCACTGGCCCGGACGCCTCCGTGAGAGCGGCTATACCACGGCCTACATCGGCAAATGGCATATGGGCGAAAATAACGACGCGCCTCGCTCCGGCTTCGACTGGTTCGTCACCCACAAGGGCCAGGGGAAATACTTCGATACCGAGTGGCGCGTGAACGGCCTCCGCAACGAAACGCCCAAGGGCTACTACACCCACGTCGTCACCGATTACGCTCTCGACTGGCTCAAGACCCGCACCTCCGCCGCTCCGGGGAAACCGTGGGCGCTCTGCATCGGCCAAAAGGCTCCGCACTCGTTCTATTTTCCCGAAGAGAAATACGCGCACAGTTTTGATCACGTGACAGTGCCGTATCCCGCGAGCGCGATGGCGCTCGACGGCAAACCCGATTGGATCCGTCAGCGCCTCACCACGTGGCACGGCATTTACGGTCCGCTCTTCGAATGGCGCAAAAAATTTCCTGACACCCGCCCTGAGGCCGTCGTCGATTTTCAAGCCATGGTCCGCGCCTACTGGGGCACCGTGCTCAGCGTCGACGATAGCGTGGGCCGCCTCGTCGCCCACCTGAAGGCAACCGGCCAATACGACAACACCGTCATCGTCTTCATGGGCGACAACGGCCTCCTCGAAGGCGAACACGGCATGGTCGACAAGCGCACCATGCACGAGCCGAGCATCCGCATTCCCCTCATCGTCCGCGGCCCCGGCCTGCCCGCCGGCCGCACCGTCACCGGCCAAGTCCTCGCAATGGACCTCGCGCCCAGCCTCCTCGATCTCTGCGGCGCACCCGCCCTCGCCAACCTCCAAGGCCGCTCGTGGCGCGCCCTCGCCAACGGCCGCGACCCCGCGTGGCGCACCGCCTGGTTCTACGAATACAACTACGAGAAACAATTTCCCTACACGCCGAACATCCGCGGCGTCCGCACCGATGACTGGAAATTCATGCATTACCCGCACGGCGACGGCTCACCCGACAAACACCTGCCCGAGCTCTACAACGTGAAGGAGGACCCCAAGGAACTCCGCAACCTCGCCGCTGATCCGAAATTTTCCGCCACGCGCCGCAACCTCGAAGAACAACTCGCCACCCTCCTCGCCGGTGCCGGACTCACTCCCGACAAAGACAAGATGCCGCTCGACGAGGGCGTAAAATCCGAGCTCCCCGACGCCAAGATCCGCTGAGATCCCGACCGCGCTCCGCCCGCCTCCAAAGAGGCGGCATCGCCTACCCCACCCCCTCGTGCGCTCCTTCCCCATGCCCCGCTTTCTAAGGCTATTTGGCCCGTGTCTCATTCTCGCACTCTTCGTCCTCTGCCACACCCTCGGACCCGCCGCGTTCGCCGCGCAGCCGTTACCGCGCCCCAACGTCCTCGTCATCGTCGCCGACGACCTCGGTTACGCCGACCTCGGCCTCCATGGTGGCCGCGAAATCCCGACCCCGCACCTCGACGCCCTCGCGCGCGCCGGCACTCGCTTCACCAGCGGCTACGTCAGCGCGCCGTATTGCAGTCCTTCGCGCGCGGGTTTTCTCACCGGCCGCTACCAGACGAAGTTCGGCCACGAGTTTAATCCGCACGTCGGCGACGAGGCCACGCTCGGGCTCCCACTTGCCGAGCGCACCATCGCCGATCACCTCCGCGCCTCCGGCTACGCGACTGGGCTCATCGGTAAATGGCACCAGGGTTTCAACGCCGCACACCATCCACAGTCGCGCGGTTTCGACGACTACTTCGGCTTCCTCGTCGGCGCGCACAACTTCGCGCTTCGCCGCGAGGCTGCGCCCAAGTTCGGCACCGCCAATTCTCAAAACCTCATCTACCGCGGGCGCCAGGTGCAGCCGCTCGACGGCTTTGCGACCACCGTGTTCACCGACGAGGCCATTGCCTTCACCGAGCGCCACTCGGCGCAACCATGGTTCCTCTACCTCGCCTACAACGCCGTGCACACGCCCCTGGAGATCGATCCCGCCGTCGCCGCACGGGTGCCCGCCACCGTCACCGATCCCGCGCGCCGCGGCTATCTCGCGCTGCTCCTCGGCCTCGACGACTCCATCGGCCGCCTCCGCGCGCACTTGGAAAAAACCAGCCGCACGAAAGACACGTTGATCGTTTTCTTCAGCGACAACGGCGGCGCGGGCCGCAAGCCGTTCTTCGCTTACAACACCGGCGTGAACACACCGTTCCGCGGCGACAAGGGTCAGGTGCTCGAGGGCGGCATCCGCGTGCCGTTCTTCGCCACCTGGCCCGGCCGTATCCCCGCTGGCCGCACGTTCGATCATCCCGTGATCGCACTCGACGTCCTGCCCACCGCACTCGCCGCCGCCGGCGCGCCCATCCCCGCCGGCCTCGACGGTGTAAATCTGCTCCCGCACCTCGTCTCCTCCACTCCTCTCCCCGCCGCGCCGCACGCAGACTTGTTCTGGCGCTTCGGCCCGCAGCGCGCCGTGCGGCGTGGCCAGTGGAAACTCGCCGACTGGCGCGATTTCGAGGCCAAGACGCAGAGCGGCTGGCAACTCTTCGACCTCGCCGCCGATCCCGGCGAGTCGCGCGACCTCGCCGCGCAACATCCCGCGCTCGTCCGCGAACTCTCCGCCGCGTGGGAAAAGTGGAACGCCGCGAACACCAGCCCCGTCTGGCGCGGCACGCCCAACGAAGATCCCGCCGGACATCCGCCCGGCGACCCCAAAGCCTCCAAGAAAAAATAACCTCCCCGCTCCTTCTTCCGTCCATTCGCTCCGCACCCATGCGCCTCCCCATCATTCCCCTCCTCCTGCTCCTTCCCCTCCTGCCCACCCGCGCCGCGCAGCCGTCCGCGCCACCCAACCTCATCGTCTTCCTCGCCGACGATCTTGGCTGGGGCGATCTCGGCGTGCAGGGCCATCCGATCATCAAGACGCCGCACCTCGACGCCTTCGCGAAACAAGGCGTCCGTCTTACCCAATGCTACTCGGCTAGCGCCGTGTGCAGCCCTTCGCGCTCCGCGATCCTCACCGGCCGCACTCCGCACCGTAACGGCGTCTACACGTGGATTCAGGAGCGCTCCGAGGTCCACCTGCGCACCTCCGAGATCACGCTGCCCCGCCTGCTCAAGTCCGCCGGCTACGCCACCGCTCACAGCGGCAAGTGGCATCTCAACGGCCTCTTCAATAACCCCGCGCAACCCCAACCCTCCGACCACGGCTACGACTGGTGGCTCGCCACGCAGAACAACGCCGGCCCCTCGCACGAGAATCCCTCGAACTTCGTCCGCAACGGCCAGCCCCTCGGCCGTCTCGAGGGCTACGCCGCCCCGCTCGTCGTCGACGAAGCCGTCGCGTGGTTGAAGTCGAAACGCGATCCCGCGAAGCCGTTCTTCCTCGCGGTCTGGACGCACGAGCCGCACTACCCGATCAAGTCCGATCCCCAATTCAAAGCCTTGTATCCTAATGTCACCGACGACGTGCAGCGCGAACACCACGCCAACGTCACGCAGATGGACCACGCCTTCGGTCGGCTCATGCGCGCGCTCGACGAACAGCGGCTCGCCGACACCACGCTCGTCTTCTTCACCTCCGACAACGGCCCCGAGGGCAACGGCACCACCACGCCCGGCCGCGGCTCCTCCGGCGGCCTCCGCGGGCGCAAACGCGATCTCCACGAGGGCGGTATCCGCGTGCCCGGTCTCGCCCGTTGGCCCGGCAAAATCCCTGCCGGCACCGTCTCCGCCACGCCCGTGATCGGTAGCGATTTATTCCCCACCTTCCTCGCCGCCGCCAGCGTCGCCGCGCCGTCCGACCGCGTGATCGACGGCGCCAACGTACTGCCCGTCCTCACCCGCGCCGCTCAAGACGTCGCGCGCCCGCAGCCGCTCTTCTGGCGCCTGCACATGGCACCCAACGCCAAGATCGCGCTGCGCGTCGGCGACTGGAAAATTCTCTGCGACGAAAAACTTAACGACTTCGAGCTCTATAATCTCGCGGCCGATCCGCACGAGACGACCGACCTCAGGGCCACGGAACCCTCGCGTTTTGCCGCACTCCGCGAGCAACTCGTGAAGCACAACGCCGCCATTGACGCCGAGGGCCCCGATTGGTGGCGCCGCCTCAACCCCAGCGGCGGCACCATCATCGATCCCCACGCCGCCACCAAGAAAAAGAACGCCAAGAAATCCAACGATTGATCCCCATGCGCCTGCTCATCCTCGCCAGTCTCTTCTTATTCAAAGCCGCCAGCTTCCTTCATGCGGCGGCCACGCCGTCCCGCCCCCACATCATCCTCGTCATGGCCGACGACATGGGCTGGGGCGAAACCAGCTACAACGGCCATCCGCTTCTTAAAACGCCCCACCTCGACGCGATGGCCGCCGCCGGTCTCCGCTTCGACCGCTTCTACGCCGGCGCCCCGAATTGCTCGCCGACCCGCTCCACCGTCATGACCGGGCGCAACAACGACCGCGCCGGCGTTGAAAACCACGGCTACGCGCTCCGCCGCCAAGAAAAAACGCTGCCTCGCGCCCTCCGCGACGCCGGCTACACCACCGCGCATTTTGGCAAATGGCACCTCAACGGTTTCCGCGGCCCCGGCGCTCCCATCCTCGCCACCGACGATCACAACCCCGGTGAGTTCGGTTTCGACGAGTGGCTCTCCGCCACCAATTTTTTTGACCGCAATCCGCTCCTCAGCCGTCGCGGAAAGTTCGAAGAATTCACCGGCGACTCCTCCGAAATCATTGTCGCCGAGGCACTGAAATTCCTCGCGCGGCACCGTGCGGGCCCCAAACCCACTTTCTCCGTCATTTGGTATGGCTCGCCCCACTCCCCTTTCGAAGCCACGGATGGCGACCGCGCCCCCTTCGCCTCCCTCGCGAAACTCTCGCAACACCACTACGGCGAACTCGTCGCCCTCGACCGCAGCGTCGGCACGCTCCGCCGTGGCCTCCGTGAACTCGGTCTCGCCGAAAACACCCTCCTCTGGTTTTGCAGCGACAATGGTGGCCTCCCCGAAATCTCGCCGTCCACCGTCAACGGACTCCGCGGCCACAAGGGTTCCGTCTTCGAGGGCGGTCTCCGTGTCCCCGGCATCATCGAGTGGCCCGCCGTCATCAAACAGCCGCGCATCACCCAATACCCAGCAGGTACCTTCGATATTTTCCCGACGCTCGCCGACGTCCTCGGGCTTCCCGCCACCGTGATGCTCACTCCCGTCGACGGCTCGAGCCTCCGTCCACTCTTCACTGCCGACCTCGCAACCCGCGCCAAACCGCTCGCCTTCCATCACCAACGGCGCGCTGCCTGGATCGACAATCGCTACAAACTGATTCAGCCGAATCTCGCCGAAGAAAAATTCGAGCTCTACGACCTCGTCAGCGATCCCGCCGAGTCGCGCGACCTCGCAGCCACCCAACCGGAAGTCTTCGCGCGCCTGCGCACTGCCCTCGTCGCCTGGAATATCTCCGTCGCCGCGAGCGTCGCCGGCCAAGATTATCCCGAGCGGAAAGTCAGCCCGACCGAGCCGCCCTCCCGCGATTGGGCCACGGCCCCCGAGTATCAGCCCCACCTCCCGCAGCTCGCCGCCCGCCCCGAATACCAGTCCGCCCTCGCGCCCAAAGCCGGTAAGAAAAAGAAACAGTAGCGCCCGCCGGAAACGCCGCTCGTTCTCATCGATCCATCGCAACCGTCCGGTCAATGTTGCCCACCGCCTTGACCAGCCGCGCGAAAGAGGGAACGTGAGTGGTGATTATCGTGCTCCAAAATATCCCGCAGCGGGTCCTCGCGCTCATCCTCACTTCGCTACTCGCCAGTTCGGCGCCCGCAGCCCTCGCCGTCCTCCAGAAGCCCCCTGCACCTGCCGTGACACTTTTTGAATTTTCCGGTTCGGCCAATGAACCCGCGTGGATCGCCGTGAACGACGGCGTCATGGGCGGCGTCTCCCGCGGCGGCGCGAAACTCATCGACGGCAGCCTGCACTTTCGCGGCGTGCTCTCGCTCGAAAACAACGGTGGGTTTTCGTCGATCCGCTCCGGCGGGCCGACGCGCGATTTGAGCGCGGCGAAAGCCATCGTGCTCCGCGTCAAGGGCGACGGTCGCACCTACCGTCTCCAACTCGGCACGAACGCGGAGTTCCGCCGATCCCGTATTTCCTACCAGACAGAATTCCCCACGAAGCGCGGCGAATGGACCGATGTCACCGTGCCCCTCGCCACCCTCGTCCCACAGTTCCGCGGGCAGAAGCTTTCGGGCCCGCCCTTGGATCGCGCTCGCATCGAAGAAATCGGCCTCTCCCTCTCCGACGGCAACCCCGGAGCGTTCGCCCTCGAGGTCGATTGGATTCGGGCCGAGTGATCGGCCCCCAGCACCCGCCCCGCCGACCAGCTCCGCACCATTACGGCCGCTCGCCAGCACGCGGACCTCAAACCCGAACCTTCAGCCCCTGTGCCACCGCGAGCCGTTTCTGATTCGCATCAAACGTCAGAAATTCCTCCGCCCCTAGGTGCAGCGCCGTCGCGACGTGCATGATATCGACCAACCGATGCCCGCCGCTCTCCGTAAAGCGCGCGCTCAATGCCTCCGCTCGCTGGTGGACGTCCGACCAATCGACCGAGACCATCTGCAACACTTGCGTCGCGAGGTCCGTCTGCAGATGCCGCAACATGAGGTGCGTCTCGGTCCGGGGAAACCCCTTTCCCCGTTCGTGATCATGCAGCCGTGCCTGAAACCGCAACGACTGGCGAAACTCCAAAAGCAAGAAGCTGGAGACTCGCAACGGCGCAGTCCGCGCCACCATGAACGCATCCGCCCGATCCGAGTGCGCCTGGGTGCGATACACCGCACAAAGGAACGATGTATCGGGAAACGCACTCACCCGAGGTCGCCCTCGAGTTCCGCCTCACGCATCGCCTTCACTTCCGCCGCGCTGAATATCCGGGTTCCCCAGATCGCTTTCCGCCGCGCCGCAAAATCCGGCATCTTAAACGCCTTGCCCTTCCCCTTCGGCAACGCCGTCAGCAGCGCCACCGGCTCCCCGCGTTTCTCGATCCGCACCGACTCCCCGTCGCCCAGCCAGGCCTCGAGCTTGGAGAAATTGTTGCGCAGGTCGCGAACGGTGGCGGTTTTCATGTGGACATAACGTGTTCACATCGACCGCGTGTCAATTTTCAAGCCGGCCCCGGCTGCTCGGATTTAGCCCGGCTGAAAACGTGATGCCGCGCGTTTTCCCCATCTCGATGCGGGCTCCGCGATCTCCGCTCGCTCGTTGCTGAGCGGAGCCGCTCTCCCGCCCACGTGGGCCGCACCCGCCAACGTTCGCCCGGAAAATTCGAACCTGAATATCGTCACAGATATCCTGACACCCGGCTGGAACCACGGTGAGAGCACTGACCACCTCCGATCCATTCCATCCCCCATTCCTTTGCTAAAAAGAACCACTCCGCCTCTCCACGGCGTCCTTCGCGCGCTGCCCTCACGATCGTTTCTCCGAGCCTTCTGAGCGCGGCAAGGGAAGAGGGCCCAGGAATCAATGGCAGGAAAAGCACCGCATTCCGAAGCAGGGTTTTCTCTGCGTTCCGATTTCGTCTCTGCGGCACAAAAGGCTTGGAGCGAGTGAACCGAGGAGCACCGTAGACACGGGAGAATCCGACGCAGCGCCGGAAGAGGAATCTTGAAATCGGGCAGCGGAAATCAGGACGCTGTCAGCGGTCGGAGCGGCCTCTAGCCAACGGGTTCAGCCCCTCATCTTTCAACGGCAGGGCTGTTTGCGGGACGACAAAAAGGAGCCGAGCTGCGTGCTCCGCTCATTCAGCGCCGCGTGGTTTTGACCGGAACCGGCGGCGGCGAGTTGAGCAGGTTTTCAAACCAATACAGTCCACTGCGCCCGGGAACGACGAGGTCGAGATCGCCGTCGCCATCGAGGTCGATCGCGCGCGGATCCAAACCGATGCCCGCCGGGCCGCCTTTTGGCATAATGTCGGAGCGGTGAAATTTGCCGTCGGCCTGTTTGAATTCGTAACGATACAGCACCTGTGGATCGAGCGCGCCGGGGTCCCGGAGCTCGTGCGCGCGGTAGCGTTTGCCGTTCACAAATTCGGGGATGCCGTTGTTGTCCAGATCCACCCAGAGAGGGCTGTGGCCGACCGACCACGTGTCGTCGATGAGATGCTTTTTCCACGCGCGCTTTCCGTTTTCCTTCGTCTGCTCCAGCCAAAAAACGCCGTAGTCGTGGCCCATCGCGTAAACCAGATCGGCGTCGCCGTCGCCATCCACGTCGGCGACGATCACGGGAATCGACGCTTGGCCTAGCGCAAACTCGGGGTGCCAGATCCACTCGCCTTTCCGGCGATCGCCGGGCGCTTCGAGCCAGCCGTTGGGGCCGATGATGTCGCCGCGGCCGTCGCCATTGATATCGCCGAACCCGCCGCCGTGGCCGGAGGAGGCGACGGGGAGGTTGTGGCGGACCCATTTCGGTTCGGCTTTCGGCGCGGCGGGGAGCAACTCCCACCATGCGGAAAAATTACCGCCGCGCGGCAGCAGGTCGAGCTGGCCATCGCCATCGATGTCGTAGAGCCGGCCCGTCTCCATGGCGCCGGGTTCGGCGATCAGGTGTTTCTTCCATTCACCGAGACCGGGGCCGGGATGCTCGACCCAGAAGAGGGAACGGCTGCGCCAGTTGACGTTGATCAGATCGGTCCAGCCGTCGCGGTTGACGTCCATCTCGAGGTGCGAGTACCCGTCCCAGTTCGGTGGCACGCCGAGTTTTTCGACGTCGCGGACAAAGTGTTGTTTCCACAGCGGCGCTTCGTACCAGAACCCGCCGCACACAATGTCGAGTTTGCCATCGCGATTGACGTCCATCACGGAGCACGCCTCGAACGTCGAGTCGGCGTTGATGGTGTGGAGGCGGAACGGCAGGTCGGCCGACCAGAGCGGAGCGGTGAAGGCGAAAACGAGCGGGCCGCCTAAGGCGAAGATTTTCAGCCAGAGTTTGGGGCGGGGCATAGACGGGGACGGTAATTTCAGCGGAACGGCGGACAAGCTCAATGCCGAGCGCACGGTTTCCAGTAACGCGGCGTAGCCCGGGCAGTTTGCCCCTGTCCAAAAAACACCGGCGAGACGCCGAGGCTACCGTTCAGTCCCCTGCACCGGCCTCGACCGGACGAGCGGGGATCACGACGCGCCAGTGATGACCACGGGATCAACCGCCACGCCTTCGGATCTTAACCGCTGAAGTTTGTAGGTGAGCGCGCGGCGGCTGATGGCCAGCTCCTTCGCGGTCTCCGTCCGGTTGTAGTTGTTTTTCCGGAGCGCATGCAGAATCGCTTCGCGTTCGATTTGCTCCAGGCGCTGCGCCTCGGCGGGGGCGAGCGCAGGCACGGCCACGTGGGCGACAATTCGCGCCGGCAAGTGCTCCGGCAGCACGATTTCTCCGCGAGAAAGCAGCGCCGCCCGCTCCATCGCATTGCGCAACTCACGCACGTTGCCTGGCCACCGATAGTTCAACAAACAGGCCGCGACCGACGCGGAGAAGCGTGATTTCTGCCGGGAAAACAGCCCGATGAAATACGTGGCCAACGGGATAATATCTTCCGCGCGCTCACGTAACGGCGGGAGGTGAATCTCCATTACGTTCAGCCGGTAAAACAGGTCCTCACGAAATTGTCCGGCGGCGATCTGCGCCTCCAAATCACGGTTGGTGGCCGCGAGGACGCGCGCGTTGGTATGAAAATCCCGCCCGGAACCAATCCGGTGAAAGGAACCATCATGGATCACGCGCAGCAATTTGGCCTGCAGCAGCAACGGCAAGTCACCAATTTCATCCAGAAAAATCGTCCCGTGGTTGGCCTCTTCGAAGCGTCCGATCCGCTGTTGGGTCGCACCGGTGAAGGCTCCCTTTTCATGCCCGAAGAGTTCGCTCTCAATGAGGTTTTCCGGAATCCCCGCACAGTTCACTTTTACGAGCGGCCCGGCCGCCCGCGGGCTCCAGCCGTGGATCACTTCGGCGACGACTTCCTTCCCCGCCCCGCTTTCACCCGTGATCAGCACGCGCGTCTCCGAGGGCGCAATCACGGCGGCGTCACGAAAGACGCTCTGGATCAGCGGGCTCGCCGCCACCACTCCAACCGGAAGGGTGCTCTCCGTTTTACTCGAAAGTGGCGCGACGCCGCGACGCTCAGTCGCGAGCCGCACGGTCGCGATAAGTTCATCGAGATCGATCGGTTTGGCCAAATAATTGACCGCCCCGTCGCGCATGGCGGCGACCGCGCTACGGATATCGGCAAACGCCGTCACGAGGAGCACAGGGAGCGTCGGGTGCTTTTGGCGGACGCGCCGCAAGGTTTCGATCCCAGACATACCCGGCATCCGCACATCGCTAATCATCATTGCGAAGGGCGTCGCGAGCAGCAGCTCCAGCGCGGCTTCGCCCGATGCCGCCGATTGCGTGAGGTAGCCTTGCGCGCGCAAAAACGTTTCGAGGAGACTGCGCTGGCCGCGATCGTCGTCGACGATGAGAATGGGGACGGCGGCGGACACGTCGGGCTTCATGCGGCCGGTCCGGTGAGGATGAGTCGACTAAACCGAAAGAGCGCACCGTGCGGCACGTTCGCATCGCAGGTCACCTCCCAGTGGTGCGCGGAAGCGATCTGGTGCACGATCGCGAGCCCAAGTCCGACGCCCTTCGGTCGCATCGTCACGTAAGGTTTGAAAATATTGGCCCGTTCCGCGGCGGCGACGCCCGGGCCGTCATCGCTGATTTCCAAAACCGCCTCGCGGGGGCCGGTCGGCGTCAGCTTGATTTCCACGCGCCCCCCGGGCCCCACGGCTTGCAGCGCATTCAACAGGACGTTGAACAATGCCTGCCGGAGCAACTGCTCATCGGCCTCGACGACCAACGGAGATTCCAGCGGCACCAGCGTAACATGTTTTTCCTCGATATCCGGCACGAGCGTGCGGGCGACGTCGGCCACCAAGCGACGCACCTCGACGGGGCCCAGATGGGCCTCGCGCGGCTTCGAGTAGTTGATGAATTCATTCAGCTGCACCGTAACGCGATCGGCCTCCTCGATGATGGTCGACGCGTGCTCCTTGAGGTTCGCCGAACTGCCGGCCTGCATCGCGATCATCTGCGCCAGACCACGAATGAGATTGAGCGGATTGCGCGTCTCGTGCGCCAAACCGGCGGCGGCGAAATTCATGCCCTTGAGATGGGTGTTCATCTCCCCCGCTTTGACCAGACGGATCTGCAATTCGGAATTCTTCGAGAGATTGCGCCAGGCGAGCACCGAGAGCACCGCACCGCCGAGCGCGAGCAAACTGACCAGCGACCGGAGAAGTAAATCGCTCTGCACGGTCCGGCGCATTTCCGCCGTGGACATGGAAATCACCAGACTGTGGGCACCCTGTTTTTGAATCACCGCATCATAGTCCTCTCGCGACATCCACGAGGGACGACTAAAGAGGGGCCGGGACACTGCGGCACCCGCAGGCTCTGACACGGGAGCCGCGCCGGGCTCAGTCGGCCGCCGCGATGGGGTCGGACGAAATGGGCGCGTGAGCCGTTCATCGGAGACGACGATCGCCGCCGGTGGGCGCACGCCGTCCTCAGTGGCGGCCGCACCCAGATCCATCAGATTGAGAATCGTCAGCGAGAGCTCACTCCAGAAGACCCCGCGCGCACGGAGCATTTCGGGCGTCAGCTCCACCGCATGGCCGGCGCTCGCGATCGGTTCACCCGTGGCGCCAAGAATCGCAATGGACTCCAATTCATCCGGGCGAATCAGATCTTGCAGCGCTGACTGTAGGCGTTCCTTCGATACCACGATCCCGTTGCGGCGCTGGGAGCGAACCACGACGCCGAGCGTCGAGGTAATGTCGCGCCCGCGATTGATCAGCGCCTGGGCGGCGCCACGCTTGAAGCGGAAGTGCTCCTCGATCTGCCATCCGCAGATCCCCAAACCGCAACCGATCAGGGTGACGGAAACGACGAGGTTACGCTTTGCGGACGGCCAGATCATAGGGGACGTTGACTACACTCAGCCCCAGAGCCCGCGCCGTTCCAAGCCCGCAATCAGGGGTTGCCGATGAATTTCTTCATTTCCTCTTTTTCGAACGTTTTCGGCGCCAGCTCTAGTTTCGAGCGTTCGTCCTTGGCGATGCCCGACAAATCGTTGGGGTCCAACACCACGTGCGGCGTGAGGAAAATCAGCAATTCCGTTTTCTGGTTCTTCTTAATGTTTCGTTTGAACGCATAACCCAACAGCGGGATATCACCGAGGATCGGCACCTTGTTTTCCTGATCGATCACCTGCGTGGAAATCAGACCGCCGATCACGACGGTTTGGTCGCTGGGGGTCACGACGACGGTGTCGGCGGAGCGTTTGTCAATCACCGGAGAATTGACGCCCGTCGAGATCGGGATGGTGGTCGCGCTGAGCGAGGAGATTTCCGGCGAGACGATCATCTCGACCAAACCGGCCTGCGTGATAAACGGCGTCACACGTAAAATGATACCGACATCCTGGTAGGAAACGGTGTTGATCGTCGTGTTATTCGTATCGCTGACGCGCGAATTGGTAATCAGAGGAATCGACTGACCGACGAGAATGGTCGCCTGCTGGCTGCTCCGCGTGAGAATCGAGGGCCGCGAGAGAATCTCAGTCTTATTAACGGAAGAAAGGGCGTGGATCGTCGCATTCACATTTCCGCCCAGAATTTTGTAGAACGCACCGTAGGACGTGGGATCGGTCAGTGCGCCGGCGACACCGAACTTGGTGAGGGCGTTGCCTTCGGGGTTGTTCTTAACGGCGAGCCGACCCTCGAAGGACGCCTCCGCTCCGAGGTCGAGCCCCTTGTCATGCGTGACTTGGAGGAAGACGACATTGATCAGCACCTGCGGCTTCGGCTTATCGAGGCTCGCGATGATGGTCTTGATGTTTTCGTTGGTCTCGTCGTCGGTCACCACGATCAGGCGGCGCGACTCCAAGTCGCTCGTGATCGTCGCATCGCCGACCATGGTCGAGTTGTTATATTGACGGGTGGACGCGCCACCGCTGCCCCCGCCACCACCACCGCCGGTACCTCCGGTTCCCGTAGGACGGGCCGGAGTCGTCGGGGCGCGAGTGGGCGTCTGCGTGGGGCGGGTTTGAGCCAGAAGATCGGCCGCGAGAAACAGAGAAATTCCGATCGTGAGCCACGAGCGAATGGAAAAACGAGATGGATTCATAGGAATGCCTTAGGGGAAAATACGCGACGGAGTGGGTTAGCGACGTCCACTCGTCGAGAGCGTGGTGTTCGTGGAGGTGGTCTGGCTGTTGTTGGCCGCCCGGGTGGCCAGCGGATCGGTCTGCGTGGACGTCGTCGCGCGCGAGTTGCTCGATTGGAAAAGATTCTTGAGAACGGTTTCGACCTGCTTCACGTCGGCATTCTCCATCGTGTAAACGAACACCTTTTGTTTGCGGGCCGTGCTGGCATCCAATTGCGCGATGATTTCGCCAATCTCCGGCATCGCGTCTTTGCTAGCCGTCACAATCACCGAGTAGGTGCGGGCATCGGCAATCGCGACCACCGGCGTCGAGCGCGATGTCGAGGCGGAGCCTCCTCCTCCGGTGCGACTACCGCCGCCGGTGCGACTACCGCCACCCATGGAGCCTCCGCGCCCACCAAAGCCCGGAAATCCGGGAAAGCCACCAGAGGTGCCACCGCGGCTGGCATTCGCGCCTTGGCCCTGACTAGGACTCGAAAAAATATTCGTAATCAGCTGAGCCATTTCCACCGGGTCCGCGTTCTTTAGCTGGAACATTTTCATGGTCGACACGGTGTCGGCCGAGGTGTCCAGAGCGGACACGATTTCCACGATGTGGCGGACATTGATATTGGTGTCGGTGACGACGAGCGAGTTGCTGTCCTGATTCGCGGTGAGCGTGGCGGAACCAGGGATCAGCGTCGCCAGATCGCGCGCGGCTTGGGTGGCATCGATCCGGCGCAACGGGATGATCTGCATGACCAGCTCCGCGTTCATCGGAATCTCCTGCGGATCATTCCCGGTGCGGATCGGGATGTTTTTCTTCTTCGCTTCGTCCTTGGAGCTGACGATCAGGCTGCGCCCCTGCACGCTGGCGCTGTAGCCGTTTTTATTGAGTGCTTGGTTGAGCAACTGCACGGCCTCCTCGCGCGTGACCGGCTGCGAACTCCACATATCCACGGTGCCGCGGACGGGTGTTTCGAGGACGATAATGAAACCGGCGGCGTCGCTCATGTAGTTGAGCACCGTCTCGAGCGGGGCACCGCGAAAATTGAAACGCAGCTCGCCTGGTTTGGACGCGGGGCGCGCGGCCGTCGGTCGAGCGCTTGCATCCGGCGCAGCGGCCTTCACCGGCGCAGGCGTCGGGACCGGAGCGACATTTTGAGCTGACGCGCCAGCGGCAAAGGCGGCGAAGCCGAGCAGGAGAGACGGGGTGAATCGGGTAGTTTTCATTGTTTCAATTGTTGTTGGCGTTTCTCCATCAGACGGCGGAGTGCTTCAGAGGCATCGGCAGGTATGGCGATGGGCGAACCGGGCCCCGGATTGGCGGCGGCTTCGGCGGCGCGCGCTTCACTGCGCACGATTTCAGCGCCGATCACCGACCACTCACCGCCCTCGGGGCGACGGAGCTGTTGGCCCATTTTTAAGGCGAGGGGCTGGGAATCGCGTTCGAGTTCGACGCTGTCGGCCGTGATCCCCTTGACCGTAAATTTCCCGAGCGCGCCGCCTTCGTTGAGGGCCTTGCGGTAGGCGGCATCGGGGCTGTCGAAGAAGGCGAAGAGGCCTTTCTCATACTGCATGGTGCCGACAAACGAGATGACCTCGGTGCGGGGCAGCGGCGTATCCGAAGAGCGACTACGGCTGACCCGATTCGGATTAAAGATATTCCGGTCACCGATAAGCCGATACGTATCAAAAGTGGGCCCCGTGGGCGTCGCGACCTTCGCACGGTCGGCGCTTTTGGACGACGGCGCGGTCTTGGTCGGAGACTTCGCGGCCGGTTTCGGCTTCTCAACCGCAGGCTTCGCGGGCGCCGGGGACACCTCTGCGGCCAAGCCAACTCCGCAGGCGAGCGCCAAGGCGAGCGCGAGCGCACTGAGCGAATGAAGCGTGTTCATAGTTTGCCCTCCAGAGGGGACATCCGGAGCCCACTAACGATGAGGCCGAGGGTGAGTTTATTTCCGCCCTCGTCACGGGCGGTCAGCTCGACTGAGTCGACGCGCAGGGCAATCGGAGATTTTTCCAGCTCGTAGAGAAAGCGGCTGAGCGTAGCGAGCGTCCCAGTGGCATCGACGCGACATTCGAGGGTCGAAAAGCGATCGGTGCCGCGTTTCCATTGGGGCTTGATGGAGCCGAGTTCAATGCGGTTTTCCCGACCCCAACGGTCGAACGCCGAGATCAGATCCTGCTCGGCCTGCGCAGCGTCCTTGGGGAGCGCGCCCGTCTGCATCTCCGTCCATTTGCGCTGGGTCTGGGGTCCGCGCTCGATCAGCCCGCGACCGCGCGCCACGTCTTTCTGGAGTTTTACGATTTCGGCGGCGTGCGTCTTCCACGTCGTGGTGAGCGGGGTGATCAGGACGGCATCCAGCACGTAGAGCGCGATCACGGAGGCCGTGGCGATCAAGAGCACTTTCTGGCGATTTTGTGGATTCACATTCATGAGCCGGGGTTTCCTTTCCAACGAAACGTAAACGTAAACTGCGCGGGGACCTTGCCACGAATCTGCTCCACCTTCACGGCCTGAATTTCCTTCACTTTGCGCAGTTGGTCGAGGGTGCGCAGCAGCGAAGCGTTATCCCGGGCCGTACCGCTGATGCTGACCGTCTGCGTGGTCGTCCCGTGAATTTCCACGGAGCGCGCGGTCACGCTGCCGTTATCGGGGAAGCACTCGGTCACGCGGGTGAGGATCGTCAGGTTGCGGTACGATTCGTCATACCACGGGCGAAATTCACGGATACGATCCTGCACCACGTCGAGCGCCTTCACGTCGACCGCCATCGCCTCCCATTCAGAGCGGAGCGACCAACGGCTGAACGCTTGCCAGCCGAAGACCCCCAAGGCCAAGACGGCCGCGCCACCCACCGCGAAACCCGCAGTCGCCAGCCGTTTCGAATTGTAACGGGCCAGCAGCATCGCCCAACGGCCAGGGTGCGGCGGCAGAAACTCCAAATCTGGCCCTTCCGACGCCACCCATCGCGCCGCCACTTGCTCGGCAATCTGATCCGAAATCGCTTGCGAGGATACCGCCCCGCGCGTGACGGCCAACCCTTCGGCGGCCGCCCATTCCGTGAGTTTTTCCGCGAGCTGACGGCTCAGGGTGGCGTCGCCGCAGAGCGTGAGTTGCTTGAGCTCCGCCCGCAAATCGGCCGGCACTTGCTCGAACGTGATGCGCAGCTCGCGGGCGACCGCATTGCCGTTCACCACGTGCTCACCCACCTCGGACTCGACCGACGCTTCGCACGTGCGCAACGCCACGATCCCGCCACCGACCGAAATCAACAAAGCCGCGCCCTTGGGTTCGACGGCGACGGTGATGCGCCCCTTCCCGGCAGGAGCAATGACCTCGGGCAACGCTGCGAGGCCGAGCGAGAAACTGACCACCTTCAGCCCGGCGGCCTTCAACGCGCCGGCCAATTGCTCGAGCTGGTCTTTGCGCACGGCCAGCTGAGTGACGTAGGCCGCGCCGGCGGAGCGGTGGAAAGACCGCGCGATCTGCAACTGCGACGGATCGCAGGGGAAGCCCTTCTCCGCCTCGATCTGCAGAAAACTGTTCGCATCTTCCGGGGCGAGCTCCGGCACGAGGGTGTGCTGGCTCATGACCCAACTCGCCGGGAGCGCGACCACACACTGGCGCTCACGAATCCCGGCGGCATCGAGGTGATTCTTGATCTCGCGGCCCACGAGCTCGGAGTCCGGATGCAAAATATCCAGCGTGAGGGCGGCCGAAGCGGCCTTCACCACTTCGTTGACGCCCTTGGCGCGAGTGACGTGGCAAGCCCGCATGTGGCCGTCGGCGAACGCGAGGCCGACGACAGAGGCCAGTCGTTTCTTAGTTTTCCGTTTCGTAATCACGATGAATTATTCGTTCCTTTGAGGGTTTGCCGGACTTGCAAACCGAGAGCCCAGCCGTAGGCGCTGAGGTCTTGGTGGAAAATAATCCGGGGAGTGCTGGTGCGGGTATCGAAAACGACTTTCTCGCGGCAATAGCCACGACCGAATCGACCGACCGCCGCAATGTCGGCGGTAAACTGGTAGGACTGATCGGTGATGTAGCGGCCGGCTTGGCGGATCGCCGCGGGCGGCAACACCTGCGTGAGCCACGCAAACGAAGTGAGCACGTCGGGATGGGTGACTCGGTAGGCGGCGAGGGTCGCTGCATTCGCGAGGCCGATGCCGGGGATGCAGGCGAGGACGGCCTCGCTCGCGGTGTTGACGTTGACCAGCCCTTGTTGCGTCGCCCCCGTGGCGGTCGTGATATCGGCGTGGATCAAAACGAATTCCTCGGCGGTCATCCGGCTCACGACCATAAACTCGGCGACACTCGTCAAGTCAGGTCGCGCCGGCTGGCCGCCCGGGCCACCCGGACCGCCTTGGCCAGTCGGCGGGCCAAAGGCGAGGTTGACGATCGTGGCGACCCGCTGCTGCTCGATATTCTTCGAGAGGAGAAGCTGGATGAGTTGCTGGCGATTCTGGCCGCTCCCGTTGGTGACATTCACGCGCCGCGTGCCGTCGGCGCGCGTGTTGGGCTGACGACTGTAAACGGTGACGTATTCAAAAATCCCCGCCAGCAACTGGCCGTCCTGGTCGTCACGGGGGGCGGACGACTCGCCATCGTCCTCGTTGGCATCGAGGGCCCCATTGCGGTTCGTGTCTTCGCCGAGGAGGATATCCAGCGTCGCACCATCAACGAGCCGGAGTTCGTCAACGGATTCGAAGGCCCCGCCTTTGTTCAAGCGGGGAGGATCGAGGCGGGCATAGGCGCTCTCGGAACCGCCGCCGGTTTCGCCGCTGTCGCCGCCGCCGGCTTGCGCGTTAGCCGCCCGGCGCCAGCTGATAATGGCCTCAACGAGTTCCGGCGTCATGCCCGGGAGCTCCGTCAGCATCGCGCGCGTCGCCGTGTTGAGATTGAGCTTTGACGCTTCGTCGATGAGGCCGAAGACGGGAGCGGACGTCGGGATCTGACTGTTGTCGCGACCGATCATCCAGAACTGCGCTTCACCCACGGGCAGCGCCTCGGACTTGTAATCGGCGACATTGGGGACCGCGCCGTTGGTCGCGAAATTGGCGAGAATGTAGCCCGCATAGCGAATCCCCCCGGCGACGGCCTGACGGGCCTCGATCTCCGTGACCCGATTGTCAGCGGCGCGCAGTTCCGCGCTCATCGAGTTCGCAAAATAAAGCGTCAGCGAGACGAGGCCGAGGCACGTCCACATGACGATGATGAGCACGGAGCCGCGGCGTGAGCGGAACGGAGACCACGAGCTAGGGGAAGCGCGCGCGATCATTCGAACCCTCCCCCGCTGGCGGCCGCCTCGGTCTGAGTCGTCGTGGTGGTCGCGAATACCGGCACCACCAGCTCGATGGGTCCGCCGGTTTCGACATTGCTGCCCGGGCGCGCCATCACGAGGCGGAACTTAATCGCCGTGGGCAACGTGGACGTGACGGTGGAATCCCAATCGCGAACCCAATCGGTGCCGTCGTAAAACTCGATTTCGGCCGAGGCGACGTCCGCCAGAATCACCTGCTGGTCGTCCGGTCCGGTTTCCTGCACCGGGAGGAGATTGCGGGTGATCGCGCGCACGAGCGACTTGCCGTTGGTGCCGTCGGTGGACGGAGCGAGATAGTAGGCGATTTTCTGGACCTCGGAGAACGGATTCCAACCGTCAATCCTGCCGGAGTTCGTGTAGAAATCGGCACTCACCCGATCACCGGCCGGATCATTCGGCGACGAGGAAAACTCGGTCGTCTGGAGTGGCCCAGCCAACACGGTGCCGTTGCCGCCCGTCGGCAACATGAGGCCGGCGAGGTCGCGCCGCACGATGCCGAGGGCGCGCTGCTGCGTGAGATCGGAGTCTATTTTTTCGTGCGTAGTGTTGTGCAGCCGGAGTGCGCCAAAAAACGTCGTGTTGATCGCGAGCAAGACAATGGCCGAAACCGCCGTAGCGATCAGCAACTCCAGCAGCGTGAAGCCGCGGGTCGAACGAAGGGATGGGCGACAGCGGTGCATCACAGTGCGGAGGAACTGCCGGCAACGCCGGTACCGGCGGCGGGGTCAAACAGCGTGCTGGCACTCACCTCGTAGCTGTTGCCCTGAATTGAAAAGACCACTTTTACCGTCAGCTGCGTCATCGGGTCTTCACCCCACGGCTCGGACTGCATCGTCCATGGATAACTTGTGTCGCCGTCGATCACGGTCCCGCTCGTCGAGGTTTGGTTCATTTCCCCGGTGACGATCAGTTCGTTGATCATCCGCTCGGCGACGCGCATGGCGGCGGCTTTGCGTTGGCCGAGGAGACCCGCGCGGCTGGAGATACTCATGCCCTGCATCGCGACCGGGATCACGATCGCCATCAACAAAAGCGCCGCCAATACCTCGATGAGGGTGAAGGCGCGACGGCTGTGGCGGATGAGGTTAGTTCGCACTGGCGGGGCGAATTTCATAACCGAGCCGATTGGCAGTTTGCACCACTTCGAGGGCGTTTTCGTTACTCGTACCCTGACGTAAGATGATTTTACGTACGCTCGACTCATCGTAGAAACCGTCAGGCGTAAAGCGGATGACCGGCAGTCCATCCGTGAGGCCAAGCCTTTCGTCGTCTTGTTCCGAAAGGGCCGGCGGATCACTGGCGGGAGTGTCAAGGGTGACGGTGTCATCAGCGGTGAAGCGGGTCGCGGGTCCGCCGGCCTCGAGTTCAGTCGCAGGCACGCGCAGACCGTAGGTGGAATCCTTCGCGTTGATCCAAAGGAGCACCGGCACGCCCTCGGCGATGGCGCGGCTTTGACCGTAGTGCACCAAGGCGAGCACGCGTTTCGCTTCCGAGCTGAGCATCCGGCCACGGTAGAACGATGCCATACTCGGCGCCACCATGGCCGAGCCGATGGCGAGGAGCACCATCACGAAGATCAATTCGATCAACGTGAAAGCACCTTGGCCGAGAAGCCGTCGGGCTGCGCCGCGCGACGACGTGCGGGCTGAGCCGCGCGAAGAGTTACTTTGCCGAGATGGAAGCATTCACCACGTCGTCCTGGGTGTTGGCCTGACCGTCCGGGCCCATGGAGCGAATATCGTAGCCGCTCGCGTTTACTTTGCCGGGGAATTCGTAGACGTAGGCGTGCCCCCACGGATCGAGCGGGATGTCGCTCTTGAGATACGGCCCGCGCCAACCCGTGACATCGGCCGGTTGCCCGATGAGCTGGTTCAAGCCATCTTGGCCGCGCGGATAGCTGCCGGTGTCGACCTCGTAGGCGTCGAGGGCCGTGCCGAAGGTCGCGATCTGCGTCTGCGCGGCAGTTATGCGCGCCTGCTCGGTGCGGCCCGTAAACTTGGGCAACACCAGCGCGGCGAGAATGCCGAGGATGACGAGGACGAGGAGGAGTTCGACGAGCGTGAAACCGCGGCGGGCGGAGACACGGGAGCGTTTCTGCGAATAGGTTAGTTTCATGGAGAAATTTATTTGATGTGATCTTGCAGAGAGAAAATGGGGTAAACCATACCGATGAAAATCGTGCCGATGAGCGCCGCGATCAGGAACAGCATGAGTGGTTCCGCCATCGCGACGGCACTCTTCAACTGACGGTCCAGATCGCCTTCGGTAACATTTGCGATGCGCAACAGCTCCGCGTCGAGTTTGCCGCTTTCCTCCGCGACCGAGATCATTTCCACGATCGCCCCGGGGAAAAGTGTGCGATTTTTCGCGAGGCTCTTGCCCAGCGGTTTACCTTCTTTCACGCGATCGATTGACTCCGAGACGGCATCGACGAGCACCTGATTGCCAATAGAGCGGCGGGCGACATTGAGCGAGCTGATCAGCGGCACACCCGCGCTGAGCAAGGTGCCGAGCATGCGGGTGAAACGCGCCATCGCGAACTGCGCGAGCAGCGGGCCGACGATCCACGCCTTGAGCACGAAGCCTTCCCAAGCGCGACGGCCCACGGGAGAACTGAACCAGCTCTTGAGCGAGACCCCGGCCACGACCAGACCGACCAAGACGAACAATCCGTAGCTGCGGATGATGTAACTAGTATTAATAATCAGCTGCGTGAGCAAAGGCAGTTCCGCGTTGAAACCCGCGAACACTAATTGAAACCGCGGGATGAAAAAGACCATGAGAAACACCAGCACGCCCATCGCAAGAAACAGCAAAATCGCGGGATACATGAGTGCCGCCGTGACCTTCGACTGGATGTCTTTTTCGCGAGCCTGGAAATCGGCGATCTGCGCCAGCACGACATCGAGAAAGCCTCCCGCTTCACCCGCCTCGACCATCGCCACGTAAACCCGCGGAAACGTATCGGGCGAACGCTCCATCGCTTTCGAGAGCGACATGCCGTCGATCACGAGGTCGTGGATTTCCTTCCATTTTTGCTTCGCCACCGGTTCCGCTGACTCGCGGTGCAGAATCACCAACGCACGGCTGAAGGGCACGCCCGCCGCCAACAGGCTGGAGAGCAAACGCGTGAAGTTCTCCAACATCCGCGCCGTGATCTTCGGCTTGCCGCCGAGCGAGATGTTAAAACCGGCCGAGGGCTCACCGCCGCCGGCACCCGCCGCCTTATCCGCAGGATGCGCCGCCGCAGAATTTTTCGCGGACGCCGCCGCCGATTCGACGAGCTTGATCGGTTTCAGGCCACGGCCTTCGACCTGACGCATCGCTTCGTGACGGTTGCTCGCATCGAGAAAACCTTCGGTTAACACGCCGTCGCGCTGCAGCGCCTTGTAAGCAAATTGGGGCATCGCAAGAGGCGGCTCAGATCAGTGAGCGTGGCAAGGCCGGCTGCGCACTCACGGCGGCGGCGGCGCGGCTCTCGGCCGCGACCTTGTCCGCTTCCATTTCGTGCACCGTGGTGACGCTCAAGACTTCCTCGATCGTCGTGATCCCCTCCTCTACCAGCCGGCGACCATCTTCGGAGAGCGTCTTCATCCCCGCCCGCCGCGCGGAATCACGGATGGCGTCGGTCGAGCCGTTTTTCAGAATCAGCGAACGGATTTCGCTGCTCGAATCCATCCACTCAAAAATCGCCCGCCGACCATGGTAACCCGTGTTGCGGCACTCGCGGCAACCGACGGCGCGGTAGACTTTTGCCTTGGGCGAAATCCCGAGTTTCGTCCGGTAAACGTGCGACTCCGGCGTCGTATCCACTTTCCGACAATGCGGACACAGCAAACGCACCAGCCGTTGCGCGAGCACCGCTTCGAGCGACGAGGCGACGAGATACGGCTCGACGCCCATGTCGACGAGACGCGTGAGCGCGCCGGCCGCGTCGTTGGTGTGCAACGTAGAGAAAACCAAGTGACCCGTCAGCGAGGCCTGCACGGCGATCTGCGCCGTCTCTTGATCGCGGATTTCACCGATGAGCACGACGTCGGGATCGTGGCGGAGAATCGAGCGCAGGCCGCGGGCAAACGTCAGGCCGGATTTTTCCGAAACCTGGATTTGGTTCACGCCCTTGAGCTGATACTCAACCGGATCTTCAATCGTGATGATCTTGCGCTCGGAGTCGTTGATTTCATTGAGCGCGGTATAGAGCGTCGAAGTCTTGCCGGAGCCCGTCGGACCGGTGACGAGCACGATGCCGTGGGGGAGCTCGAGCACGCGCTCCAAGCAGGTGAGCTCGCGCTCCCCCATGCCGAGGTCGCGGGCGCCGCGGAGTTTCGAATTCTGCCGCAGCAGACGCATCACCACCGCTTCACCGTGCAACATCGGGATGATCGAGACGCGGATATCCACCTCGGCGTCTTCAATGCGAACCTTGATGCGACCGTCCTGCGGGAGACGTTTTTCCGCGATATTGAGATGACTGAGGATCTTGACGCGCGCCACGATGGCCGGCTGGAAACGTTTGATCTGCGCGGGCACCGGCACTTCCTGTAAGATACCGTCGATGCGGTAACGGATGCGCAGCTCGTCCTCAAAGGGTTCGAGGTGCACATCCGACGCGCGGAGCTCGATGGCGTCTTTTAGGACTTGGTTAACAAACCGGATAATCGACGCGTCCTCGGCGGCTTCGTCGAGGTTGTTGTCGGTGCCACCGTCCTCGTCCACCACCAGCAAACCGGCCTCGTCGTCGAGCGTATCGATGGTATCGGCACCCACCCCGAGCCGCTTCTTCATTTCCCGCTGGATCACCTCGGTCGGGGCCAGCACGGGACGGAGCCGCAGGCCCGTGAGCGCCTTCAGTCCATCGAGGCCCTGGGTCGCGAAGAGCCGGCTAGTCGCGATCTCGATCTGATTGTCGACGCGCCGCAGCGGGAGCAATTCATCGCGCAGCAGCAGGCGAGCGGGAAACAGCGAGAGCACCTGTTTGTCGGGCTCGAGTTCGTCGAGCGCGGCGTAGCCGACGCCATATTCCTTCGCGAGCCACCGCAAGACGCGCTCTTCAGTGAGCGCGTCGGCGGGACGATGCTGCGCGAGAAATGCGCGCGCATCAGTGGTCGTGAGCTGTCTGGCCGCGATCATGCGGCCGAGCAGTTCGGGCACAGCGCTGCTGGCGCTGACTAGGGGGGACGATTCGGTCGGCACAGAGGGAGTTTCCGGCTCAGGGCAACAGGCCAAACATAACCGCGACCGCCTCTTGGCGAACCGAGAGCACGGCACGCAGCTCTTCCTGCGCTTTGGAGACCTTCGCCTCGTTCTGCTTGCGCACTTCACGCAGCCGCTCGAGGCGGGATTTCACTTCGGCATCCGGCAACTTATCCATGATCGCCGCGCGCAAGGAATCTTGCTCCGGGTTACCCGAAGGACCGCCACGACCGCCGCGACTGCTCGGACCGCCGGGTCCGCCGCCCGGGCCACCGGGGCCACCCCCAGGACCGCCAGGGCCGCCAGGGCCGCCCCGCCCCATACCGCCGCCCGCACTACGGCGAATCTCGCTCAGTTTAGTGAGGCGCTCGGAGATCAGCGTCCACTCGGCGTCATCGGTCACGCCAAACTGCTCGCGCAGGCGCTCCTGCATCTGCGCGGGATCGAAATTGCCACGGCCACCTTTGCCCCCGTTGTCGCCGCCACTGGCGTTGTCACCGCCACGCTGACGACGACTGCCATTTTGATCATTAGGGGCGGCGTTTTGCGCGAAGACACCCAGGGAGAACGCACTGACGGACGCCAAGAGGGACACAGCGCGAACCAAGCGGTGGCTAGAGCAGCGCACCACCGGAACAAACGAGACGGAGCGTGAGATCGATTTCATGTAGGACGATCACCCTGCAGGCCACGCGCCATCCATGTAAACACTTATCTCATAATGATTTCTAAGCTATTTTTGCGCAGAGTTTGCGCACGCTACCGTCGGTGTGCGCAGAAATTGCGCAGCGCCGGCGATGCGTCGGGTTAAAAAAGAGCGAGCGGTGGCCACACGACGCATCGCCCGCTCGTTCTTGTCCTCACAGCCGAAACCAGGCGCTAGTCGCTCAACTGGTCGCGGTCGGTTGCGGAGCCGTGGCCGCACCGCGGGGGACACCGGCCTTGGCCTCATCGATGGAGTCGAAGAACGTCCCGCCACGCGAGTCCTCAAAGCCTCTGCACTCGGTGATAGCATCGGTGATAGCCTCGGCCTCGCGGAGCTGGTCGTCGGCAAGAAATGTGGAAGTGCCGCGGACGTTGCCGGCGGCCTGTGCGGCCTTCGCTTCAAGGGCAGCCAATTCCGCTCCGGCCTCTTCGCGAGATTTGAAGTTTTACGGACGCGGAGGCCGTGAAGCCAACCGGAGACTCGCCAAGAAATGACGCCGTTGCGGTTTTGAAACCGAGTAACGCCGAATGAGAAGCCTGCGACATGTAGGATTTGCCACGTCAACTGGCAACCTAGATGACGATTTTTGCTCCTCAGAGGAGAAAACTGGCGGAGAGGGGGGGATTCGAACCCCCGATACGCGGTTAAACGTATAACGCTTTAGCAAAGCGCCGCTATCGACCACTCAGCCACCTCTCCGAACAGAAATCAGGAGGCAAACGTCCGTCGCACAAAGTGCAAGGCGGATTTCATCCGACTTCCATTCGACTGCGACTTCGCCAACTCCGCCAACCCCTCGTGCCGCCAAATCGAAGAAAACGGCGCCTGCTACAACGCCTCGCGATAGAGATTTTCGTAGCCCGCCGCGGCAACTTTCCAGCTAAAGTCCCGAGCCATGCCGCGTTGCTGCACCGCCGAGTAACGCCGCTTGTCGGCATACAGCACCAGCGCCCGCCCCAACGCGTCGCCCAAACTACCCGCATTCGGCTCGCACATCAGCCCCGTGCCAGTACTCGGAAATTCGTCGGCATCGGTCACCGTATCCGCCAAGCCGCCCACCCGGCTCACGATCGGCACCGTGCCATAGACCTGTGAATACATTTGGTTCAGTCCGCATGGCTCGAAGAGCGATGGCATCACAAAGAAATCGCTGCCCGCCTCAATCAGATGACTCATCGCTTCGTCGAGCTTTGCCACCAGGGCCACCTTGTCCGGTGCCTCGGCCGCCAGAGCCCGCATCTCGTCCTCGAGTCGTTTGTCGCCTGATCCGAGCACGACCCACCGAGAATTTGTACCGAGAACGAAATCGCGATTCGCCAGCACGAGGTGAATGCCCTTCTGGTCCGCAAACCGGGCCACGATTCCGAAAATGGGGCCCGTGAAATTCGCCGCCATCCCCACCCGCTTCAGCAGTTCCGCCCGACAGATCGCTTTACCCGTCATCTCCGCCCGCGAGTAGCGCGCCGGGAGCAGTGCATCCACCGCGGGATTCCAGATCGCCGTGTCGACCCCGTTGAGCAGCCCCACAATATCGTCCGCGCGCGTCTGCGCCACGCCATCCAACCCACAGCCAAACTCCGGCGTCTGGATTTCGCGCGCATAACGCGGGCTCACCGTCGTCACCCGGTCAGCAAACAAAATGCCGCCCTTCATGTAATTTACCTGCGAATAATACTCGAGGCCGTCGATATGGAAGAGTTCGTCAGGCAGATTCGTGCGCGCAAACGTCGTCGCCGGAAACAGCCCCTGATATGCAATGTTGTGAATCGTGAACACGGTCTTGAGCGCGAGCGTCACCCGATGCCGCCGTTCCGATTCCCGTAGCAGCAACGGCAACAGGGCCGCCTGCCAGTCGTGACTATGCACCACATCCGCCTGCAAATCCGCCAACCGCAGCGTCTCGACCACCCCTTTGCAAAAGAAGACAAACCGGTCGGAATTATCCTCAAAATCGCGCTCCCCATTCCCATACGGCGCTCGCCGA
>Ga0209550_10000607_pt1 | contig 34030 bp, 27 predicted proteins | sample LauGreSuBDMM15SN_2_FD_187567 | JGI IMG/M metagenome (GOLD analysis project Ga0209550, IMG submission 187567) | Freshwater lake microbial communities from Lake Michigan, USA - Su13.BD.MM15.SN (SPAdes) (version 5) | ecosystem: Environmental > Aquatic > Freshwater > Lake | place: Lake Michigan... | reverse complement strand
AGGCCCGCCCGGTGCGCGGGTTTGCCCGAAAACCCGGCCAGCGGCCGGGCCTACACTCACCCCAGCTCCCGCAACGCATCCGCCGCGATCCAGCGCGCCGCCCGTGAATCCAGTTTCCCGATGCGCTTCGCCTCGGCGATCGCGGCGCGGCGGAGCGCGGGGTTGCGTTTCCCGATCTGCCGCAGCGCCCAGTTGACGGCTTTCTTCACAAAATTCCGCTCATCCGTCGCCTCGCGCGCGATCACCGGCAGAAAGCGCAGAAAAATTTCGTCGGGTAGCTCCTGCCGATGGATCGCCATGCCGGCCATCATGGCGAAGCCCGTGCGTTTCACAAACTCACCCTTGCGCGCACTCCACGCGCGCGCCTTGGCCTCGGCGAATTCCGTGCGGTCGAAGAGAAACGCCAACGCATCCGTCAGCGCCCAGTTGTCCGCATCGCGCACCCACCGGTCCATCTGCGCCCGCGTGATCTGTTTCGGATTTTCAACCAGTGTCGCCAGGACGCGGGCGTCGTGGATGCCGCTGGCCCACAGCTCGAGGGCGAGGGCGTGGTTGCGCCGGTGAGCGCGCGCGAGAGCGCGCAACACGGGCATCGCGATCCCGAGCTGCTCCGCCTCTGACGTAATGCCAAAACGGGCCTGGCCCGCGATGTTGGCGGGATTGCGCAGCGAGTAGAGATGCGCGATGAGACGGACGGATTCGCTCAGACCGAGATTGAAACAGGCGTCACAGCACATGGGGGATAAAAAAATTCAGCAGGTTTTTAACCACGGATGGCCACGGATGAACACGGATTTCCGGAATAATGCGATCCCCTGAATTTTCCGGATGGATCGGGCATCCGTGTCTATCCGTGTTCATCCGTGGTTAAAATTCAGCTCGTTACCACGCGCCGTGCCCGCACCGCCGCCGCCACCTTCGCGAGCGCCGCTAGCGTCTGCTGCGACGAGAGACCCGCATCCGCAATACTCCGACCGTAGACGAACGACTGGATTGAAAAATCCTGTGCGCCGCCGAGGAGCCTGCTTTCGATCATGACAGCGGAACCGTTGCGGCTACCGCGCCGTGCGGATCGCGTCGACCGCCACGGGTACGCAGGGCAACGCAGGCCCGGAGATACATGGGGTGCTGGCCGCGCCTACAAATACCTACACGAAAATTTTCTTCGCTGCGTTCACCAGCGGCGAGCGAGCCAGCGTCACGTCGCCCGACACGACGACGGTCGCGTCAACGTGCGCGATTCGGGCGCGGGTCGTGAGGAAGGCGAATGACGCGGCTTCCCCGGCCGCGGCGTGTTGCGTCGCGTGGGCGAGCACTTCAGCCGAGGGCGAAATCGCGGCGAGCGGAATGACATTTTTATCGACCAGAAATAGACCAAGTGACCCGCCAAGGGTATCGAGCCACGCGCGCGGCTTGGCGGTCGGCACATAGGCAAAGGCGGCGCTGTCCGGCGACCATTCCATGTAGGCGCGCACGTCGCCGTGCAGTTTGGCGAGGGCTTCGTCGGCGGTAGCGGGCGTCCACCGCGCGGTGAAGGTCTTGCGTTCGCGAAACGTTTTTACCTCCCACACGCGCAGCAGCGCCTCGTAGTCGCCGGCATGCACGCGGAGCGCACCCGTCACAATGAAGTCGAGCCCGTCGCCACTGGTGTCGACGAGTTGGCGGAGATTTTCCGTCGTCCACTCGGCACCGAAGATCATCAGGTGCGCGGGCGCACCGTCGGGCGGATTCATCACGGCCACAGCCGCGACGGGATGGTAGGAGGGCGAAAAATAGAACGCCTCGGCGAGCCACAAGGGCAGCGCGCGGGAAAGGCGACCGAGTTCGTCCTCCGGTTTCTTCATCGCAGCGACTAAGTCAGGATAATTGGGCAGCGCGAGTTGGGCAAAGGCAATGCGGCGCAGATGACCTTCCTTGGAGGGGAGGAGTTGGGTGGCCATCGCCTCCAAGCCGTAAAACCAGATCGGTTTGCTGATACTCACGAGGGCGACCTTGGGAGCATCGGCACCGACGGCCGCACCCCCGACCACGCCGGGCGGAGGGGCCGCGTGCGGCGCGGCGATCATTTCCGCGATCGCATTGGAGAACCCGTAGAGGCGCTGCTCCAGCTCGGGCCGCTGCAGACCAAACAGAATATCGAGCACATGCTGCGCGGCGTCCGGATTGCGCACGGCGAGGTAGGCCTGAAGAAGGTTCAGCCCCGTGGCCGGACCGTGGCGGTCGGCGTCGTAGCGCGGCGCGACGAGTTCGATGATTTCGTTGACGTGCCCGTGCGAACCGAGATCGCCGGAGATGGCCACGAGGACATCGGGCCGGTCTCCGGCCGAGCTCGCGAGCACGTCTTCGTAGAGCGCGACAGCGGCCGGGAGGTCTTTGGCGGTGAGTTTCTCACGGGCGGTTTCGAGCAGCGCCTTGACGCTGCCAACGGCTGGAGCGGGAGACGCCGGCGACGATGACGCGGCCGTAGCGCTCGCCGCGATCACCGCATGCGTGGCATCGGAGCCGTTGGCCGAAGCCGGCGCGGACGTTGGTTTCTTCGATGAAAAGCGGTCAAAAAATCCCATGCGTCGAGCAAAGCGTCGCGCGACCCACTGGCGAACAGAAATCCCGCGCAATCCGGTGAAGGATCACCAAGGACGCTGACGCCGTCGGTTCAACTCCGCGGGACCGCCATGCGCTCCGGTGGGACGCCAGCGCGGACGGCGATGAGGGCGCAGACTTTCGGGACATACATGCGCGTCTCGGCGGGGAGTGAACTCGCGATGCCGGCGAAATCGCTCGCGCCACGCGCGGTGAGCATGCGGCGCACGCGGCCTTCGCCGGCATTGTAGGCGGCGAGCGCGAGTGGCCAGCTGCCGAATTTTCCGTGGAGCGACTTCAGGTAACGCGCGGCGGCGCGGGCGGATTTGTCCGGATCAGTGCGCTCGTCGGGCAAGAATGTGCCGAGCCCCATCGCCTTCGCGGTGTCCGGCATAAACTGAAACAGACCCTTGGCGCCAACCGGACTGCGCGCGGACGGGTTGAGCGAACTTTCCGCTTCCGCGAGCCAGGCCAGTTCGGGTGGCACGCCTTCGGCGACGAAGGCGGCGCGCAGGCGCGGCATGAGTTTCGCCGCACTGGCCGGCACCGGGCGCGCGCGCACGCGGGCGAGCCACAGATCGTAATGGGGAAGGAAGGACGGACGCTGCGGTGGCGGCGGCTTGATGCCGGGCGGCAACGGTTTTGGCGGCAGTGGCGGCGGGAGCGGAGCCGTGGCCTGTTTCGCGCCCTGGATTTCGTCGATGCGTTGCTCGAGCCAGTCGGCGTAATCCTCGTAGCCAGGGAGCAGGCGCAGCCCGATGAGCGCGGCACGGGCTTCGGCTTCGTAGGCGGCGAGTGAATCGAGCGAACCGCCGTCGAGGGCTTGCTGCAGGCGCAGAGCAAACGCATCCCACTGCTCTTTCGAGGGAAACTCATACTGCGCCTTAATTTCCGGCGGCGCGAACTGGTCGAAGAGTTGTTGGCCGAGTTGGAAAAGTTCGTCGGCTGTCGGGTCGGCCGGTGCATTTTTCGGCGCGGGCGTTTGGGCGGCGAGCGGGAGGACGACGAGGAAGACCAGCGCGCAGCAGGTGAAAACCCGGGCGCTGATTCGGAGGTAGGAGACCGCTGGCGGGCGATGGGATCCGCCGGATGACTGCGGTCGCGCTGAATCGCCCGCAAGCGGGCTCCTACCTTGCGGAATCATCGTGGGGAATGGAGCGCCCTCATGACCGCCCCTTTCAATTTCAGGGCCGGTTGTTCGACGAAGGTGGGCGGGGTTTCTCCGAGATAACTTTTGGCATTCTTCACGACCCAGTCGGTCGTGACAAAACGATAGCGGCGGCCCGGGATGATTTCAGCGGGCGCGGCGGCGACGAGATTTTCGCCAGCGCGGTTGGCCCACGGCGTATCCGGACCCTGGTTGCAGCGGGCGAGGAGTTGTTGCAGCCAAGCACCGTCGACTTCAGCGGTGAAGAGCGGACCGTCGAAACGCACGCAGGCATCTAGCGCAAAGCGCGAGACTTCCCCGGCCGGTAGGCCGGCGCCGAACGTCGTGGCCCCGACGAGTGCGCAATCGGCACCAGCGGCACGACGCGCGGCCTCGACCGCGAAGAGGGCGGCGTCCGTGGGACCAAGGGCGCGGGTGGTGCGGCCGACGACAGAGGTTTCCTCGGTGGTGAGGTGTTGCTCGAGTGTGGCGCGAATGAGCGCGGCGAGTGTTTTATCGGCCGGATCATCCGGCGTAATCCGCTGTTGCTCGACGCTCCAGGTCGGACCCGCAGCGGTGGCCCGCAGGCGGGCGATCGAGATGAATTCCGTCCAGCTGCCCGAGTGAACATACACGGTGCGGCCCTCGCGGTGGACGAAGCGCAGATGGTCGTGCGCACCGGCGAAGAGCGTGCCGTCGGGGACGAGCGGCAAGATGGCGCGGTCGGCTTTGAGGCCGGTGTGCGCGAGCACGATGGGCAACGGCGCGGCGCGCAGGAGCGCTGGGAGATGCTGCTGCGCCCACCCGACGGGATCGGCGAGATCGAGTTCGGGGCGGACAGCGACGCGGAAGGTCGCGAGGCGATCCGTCGTGAGGCCGACGACGACGGCTTCGCGCGCTCCGAGCTTTAGCCGTGTAGTCGCAGGCGCGTAGGGCTGGCGGTTGGACGGGTTGAGAACATTGCCGGCGAGGACGATGGCGCCGGTCGCTTGGATTTTCGCGACGGTCTCGGCGACGGCGTGGAATTCGGGTTCGTGGTTGCCCAGGTTCACGACCGTGGGAACCCGCGCAGCGAGTGCGGCGAACAGCGCAAACTCCACGGCGCCGGCGCTGCGTTTGGCGACGGCGTTGCCGAGTTCGAACGTATCGCCGTTGATCAGCACGGCGACGGGCACGCCGAGATTTTCGGTGCGGAGGCGGTCGACGTGCGCGAGGAATTGCGCGGTGCGGTCGTAGGCCGAATGCAGGTCGCCCGCGATGAGCACGATGGCGTCGGGGGCGGGCGTGGCGGCGCGGCCGAAAACGGCGGCGCTAAATAAAGAAGCGAAGATGACGAAGCGGAAAAACACGATGCGGCCAATCTGCACGGTTTCCTCCAGAAATCACTACGGCACTTCGTAAACTTCGACGAGGAGCGCGGCGTCGCGCGAATCGGCCGCGAGGCCACAGGCACCGACTTGGGCGAAGGCGGCATTGACGGGGAGCGCCGCAAAGGACGGGTCAGGGTCTCACCCGGGGTGACGCACGCAGCCGAGTCGTTGATAGAGGCGGCGCGATTGATCGAACCGAGGGAAGGCGCTCCCTCCGAAGTGACGGAGACCGAGTACATCCGCGCGTTGTCGCGAGCGAGCACGCGGCGGGAACTTCAATCCCTGAATCGGAGGGACGGGAAGCGCCTCCCACATTCGTGGCTCACCCGGCGGCGCGACTTTCGGCGGCAAATCGGAGATGCACCCCTGTAATTGAGGGCTGGTTTCCCGCGTTGACCCTCCTCGGCTCTCCTCTATCCACAACCCTCCCACGGATGAATCGGGTCCATATCAAAACCTACGGGTGTCAGATGAACGAGCGCGATAGCGACGCGGTCTCGGCCATGCTGCGCGCCCGGGGTTATCGCATCGTGGCGGATGAAAACGACTGCGACGTCCTGCTGCTCAACACCTGTTCCGTGCGTGATGCCGCCGAACAAAAGGCCATCGGTAAGGCCGAAAATCTTTCGGCGCGAAAGAAGAAGAACCCGGACTTTATCCTCGGGATCCTCGGGTGTATGGCGCAAAACCGCGGGGCTTCGCTGCTCGACCAGTTGCCCGACGTGGACCTGATTGTCGGCACGCAGAAATTTCATCAAGTGCCGGACTACCTCGACAACTTGCGCGCCGCGCGCGAGGCCGGCACGCCGATCGGCGAGACGATCGTCGACATCGGCGAAGAAGCGGGTTCGCAAAACACGATCAAAGACCACCTCGCGCCCGAGCCGGATGCGAATGGCGTGATCGAGCGCCAGATCACGGCTTTCGTTTCAATTCAGCAGGGCTGCAACATGGATTGCTCATTCTGCATCGTGCCCAAGACGCGCGGTGACGAACGCTCGCGCCCGATGGACGCCATCGTGGCCGAGTGCCGGGCCCTCGCCGCCCGCGGCGTGCGGGAAGTCACGTTGCTCGGTCAGATTGTGACGAGCTACGGGCGTCGCGACTATCCGCATACAGAGGGGATTTCGCCCTTCGTGCAGTTGTTGGAAAAAGTCTCCGCCCTCGACGGCATCGAACGCATCCGCTTCACGTCCCCCCACCCTCGCGGTTTCAAAGACGATTTGGTCGCGGCGTATGGACGCCTCCCGAAACTGTGCGGCTACGTGCACCTGCCGATGCAGAGCGGCAGCAACCGCATCCTCCGCGCGATGAACCGCCCCTACACCCGCGAGCGTTACAAAGAGATCGTCGACGCCCTGCGCGCGGTGCGGAGCGACATGTATTTTTCGACGGATGTCATCGTGGGTTTTCCTGGGGAAACCGACGAAGATTTTCAGCAGACGCGCGAGCTCTTCGAGGCCGGCAATTACGACATGGCCTATGTCTTCAAATACTCGATCCGCACCGGCACGCCCGCGGCCGAGCTCGGCGACCAAATCCCCGACACCGTGAAGGAAGCCCGCAACTCGGCCCTCCTCGAAATCCTCAAGGCCAACTCCCTCCGGCGCAGCGCCGCACTGGTCGGCACCGTCGAGGAGATCCTCGTCGAGGGGCCCGACAAGACCGGCGCGCGTTTCACGGGCCGCACGCGGGGCAATCGCGTGTGCATCTTCGACGCGAGTCCGCGCCTGATCGGAACGTTGGTGCCACTGAAGATCGCGCGCGCGAGCGTGAGCACGCTGTATGGGGAGTTGGTGCTGAGCGGGGTGCCGGACCCCGCGTAATCTCCCAATCGTTCTCGTTCTCCCAATCGTTCTCGTTCTCCCAATCGTTCTCGTTCTCCCAATCGTTCTCGTTCTCCCTCGTTTGCCTTCTCCGCCATGCCCGCCCAATTCGACCACGAAAAACTCCGCGCTTATCAGGAAGCGTTGCGATTCGCCTCCTGGGTCGAACCCGTGATCGAGCAGCTGTCCGGCCAACTCGCCGCGAAAGATCAGCTCGACCGTGCTTCAACGAGTATCGTGCTCAACATCGCCGAGGGGAATGGCAAGCGATCGCACCCGGACCGTTGCCGCTATCTGGATATTGCCCGTGGATCTGCGTTGGAATGCGCAGCGTGTTTGGATGTTTTGGTGGTGCGCAAAAAATTGGCAGAAACCACTGCGGTGGACGGAAAGGAAATTCTACTCGGAGTGGTTTCTTTGCTCGCTGGATTGATCGCCCGGTTTTCGGGGGTCGTGCAAGAGGAAGAACAGGCTCCCTACGAGGCGGGCCGAACGGGGTCTATCGAAAAAAACGAAACCGAGAACCAGAAAGAGAACGATTAAGCGTCAGCGAACGATTTCCCAAACCATGTCCCTCACCCTTGCCACTCTCCTGCCCGGCTTGCTGCTGCTGCTCCTCGGTCTGCCGCTCGTGCTCGGCCACTCCGGCTACGCCGCGGTACTCAAAGGCTTTCCGCGCTCGCCCACCGCCACCTACCTGCTGTTCGGCGCCGGTGCAGCGTGGTTTCTCTACGGTATCTGGCACCTCTCCCCGGCGGATTTCGGCGAATACCGGAAACTCCTCTTTGTCGCGTTCGCCGCCGTCGCCGTGCTTTCGTTCAAGTGCGTGCCCGATTTCCTCGCCGTGCGCGGAGGGTGTGTGCTCGTGTTGATGGCGGCCATGCCGCTGCTCGACGCGGCCTACATGGAATACGACCGGCCGCAGCGCCTCGTGCTCGTCTCGCTGGTCTACGCATCGCTGGCCCTCGCCGTTTGGCTCGGCGCGCAACCGTGGCGGATGCGCGATTTCATCACATGGCTATTTGCCCGTCCGGGCCGCGCCCGGAGCGTGGGCAGTGTGATCGCCGCCTACGGCTTGGTGCTGACCGGCGTGGCGTTCACCTACTGACACCTAAGTTTTTACTGAGATGCCTCACCGGAATGTCCCCGTCCTCCTCGTCATCGCCGGCCCAGCCGGCTCCGGCAAGAGCACGCTGTGCGACCGCTTGGTCTCCGAGATCCCGGAATTCGAACGCGTCGTCACCACCACGACGCGCGCACCGCGGCCCGGCGAGATCAACGGCGTGCATTACCATTTCCTGACGCCCGAGCAGTTCGACGCGGGACTCGCCGCCAACGATTTTCTGGAGTGGGCATGGGTGCACGGCCAACGTCGCTACGGCACGTTAAAATCGAGCGTATTGGAACCCCTCGTACGCGGACAGAGCCTCGTGCTCAGCGTCGATGTGCAGGGCGTGGAGAGCTTTCGCCGCGCCGCGCAGGAAAACCCGCTCCTCGCCCGCCGCATGACGACCGTGTTTATCATCGTCGATCAGGAGCGGTTGGTCGCCCGGATGATCGGGCGAGCCCAAGACAACGCCGCCGAGATCGCCGGCCGCATGCGGACCGCCGAGCGCGAGCTGCAAGAGGCCCATAAATTCGATTTCGTCATCGAGAGCCGCACGCGCGAAGAGGATTTCGCGACGCTGCTGAGCATCCTTGAACAGGCCCGCGCCCGTGCAGCAGCCGGTGCGGCGTAAGCCCACGTTGCGTTCAAGATTAGCTTAACCGGGCTTGAGGCAGGAGCTTGCTTGCGGGCGATTTTCACCGCCTGAATCGCCTGCAAGCCGGCGACAAAAAACCGGTGTTCGTCCAATCTTGAACGCGCATTGGCATAAGCCCACGCGGCCCCGCGCTAATCCTCCTCGACGACGTAGTGACAGCCCTTGCTCCGCGGATTGAGCGACGCGGCGTGCACGACGAGCAACGCGGTCTGGATGGCGTTGCGTAGCTCGATGCCGTCACGCGTGAGACGGCAACCGCGATAGAAACTCTGAATCTCCTCGCGGAGCTCGAGCAAAATACGGCGCGCCCGACGCAGACGTTTCGGCGAGCGCACGACGCCGGAGTAATTCCACATCGTATTTTGGATTTGCTGAAGGTCTTGCCGGACCAGCACCGGATCGGCCTCGCGCGTCGGGCTTTCCCACGGGCGCGGGTCAGGCAGACGAAAGTGGCCTGGGCCTCCCAGACCGTGATGCGCAGCGTCACGGGCTGGCCCACCCGCGCCAGTGATCTCCGCCGCGTCCGCACGCGCCGCAAACTTTGCCCCGGTGAGACATTCGAGCAGCGACGTGCTGGCGAGCCGGTTCGCACCGTGCAGGCCGGTGCACGCCGTCTCGCCGATCGCGGCCAAGTGGCGGATATTGGTGCGGCCATTAAGGTCGGTATGCACTCCCCCGCACGCGTAGTGGGCAGCGGGCACCACCGGGATGGGTTCGCGCGTGATATCGACGCCGTGGCTGAGGCAACGCTCGTAGATGCTCGGAAATCGTTCGCGGATGAATTCCGGCGGCATGGCCGAAAGATCGAGCAACGCGCAGGGCTCACCACTCGCAGCCAACTCCTGCTTGATGGCGCGCGCCACGACATCGCGCGGCGCCAGCGAACCACGCGGGTGCACGGCGTCCATGAAACGTTCGCCCCGGGCGTTGACGAGCACTCCGCCCTCGCCGCGCAACGCCTCGGTGACGAGGAATCGCGGGGCGCTCTTCTTCGCGAAGACCGTCGGATGGAACTGCACGTATTCGAGATCGATGAGGCGCGCACCCACGCGATAAGCCATCGCCACGCCGTGGCCGACGCTGCCCGGCTGGTTGGTGGAATGCAGAAAAATCTGTCCCAACCCGCCGCTCGCGAGCACCGTTTTTTTCGCAACGATCGCGACCACCTCGCCGCTGCCGGTATCGAGCACATAGGCTCCGAAACAGGTCAGCGGTTCGTATTTGTCCGCGAGGTTTTCCGAATTGTGCGAGAGCGTCAGCAGATCGACGGCAACCCAGCCGATCCGGCGGATGATGCGCGGCGTGGCGTCGACGCGGCGCGCGACGGCGGCAAGGATCGAATGCCCTGTCGTATCCTTCGCGTGGATAATGCGCCGTTCGCTATGTCCGCCTTCGCGGGTGTAGTCGAGTGAACCAGCCGCATCGCGGTCGAAGCCCACCTGCAGTTCATCGAGGAGGAGCTCCTTCACTGCGGCTGGGCCCTCGCGCACGAGTTGGTCGATGGCCGCAGGATTCGCCGTGCCGTCGCTCGCGTCCATGATGTCGCTTGCGAGCGACGCCGGATCGGGCGTCGTGTCGTAAATGATGCCGCCCTGCGCCCAATCGCTGTTGGCGACGAGCGGCTCGGCGAGCGACAGCAGTTCGACGGAAAGTCCCGCGCGGGCGGCGTGGAGCGCATAAGCCGAGCCGGCGAGCCCGGCGCCAATCACGAGACAATCGGTGCGGATAATTTTCATGGGGTGGTGGCGGCGCGCTCCGGCCGCACGTGCAGGCCGCAGCGGACGGCAAACTCGCGCTGGCGAACATCGAAGCTGAGGAGTTCACGTGATCCCAGCACCCGAGCCGCCGCGACGTGGAGCAGATCAAGGGTCCGCACGCCGTAGCGCGCGGCAAGCGCGGCGGAAAGTAACTCTGCCTCCTCATAATGAAGACCGACCGGGAGCAGCGTGCGCCGCAAAATATTCGTGGCCAGACATTGCACGACGCGGGCCTGCATCTTGCCCAGCCCCGCCGCGTCGAGTTTTCCGCGAAAAACCAACGTGCGTGCCGCGTTGTTGAACTCGAGGGCGCCGAAAAATGTAAACGGTATCTCGGGCACCGTCGTGGCGCGCGCCATAAAACTCTTGGCCGCCGACGAATTCTGATCCTGTCCGAAGAAGGAGAGCAGAAACGACGTGTCCGCGTATGCGCTCACCGCTCCAGAAAATCCACGTAGCTTAGCGGCATGATCTTCCCGCCAAAATCCTCTTCAAGCCACTTCGTGAAGTCGGGCGGCGTCCAGCTTTTGGCCGCGTCCGCGTTTTTTTTTGCGGACTGAGCATTGAGCGTCGCGACCACTTTTCCCCGTCGGGTGATGCCGACCGAACCCTTCTTGCGGGCGGTAGCCAAGACTTTGGGAAACGAGTTGCGCAGAGCGCGGACCGTCACGGTATTCATGATGACGCAACGTGGCTCATCGACCGAATGAGTCAACCGCGCCGCCGACTGGCGGGCAGAATCGTCAAACTCAGATCCGCCGCCGGCGCCGAGTGCGTGAGCGCGCCGACGCTGATCACGTCCACGCCGGGCAAGGCGTAGTCGCGCAGCGTCTCGTAGCGCACGCCGCCGGAAACTTCCACGATGGCCGCGCCCGCGATGATCGCGACCGCGCTGCGCACGAGGGCAGGGGACATATTATCCAGGAGGATAACCTCAGCACCGGCGCGCACCGCTTCTTTCACTTCAGCGAGCGTGGTGGCTTCGACTTCGATTTTCGCGCTGTGCGGCGCGGCGGCGCGACAGAGCTTCACGGCCTTCGTGAGCGAGCCGGCAGCGGCGATATGATTGTCTTTGATGAGGACGTGTTCGCCGAGCGAGGAGCGGTGGTTGACGCAGCCACCACAGCGCACGGCATATTTTTCGAGCGCCCGCCAGCCGGGCGTCGTCTTCCGCGTATCGACAATCCGGGCGCCCGTGCCGTCAACCGCCGCGGCAAATTTCCGCGACAGCGTCGCGACGCCGGAGAGGCGTTGGATAAAATTCAGCGCCGTCCGTTCCGCCGTGAGTAGCGCGGCAGTCGGTCCGGTGATGCGCAGGACTACGCCGCCGGTTTTCACTCGCTCGCCGTCGTGCGCGATCAGCGTGACCTTGAGCGCCGGATCGACGCGCGCAAACACCCGTGCCGCCACGTCGAGTCCGCATACGACGAGGTCTTGTTTCGCTTCGATGAAGGCGCGCGACGTGTGTTGGGCCGGAAAAATCGCGCGGCTGGTGACGTCGCCGAGGCCGGCATCTTCGTCGAGCGCGAGGTCGATCAGGTGGTCAGTGCGAGGGGTGATAGTCATGATTTTTTGGGCCGCAGTGTTTGTCACGTATTACGTGACAAACGTGCGGGAGGCTCAGTCGGTCGGTGTCAGCTCGAACATCCGGTCGATGCAGCGGGCGGCCCGAAGGCGGAGGCCTTCGTCGAGCGTCACGATCTGGTCGGGACGCGGCGCGAGGAGGGCGTCGCGCACTTTTTCGAGCGAGTTGAGTTTCATGTAGGGGCAGAGCCGGCAACCGCCGATGAAGGTCTTCTCGGGCGATTCAACTTCGAGTCGGCCAACGAGTCCGCACTCCGTGAGCATCAGAAAATACGGCGCGGGCGTCGTCTTCACGTATTTCATCATCCCTCCGGTGCTGCCGACATAATCGGCGAGCGCGGCGACTTCTTCGGTGCATTCGGGGTGGGCCACGACCTTGAGACCGGGAAACTGCGCGCGCGCTTCCGCAATCTGCGCGGGCGTGAACTGGTCGTGAACCATACACGTGCCATCGGACGAGATGATCTCTTTGTCGACGCCGCGCGCCTTCATTTCTGTGCGCACGTTTTCCGCCATCAGCCGGTCGGGCACAAAGAGAATGCGGCGGGCGGGAAGTTTTTGGACGATAGCGTAAACGTTGCCCGAGGTCACACACACGTCGCTCTCGGCCTTCACGTCGGCGGTGCTGTTAATGTAACAAACCACGGTGGCGTCGGGGTAGAGTGCTTTCAGCTTCCGCACGCCGTCGCCGTCAATGGAATCGGCCAGTGAGCAACCCGACCCGCGATCCGGCACGACGACGGTAGCTTCGGGCGAAAGGATTTTCGCGGTTTCGGCCATGAACACGACTCCGACAAACACGATGATCTGCGCCTTCGCCTGTTTCGCCATGAGGCTGAGGTGATAGGAGTCCCCCTTGAAATCGCCCACACCGTAAATGATCTCCGGCTCGACGTAAGAGTGGGTGAGGATGACGGCGTTTTTTTCTTTTTTCAGCCGGTTGATTTCGAGGGTGAGCGGCGCGATCTCGCGGCACGTTTCGAGATTCCACGTCCGTCCGCGCGGGTCGCACTCGACGTGCATGAGCGAGCACAGGAGGCGGTCGGCCTCGGCTTCGATTTCTGGCGTGGGAGTGGCGGTGGGCATGGCGGGCGCGTGGTCTTGAGCAGAAAAGAGCTCAACGTCGGGCCTGCCGCCATGTTTTTCAAGCCGCGCGGTTGTCATCGTCCATCATCCCTCGCCCTCGCCCTCGAACCGGGAAATTACCTCGCATTGGCGATTGGGTATTTATTTCGTCACCACCGTCTCGCATCTACACGTCCACACTCCGCTCGCGCGATCTCACCCTATGAAAACCTCCGCTCCGACCTTCTGGCTAGCCCGCCGCTGCTTCGCTGCCGCCGCCGTTCTGATTTTCACCACGATCCTCGGCGCGCAAGCAGTCTCGACCGGCACGATCGAGGGCCGCGTGTTCAACGCCCGCCGCGGCGAATACGTCGAAAATGCCCGCATCACGGTGGACGGTTCCAGCCAGCAAGTGCTCACGGACAGCACCGGCCAATACCGCCTTACCAACATCGCGGCCGGCACCGTCACACTGAAGATTTTTTACACCGGCCTCGGCTCCAGCTCCGAGATCGTCGCCGTCGCTCCCGGCCAGACTGTGCAACGCGATATCACGCTCGCCGCCGGAGAATCCGCAGCCGGCAAAGCCCCCGCTGCCGGCGAAACGGTAAAACTCGACGCCTTCACGGTCTCTTCATCGAAGGAGATGGACGCCGCCGCCCTCGCGATCAACGAGCAGCGGTTCGCGAAAAATATGATGAACGTCGTCTCCACCGACGAGTTCGGCACCATCGCCGACGGGAGCGTGGGCGAGTTCATGAAGTTCCTCCCCGGCATCACCTCCGACTACACCGGCGGTGACGCGCGCCGCTTCTCCATCAACGGCGTCCCGGCCGGCAACGTCCCCATTTCAATGGGCGGTTTCGATATGGCCAGCGCCGCCGGCGCCGGCACCGGGCGGCAGGTCGAACTCGATCAGGTGTCCATCAACAGCGTCGCGCGCATCGAGGTGAACCGCTCACCCGTGCCGGACACCCCCGGCTCCGCGCTCGCCGGCTCCGTGAATTTCGTCCCGCGCAGCGCCTTTGAGCGCAACAAACCCATCTACACCTACAGTGTCGCCTTCCTGATGAAGGATGCCGAGCGCGCGTTCCTCCGCCAGTCACCCGGCCCCAGTTGGGGCGAGAAAACCTACAAGATTCACCCGGGCTTCGATGTCTCCGCCGTCGTCCCCGTGAACAAGAATTTCGGTTTCACGGTCTCCGGCGGTTTCTCCGACCAATACACCCCGCAGTCCAATACCGCGATGCAATGGCGCGGTACCGCCATTGCGACTAACGCCAACGCCGCCAACGGCACGCCCGGCGCTTTCCCCCAGACCACCCCTGACAACCCCTACCTGGGCACTTTCTCCTGGCGCGACAGTGGCAAGACCACCTCCCGCGAATCCTTGGCGACCACCGTGGACTGGCGTCCCTTCGGCTCTCGCTACGACCGCATCACGTTCGGCTTCTCTTACGGCATGTTGAAGGAAAATTTCGCGACACGCACGCAGACCTTCCAGATCAACCGAGTGGTGCCCGGCAATTGGTCGCCCACGCGTACCCAGGGCGCTTTGAGCACCTTTCCCCTCACGGGAGCCATTAACGCCGGCCAGTTCACCATGGGCAACAGCGGCCGTATCCGCCCCGGTCGTACTTACACACCTTCCCTGCGCTGGCTGCACGACGGCCCGATTTGGAAATCCGATTCCGGCATCGCTTACGGCAGCTCCCGCATTGACTACCTGGATATCGACAAAGGCCGCTTCAACGGCGTGAACCTCCAACGCAACAACGTCACGATCAACTTCGACGAGATCTTCTACCTCCGCCCCGGCAAAATCACCGTCACTGATCCCGACGGCCGCGTCGTCAATCCCTCGAATCTCGACAGCTACTCGCTCGTTTCCGCGAACAGCAACCGCCAGCGCACTTACGACTCGACGCGCCAGGCCTACTATAACCTCCGGCGCGATTTCGGCGTTTTCGGCAATCCCCTGACCGTCAAAGTCGGTGCCGACATCCGCACCAAGATCCGCGACCTTCGCGGCCCCGGCGGCAACTTGGAAACCTACACCTACGTTGGCCCGGACGGCCGCGCGAGCACCACGCCGACCACCACGGCCGGACTCATCAACGACGACAGCCCCGCCCGTTTCATCGACATCTCCTACTCGGAACGCATCCCCGACTTCGGCATGCCCAAGCAACAGCACGTCGACAATACGAAGGTCTGGGATGACTACCGCGCAAATCCTGCCAACTGGACGCGCAACGCGGTCGCCGATTATCAGGCGCTCACGCGCTTCTCCAAACGGGCCGAAGAGATCATCTCATCCACCTTCATCCGCGGCGACCTGACGCTGCTGCAAAACCGCCTGCGCCTCACCGGTGGCGTGCGCGTTGAGCAGACTAATATCGACGCCGCGGGCCCGCTCGAGGACCCCACGCGCAACTACCGGCGCGATGCCAAAGGCGACGCGATCCGCGTGAACAATGTCATCCAATTGATCGAGCCCGCCGGCAGCCTCGCCGCCTGGCAGCGCGTCCTGCTCGATCGCGGCACCCCCGTGAAAAAAGAATATCTGCGCTTCTTCCCGAGTATCAACGCCAGCTACGATCTTCGCGAGGGGCTCATCGCTCGCGCCGCGTATTCGCAGTCGGTCGGCCGTCCCGATTTCAACCAATACATGGGCGGCGTACTCCTGCCCGACATCGAGAATCTCAACCCCAACTCACGCATCACGGTGAACAACGCCTCAATCAAAGCCTGGCAGGCCGAGACGTATATGGCCCGCGTCGAGTATTACTTCGGCACCGTCGGCACGCTGTCTGTCAGCGGCTTCATCCGCGATTACACGAACTTCTTCGTCAACGTCACCAGCCCCGTCTCCGCGCAATTTCTCGAAACCTACGGACTCGATGAAACCGAATATGGCGGCATCCAAGTGATCACGCAGTTCAACGATCCGGAAAATATCCGCCAGCACGGTTTCGAGATCGACTACAAGCAGTCCCTCACGTTCCTCCCTAAGTGGGCGAGCGGCGTCCAAGTCTTTGCCAACTTCAGTTCCCAGCGCGCGAAAGGCACCGACAACATGCAGGACATGAATCCCTTCGTGATGAACTGGGGCGTGAGCCTCAACCGCCCGAAATGGAACCTCCGCATCAATGAAAACTATCGCGGCATCCAGCGCCGCGGTATCGTGGCCAGCACCGCGACCAACGGCATCGAACCGGGCACCTACAACTACCGCCCCAAGCGCCTCTATATCGACGTCACCGGCGAATATTACCTGCGGCGCAGCCTCGGAATTTTCTTCGCCATGCGCAATATCGGCGGCGCCACCGAAGACACCAAAATCTACGGGCCGAACACGCCGGCCTACGCAAAATTCCGCCAGCGCGACGACTACGGCGGGTCGCTCTGGACCGCCGGCATCAAGGGTTCGTTTTAAACCAACAGCGCTTTAAAATTGAGACTAACGAGCCCGAGGCAGGAGCCTGCTTGCAGGCGATTCAGGATGCAAAAATCGCCTGCAAGCAGGCTCCTACCTCCAAGCCCATTAGGCTCATCTTGAAAACGAATGAGACGACCGCGCAGGGCGGACTTCAGTCTGCCCAAATAATTTTTATGCAACCCTGCACTCTCCTGCTCGCCGCCCGCGCGGCCGCCGCCCCCATCACCACGGCATTAGCCATTGCGTTCACCACGCTCGCCACCGCCGCCGAATCTCCGACCGCCGCTCCGCGTTGGTTCAAGGGCAACCTCCACACGCACTCGCTTTGGAGCGACGGCAACGACTATCCCGAGATGATCGCCGACAGCTACAAGCGCGCCGGCTATCACTTCCTCGCAATGTCCGACCACAACGTTCTCGCTGAGGGCGCGCGCTGGTTGGAACTGAAAGCGCCTGCGGCCGTTAAAGGTGAAGTCGTCCAAAAAGGCGGCGGGGCGGTCCTCGAAAAGTATCTCGCCCGCTTCGGCTCCGCTTGGGTCGAACAGCGCGAGACCGACGGCAAGAAAGCCGTGCGCCTCAAGCCGCTCGCCGAATATCGCCCGTTGGTCGAGGAATCCGGCCGGTTCCTCATGATTCCCGGCATGGAGGTCACCTCGAGTTGGAAGCGCCCGAAGACCGCGACCGAGCCCGAGATGGGCGGACCGGTGCACATGAACCTGACCAATCCTGTTTCGCTCGTCGCACCGATCGCCGCCGATAACGCCGTCGAGATCATGCGGCGCTCCGTCGATGCCGTACTCGCGCAGCGCGAGAAAACCGGCCAGCCGATGTTCCTCCATCTCAATCATCCGAACTTCGTCTGGGGCGTGACCGCCGAGGAGCTGATGCAGGTGCACGGTGAGAAATTCTTCGAGGTCTACAATGGCCACCCCACGGTGCACAACGAAGGCGATGCCACCCGCCTCAGCACCGATGCGATGTGGGATGTCATTCTCACCCGCCGCCTCGCCGAACTGAAACTCGACGTGATGTATGGCATCGGCGTCGACGATGGGCACGACTACCACCAGCTCATTCTCGGGAAGAGCAATCCCTTCCGCGGTTGGGTCATGGTGCGTGCGCGGCATCTCACGCCAGAGTCCATCGTCCTCGCGATGGAAGCCGGGGATTTTTATTCGAGCTCCGGCGTGGTGCTCACCGACGTCACCCGCGCCGACAAAACCCTCGCGCTCGAAATCCAAGCCGAGCCGGGCGTGACCTACACGACACAGTTTATCGGCACGCGTCGCGGCTACGATCCGACGAGCCAACTCATGCCTGCTCCGTCCACCGAAAAATCGCCACGGAAGACGCTCCCGCACCGCCGTTACAGTAAAGACGTCGGTGCCGTCCTCGCGGAAGTCAAAGGCCTCAAGGCCGCGTATACCTTGAAGGGCGATGAACTCTACGTGCGCGCGAAAATCGTCTCCTCGAAAGTGAAGCATAACCCCGGCGTTACCGGCGAGGTGGAGAGTGCCTGGACGCAGCCGTTGATCGGGCCTGCGAAGTAAAGGAGCGCGTCGTGAAGAGAGCGGGTGCGACGCGAAGTGAGCGGGCGCTTCGCGAAGTGAGCGGGCGCTTCGTGCCTTCGAAAATTTGCGACGACGCGGAGTCAATTTTCTCGGCGTAGCCCGGTAGCCCTGCTCGTGAGAGCAGGGACTTTTGCGTAATGCGGCACGCTACGTCCCGCCTCTCACGAGGCGGGCTACCGCGGGCCACCGCGGGCCGCCGCGGGCGCTACCCTCGACGCTCACTCACCACACCCCCGATGCCCGCTGTGCCTCGACCTGCTTCTCCGCCACGTGATCGAGCTCGATCACTTTGCTCGGCATAGCCCGGTAGCCCTGCTCGTGAGAGCAGGGACTTTTGCGTAATGCAGCACGCTACGTCCCTACCGCGGGCCACCGCGGGCGCTACCCTCGACGCTCACTCACCACACCCGCGATGCCCGCTGCGCTTCGACCTGCTTCTCCGCCACGTCATCGAGCTCGGTGAGAAAATCCAGTCCCGTGCGACGCTGGATTTCGTCGATGCTCGTCACATAGCGGCCCGGGTCGTCCGTCGTCGCTGCTTCCTGCGGAACCACGAACGCCAGCGTGCGCAGCTTGCCTTCGGTCTCGTCGATCACGATCAGGAAAAACGCTTCCGGCACCGCCACACCGCCGCGGAGTTTTTTTGGCGCCGCACCAAACACTGGGCCCGTAATCACCCACACCTCGGCGTAGCGCGCCGGGTAACTCGTCGCGATTTTCTGTTCGAGTTCCCTCCACAGCCCCGCGTTGAGCGCGTGCAGCTGGGGCGTGATGTTCGACATCAAAAACGTCTCGCGCTGGGCCACCGTACCGTAGCGCGTGGCGATCGCGTAGTTCGGCGCCATGTGCCCGCGGTCGTAGCCGCTGTTCGCGTAGTCTGCAGGAGCGACGCGCGCTGCGGTCCGCCGGTCCGTTTCGAATTTATCCGGGCGCGCCGCCGGGGTCGGCAGCCGCGCGAGATCGCGCACGTGGTAGGCCACCCAGACCGGATTGCCGAGCGAATCGCTGTAGCCGACGGCATAACCTCGATTGATCAGAACGCGAAAACTCGGCGCATTCGCAACGGAGTCCGGTCGCGGCGCGCCGCCATAGACGATCGCGTTGTCCCCGGTTGCGATTCGGCCCGTCGCGCTGTCTGCGTAGTAAAGTTGCCACAGATCCCACGCGACATCGAGGGCGGAAACCCGTTTCTGATGCTCGAAGGCATTCTCCACGAGCCGCCGCACCTCGCGCTGGCGAGTCTCGGGTTGCAACACGAACCAGCCGCCGAGCAGTCCGGCCACCGCGACGTTGAGGACGACGAGGAATTTCACCGCACCGCGCGGCAGGGGAATCGGGAAACGTGGCGCGCGCCGGGGCATCACCGCTCAATTAGTCTATCTGCCAATTCTCCACCGTCAGCCCCGCCACCCGCGAAAACTCGTCGCCATTCCGGGTGACCAATACGGCCCCGAGGGCAAGCGCGTGTGCGGCGATGATCGTGTCGCGGTCGCCGATCTTGCGACCGACTTTTTCGAGCTGACTGCGCACCTGGGCGTAGCACCGCGGAAACTCCGGGCCGGGTGGCTCGATCTCAAGCTGCTGCCGCAAGGTGTCCACCCGGCGGGCAAATCTCGTCGTGCCAAACTGCACGCGCGCCTTTTCCGCGCCAAATTCCAACTCGGCTACCACCATAAACGAGAGTCGCAGCGTGCCGGCGGCAAACTCGGAGCGGATGCGCTCCGTCAGCGATGCCGACCGCCCCGCGAGGTAGGCCGAAAACACGTGGGTGTCGGGCAGGAACATCATTCCCAGTCGCGTCGAGCATTGGACGCGACGTTCGCTGCGAGTTCCGGAAACTCCGGACAGCTACCGGCCAACGCGGCGAAGGCCTTCACGCGGCGAGCGTGATCGCCGGCGTCGTGCACGCTGAATCCGTCGGTGGTCCGCACCAGCGTGACCGTCTTGGATTTCAACCGAAACGATTTGGGCAGCCGCAGGGCCTGGGAGTTTCCCGATTGGAACACTTTGGCGGTGGCGACAGGCATGGATATACGGTGAATACGTCGCCGGTTCGGTCAAACGGAAATCGATCCACAGCGCCGTGAGTTTTCGCGGCCAGCTGCGCGAACAGGCTGGAGCCATCGCGCCAAACTGCCACGTTGCTCGCATTATGCGCCTGCTCTCCCTTCCCCCACTCTTCGCCGTTGCGTTGTCCGTGTTCAGTGCCGCGCTCACCACCGCCGCTGCCGCTCCCACCTCCGCCGACGTCGTGATCTACGGCGGCACTTCGTCCGGCGTCGCCGCCGCCCTTCAGACCGCCCGGATGGGCAAGACCGCCGTGCTCATCGAGCCGACGCAATTCCTCGGCGGTCTCACGACCGGCGGCCTCGGTGCCACCGACATCGGCAATAAGCGCGCCATCGGCGGCATCGCCCGCGAATTCTACGGGCGCATTTGGCAGCACTACCAAAACCCCGCCGCTTGGACGCGCCAAACCCCCCGCGACTATTTCGACCGCCGCAACAAAACCACCGGCGCCGATGAAAAGACGATGTGGACCTTCGAGCCACACGTCGCGGCGAAGGTTTACGACGACCTGCTCCGCGAAGCCGGCGCGAAGATCACCATCGTGCGCGGGGAGCGGCTCGATCTCGCGAAGGGCAAAGGCGTGATCAAAGACGGGACCCGGATTGTACGCATCGTGATGGAGAGCGGCCGCGCGTTTGCCGCCCCCATGTTCATCGATGCCACCTACGAGGGCGATCTGCTCGCGAAGGCCGGCGTCAGCTACCACGTCGGGCGCGAGGCCAACGCCGTTTACGGCGAAACGATCAACGGCGTGCAAGTCGCGCACACCGTCAGCCACCAGTTCACCAAAAAGGTCGATCCCTACGTGAAGCCCGGCAATCCGCAGAGCGGCCTCCTCCCCGGCATCAACGCCGCCGGTCCCGGTGCCGAGTTTTCCGGCGACCGCAAAGTGCAGGCCTACAATTTCCGCATGACGACCACCGACGTTCCGGAGAATCGCCGCGCGTGGGAAAAACCCGCGAATTACGATCCGCAGTGGTTCGAGCTCGCCCTCCGCAACATCGAGGCCGGCGACCACCGCATCTCGTGGAATCCCGTATGGATGCCCAACCGCAAGACCGACACGAATAATAATTTCGCGATCAGCACCGACTTCATCGGTCAAAATTGGGACTACCCCGAAGCCGACTACGCCACGCGCGCCAAGATCGTCCAGGCCCACGTGGATTGGCAAAAGGGTCTCATGTGGACCTACGCGCACCATCCCCGTGTACCAGAAAAAATCCGCGCGGAATTCCAGCGCCTCGGTCTCGCAAAGGACGAGTTCACCGAAAACAATAACTGGCCGCGCCAGCTCTACGTGCGCGAGGCCCGCCGCATGATCAGCGAATACGTGATGACCGAAAAGAACTGCACGCGCGAAATCGTGGCGACCGACAGCGTGGGCATGGGTGCCTACAATATGGATTCGCACAACATCCAGCGCTTCGTGACCGCCGAGGGTTTTGTGCGCAACGAGGGCGACGTGCAGGTGCGCGTGCGCCCCTACCCGATCAGCTACCGCAGCCTACGCCCGCGCGCCTCCGAGTGCACCAACCTCCTTGCGCCCGCGTGCCTCAGCTCCTCGCACATCGCCTTCGGCAGCATCCGCATGGAACCCGTGTTCATGGTGCTCGGCCAGAGCGCCGCCACCGCTGCCGTCCACGCCATCGACGAGCGCACCACGATTCAGGCGATCGATCCGAAAAAACTCGAGGCCCGCCTCCTCCAGGACGGCCAAGTGCTCGATTTCGCGAGCGATCCGCTCCCTCCCCGCACGACGGCCAAACAGGTGAATCCCGCCGGTATCGTCGTGGACGACGAAGCAGCCCAGTTGAAAGGCTTCAACTCGCACAGTAATGCGAGCGCCACCTACGTCGGCCACGGCTACCTCCACGACGGCAACACCAACAAAGGCGAACAAACCGCCCGTTTCACGCCCGACCTCCCGAAGGACGCCCGCTACACCGTAGCCATCGCGTATCCACAAAACGCCAACCGCGCCTCAAATGTCCCCGTGATTGTGCATCATGCCGACGGCGATACGAAGCTCGTGCTCGACCAAAAGAAAAAGCCCGCCATCGACGGCCTGCTCCAAACGATCGGCACGTTTCGTTTCGCAAAAGGCAAAGCCGGCTACGTCGAAATCGCCAACGTCGGCACCGACGGCTACGTCGTGATCGACGCCGTGCAATGGCTGGAAGCGAAGTGAGGTCGTAGGGCCGGCGCTTGTCGCCGAGCCGGTGCAACGGGAAGTAAAGTCAGTGCTTGCAGTCAGTGCTTGCAGTGGCATGGGCTTTCCAGCCCATGGGTTCGGCCGCGCGCAGGCCATGGGTTAGGCGGCGCGCAGCCCATGGGTTAGGCCGCGCGCAGGCCAGATCCCCGCTCGCACACGTGCAAGCGGCCTGTGTCCCGTCCGGATCGAGCGCTGATTTCACTTCCCGTTACACCCGCCAAAGGAGGGGCTGGGAAACACGGGCTGGAAAGCCCGTGCCACCGGGCCCGCAGCGCAAGGCGACCCTCACGGCACTTCGTAAACCTCGACGAGGGCGACACCCGTGGTCCCGTTGACGCCGGCTACCTGGGCTGTGTAGTTGCCGGGCGCGAGCGTGACGAGGAGGGCAGCGTCTTTGGACGTGGCGGGGAGGGCAAACGCACCGACGTTGGCGAAGGCCGCGGTGAGTTCGGCGGTGCCCGCCCAATCGTTGTTTTCCCCGATTTTGACGGAGGACGAATTGAAGAGCGTGAGCTGCGGATCGACCACCGTGCCGGGAACTCCAAACGCACCCAGTGTAGGACCGATGCCACGCACGAGGACCTTGGCCGGAGTCGCCCCGCCGACGACAAAGCCCATGGTGAGGCCCGAGCCGAGGTGTTTGCGCACGGAGACGTTAATGAGGCGCGGCGTGGCGGTCGTGAACGAGGCGGTGGGCGTGGCGTCGTAAATTTCGGCGATGACTTTGCCCGTGCCGCTGCTAGCGGCGGAGACTCTCACGGAATTATCGCGCGTGGTGATGCTCGCCGTGGTGGCGGCATCTTTCGAAGCGGGGCCGGTGTAGGCAAACGCACCGACAGCCGCGAGGGCGGCGGTGAGCTGCGGTGAGCCGCCCCAGTTGTCGTTCTCGCTGGTCTTGGTGGAACGCGCGAAGAGTTCGAGCTTGGGATCGTCGAGCGTGCCGGGGACGCCGAACGCGCCGAGCGACGGCCCGGCGGCGCGGATGACGAGCGGCTTCGCCCCCGAGGTGCTGTTGCCACCGACGACGTAGCCGAGAGTAAAATCGTCGCCCGCCGTGGCGATGTCGGTGAGTACGGAGAGGTTGATGAGGCGGCCAGGGTTCGGAATGGTCACCGAGAGAATGGCTGCGTTGCTGGTGGAACTCCCGGCCGGGTTGGTAATCACGACGGCGTAGGCGGCGGCATCACTCGGTTGCGCGGCGGTCAATGTAAAGGTGGCGTTCGTCGCGCCAAGAATGGGAGTACCGTCTTTCCGCCACTGGTAGGTCAGCGGCGCGGTACCCGTCGCTGCGACGGTGAACGTGGCCGCCGTGCCAGCGTTAAGGCTTTGGCTGATGGGCTGCGCGCTGATGGCAGCGGGAACGTTGACGGTCAGGGTCGCGGCGTTGCTCGTCGTGTTGCCGGCCACGTTGCCGACCACGGCAGTGTAGTTGCCAGCGTCGGTCGGCTGCACGTTGGTCAAGGTCAGAGTTCCGCTCGTCGCGCCGGGGATCGACACGCCGTTTTTGCTCCACTGAAAGCTGAGCGGTGCGGTGCCGGTGGCAGCGATGATCCATGTCGCGGTCGTTCCGGCATTAATGGTTTGGCTGATGGGCCCCGAGCCGATGGCAGCGGGAACGTTTACCGTTAGGATCGCGGAGCTGCTCGTCGCGTTGCCAACCGAGTTTGTGACGACAACATCATAGCTGCCAGCGTCGGTCGGCTGCACGTTGGTCAAGGTCAGTGCCCCGATCGTAGCCCCGGAGATCGATGCGCCATTTTTGCGCCACTGATGGCTGAGCGGCGCGGTGCCGGTCGCGACAACGGTGAACGTGGCGGTCGCGCCTGAGGTGACGGTTTGGGTGGCGGGCTGCGTGCTGATAGACGCGGGCACATTGACCGTCAGGGCCGCGGAATTGCTCGTCGTGGTGCCGGCCGCATTGCTGACCACGACGGTGTAACTGCCTGCTTCGTTCGCTTGCACGTTGGTCAAGGTCAGAGACCCGCTCGTCGCGCCAAAAATTGCAGCCCCATCCTTGCGCCACTGATAACTGAGCGGAGCGGTGCCGCTCAACACTGTCGAGAATGTCACTCCGTTGCCTGCAGTCATGATCGTGCTGATCGGCTGCGTCGTGATGCTCGGCGCGACGACGGTATTGACGGTGAGCGTGGCGGCACTGCTTGTCGTGGAACCGACACTGTTCGTGACCGTACAAATGTAACTGCCAGCATCGGCCATCGCGACCGCAGCAAGGGTGTAAGTCGCGTTCGTCGCGCCGTTGATGGCGACGGAGTTTTTTGACCACTGGTAGCTAAGCGCCGAGCTGCCGGTGGCAGACACCGAAAAGGTCGCCTCGCTTCCCACCAAAACCGTCTGGTTCGCTGGCTGCGTGCTGATCGAAGGCGCACTGGGGGTTACGGAGAGCGTCCGAGCCGCACTCAGCGTCGAGCCATAAGCGTTGGTCGCCACGACTTGAAATGAGCCGGCGTCAGCTAGAGTGACGGGGCCAAAGGCAAGACTCGCGGTGATGAAATTATTCGTCTGCGAGGTAGCGGACGCTGAGGCACCGAGGGTTCTCCCACCGAAATTTATCCTCCACGTAACGCTGGAAAAATTAGAGGTTCCCACTTGGAGATTTACCGAAAGCGAACCGCCATCGTTCACCGAAATATTTGATGGCTGTGAGATGAAGCTCGGTGCCGACTGCCCGTGAACACGTGCCGCAAATAGCAACGCGAAGGCTGAGAAGAACAATACCGATTCGAATTTCCGATTTGTAGACATAAAAAGGGCGCGACCCAACGCACTCTATCTAGGTGCACCGCGAAGCGCCTTTTCCGAAGATAACGCCAAGCCGCGCCCAGTCGGGCGCGTGCTCGGGTCGATCTCGGAAGTGAAAATTCGCGGTTTTCTAGAGAGACCGTAGCCGATGCTACGTAAAATCGTGGGCCAATGCTTTCCGCGTGCGTTTCCTTGGGTGGGGTTTGCTCAGAGGAAATCTTACTCGAACGACAGCTCCGCGAACAACTCCGCGAGCGGGAGGCGGAAGCCGGGGAGGACATCTTCGCCGTCGAGGGTGTCGGTCACGCGGAGGAGGCGGTCGGCTTCGGGGGTGCGGTAAACGACGGCGTTGCGCTCGGAGGGATTGATGATCCAGATCAAACGCGTACCGCTGGAGAAGTAGTCGGCCAATTTCTCATGCAGGCGAGTGGAGCGATCCCACGGTGAAAGGACTTCGACCACCAGATCCGGGGAGCCACGAAGGTATTTTTCCCGCTCGACTGCCGTAGTCGCCAAGCGCGACTTGGCGATAAATGAAACGTCGGGCGAAAGGAGATTACCCGAGGTCATCCAACATCCCAGACCAGAGCCACAGACTACGCCGAGTCGGTGTTTGGTCGCATGAGGCAGCATGGCAGACAGGAGCACGGCGACGATGCACTCATGGCGATAGCCGGCAGGACTCAGAATGATTTCTCCTTGGAGCAGTTCGCGTTTATAACCGTCTTTCGGCAGAGCCAGCAGCTCTTCGTCGGTCCAGACTTTGACGGCGATTTCCATGACGAGTCGAAGCGTGCGAGGAATGCGGGGTGAGGCAAGGCGCGAGCCCGGTGGACGAGTCGTGGAACGTAGCGCCACGTTTTGTGATCTCCCTCCTCGCAATCCTTCGTGAACCGCCACTGGCCGGCAGGCCGCCGCGATCGTCACGTTTGGGGCGGGCGGTCCGGCGACGGGCGCGGGCCCGATCAATCTTTGCGTAAATTTATGCACGCCTTTGAACCTGCCCATGTCTCCCGAAAAAAATTCGCCGGAGTTGGGGTAGGAAGATTTTATTGGTAGGAGAATTTCCTAAACTACGGAAAGAAATCCAAACCGGAGTTCTCTTTTCGCTATTCATCCGCCTGAGACCAACGTCTCGTGATATTTGGACGATAGTCGGAACACCCCTCGCTCACGCTCGCAGCACCCAGCAGTCAAAAACTCGAATGAGGTTGGCATCAGATCACGACGCCTCGGCTGCAGCTGAACGACCCCATCAAACTCTCAAGCAAGGGGTATTCTCTACGAAATTTTCCTACCAATAAAATTTTCCTACCCCCAATTCCTGAAACTGAAGGTGCGTCATCCCCCAGCAGCTGCGGGCACTTCCTGCGCAAGGTCCAACACCTGCCAGCAGCGAGGAAAGAACCGAAATCTGAGCGAAATAAATTCGATGAGCGTTCATCGAATTACCGCACGAATGTAGGCAAGGATTGATCCTAGGATTTCCCGGCCTTCACTCCGCACTCCGGATCAATCGGCGTGGGCGCACCCACGTGATCGACGGGATGAGTAAACAGATATTTCCACAACGCTTCGTGGAGGAATTCGCCCTGGGCGTTTTTCGCCGCCGCGTTCCCTGGCTGCACCGAACCGTGCGCGCGTTTGGCGTCACCCTTCACGTCGAACGTTGTGATGAGCCGACGTGAGTTTCCAAACGGCGCAGGGGTGGCATCGACGTCCGTGATCGGTCCGAAGGCGTGGAGGCCGAGCATTTGCCACGAGCGGCAGTAGTGGTCGCCCGTCCAGCCGGTATCGAGGACGTGGCTGAAGCCGAAGAAACGATTGGCCGGAGTCGCGGACGGAAATCCCTGCCACGTTTCCAGCTGATCGCGGGGACCGCAGAACATGACGACGCGGTCGACGCGTTGGTGCACCGCAAAACGTGCAGCCGACGTCGCTCCGTGCGAGGCGCCGGAGATGATCACTTTAGCCCAGTCCAAGCCCGCACCGTCGGCGGCGATAAATTGCGCCCACTTTCCTTGCGGATGCGTTTTCGCGAGATGTTTCACGAACTGAAACGCCCGCTCCATCATGCCGTCCGGTTTTGGAATGACGCAGAGGGGCGAAAAATCTTCGCCGGTGGTGGCTTCGAGCCGCAGTTTGCCGAGGCTCGTGCCGTCGTCGCGGGCCTTGGTCGGAATGAGCCCAAACCATTTGTTGGCGTAGCTGACTTGAATCGCGTGCAGCCCGTAATCGCCGAGACGGTCGAAGAGCGGGGCGTTGTAGTTCATGAGCCAAATGACGAGGCGCCCACGCGGTGCGGCGCGAGTATCGACCACGGCGTTTTCGACATCCTGCGGTTTGCCCGCCTTGTCTTGGAAAACGAAATCAATCTCCGGGTGCGGGCGCGCCCGTGCGTCGAGCTCACTCGCCCGCGCAGTGAGGTGGTAGCGTTGAGGCTTCGGATCAGCGTAAGCCGGGGCGGCGGGCTCGGCGGCGCGGGCGATAGAGCCAGTGAGGAGAAGCCAACAAACGAGACGGCGCATGGGTGTAGAAATTGCGAAAACTTGGAAGTGGCTTGGGCTCTACCCGCGCTACATAGACGGAGACTTCTCTCCGGAGACGGGCCAGTTCAAACCGTAGCAGCCTTGGCTGGCCGGCGCTTCTTGATCTTAGTCAATTCACTCAAAGCAGTCGCAAACTGCGCTCGGTGTCGCTTGAATCCGGCGGCAGAAACGACCCTTCGTCCGAGGTTGCACGAATGCTTGGTCTCAAATTCCAAAATTTCGCTCAGCGTCATGTCCTGAAAATTCTTGCCTGCCATGGGAGGAATGAACGTTCGGCAGACGATAATGTCAACGTCCGCCCCGCCACTTGTCTTCCATGAACCGGCAGAAATTTTCCTGGCGGTCGAACGGCGCGGATAACCGATCGGTGGCCTCATCGAATCCGAATGCACGTTGGTAAAATTCAGCCGAGTTCGCTGCCGTCTCACCCCACAGTAGGGCAGGCTTCAAGCGGCGTGATAGATTGCAGATGTGATAGAGGAGTCCGGACCCGACACCACCAATCTCTCCCTCGGTTTGCGGGTGCGCAGCCAAGAAATCCAAGAAGATGTTTCCTTTCCATGTCCGGTGGAACAGACAAACCCCGAGCAAGCCGGGTTCAAACCAGCGTGCTTCCGCAATCAACATCCCGGTGACCTCCGCGTGCGCATCCGTGCGAATGATCGATTCTAGCTCTGCCAGCGACGAAGCCACCGTGCCAAACTCGCACGTCGCCTCCCATTTCATCGCAGCAAGGCGTGCCAATTCCGTCGCGTCCCGCTGCATCGCGGTTTCGCCGCCCGGCCACGCTTTGAGCGTATCCGCTTCCGAGTAGCCGGGTGCTTTCGCCCAGTAGCACGACACCTGCCGCCATGTTTTATCCGCCAGCACCGGGAAGACTTCATGTGCCATAAGCACTCTGTATCCGCCGAATATCGGCCCGCTGCAAGGCTCCGCCGCGAAGGCGTTCGCCGCTCATTTTGCGGAGGTTGCGGCCGAAACCTAGTTCGTCGCTGCTGCCGGCGGGAAAAGATCGAACCAAGACCAATCTCCGGATTTCGTTTTACCGCTGATGCGATTCATCAACGGATGAATCCTTGGAGGCGCGCGGCGACTCATCGTCGCCGCCAATCAAACTTGGGCCTGCTCATCGCAGGCGGTGTTCCCCAGTCCGCGATCAGCAGACTCCTGACTTTCCACCGGAGCCGATGAGGCGGAGGCGCAGTTCAACGTTTCGCCTCTTGGCGAAACGGATTAGCGGTTACTTGATCCGAGGCGGTTTTTGTTGGCCGTGGCGACCCACTAAAACAGCGAAGACCCTGAAACCTTTTCCCGCCATACGACGAACTCCAAAAACATGCCCCACTCGCGCGGGCCGAGGGGCGCAGCGCCACGACGGTATTGCTCGGACGCGAGTTGGCCGAGCGCGTCGAGGGCTTCGGCGGAGCGCGATGCCCGCAAGAGTTCGACGTCACCCGCGAACACCCGATTCACGATCAGCAGCGCCTCCATCGCTTTGTCTTTGTTCGCCGCGCCCGGACCAAGAATTTCTTCATTGCGCGCTTTCAGGCCGAGCGTGAGCACGCGCAGGATCTCGGGCCGCGCGGCGTCGTCTTTCGGCATCACGGATGCGAGTGACGCGAGCGCGCGCATCATGATGTAATGATAAGCAGGCCGGGCGTTGTGCGCGTCGACCCAACGGCCGGCGTTCGGACCATCGGTGAGTTGGCCGGGGGTGACGCCGAGGAGCGTTTTGCGGATGGCCGCTTCGAGGTAACGGCGCTCGCCCGTGAGGCGATAAGCCTCGGCCAGCAGATACACGCTGAAGCTGTTGTAATTCCAATTGCGCGCGATGGGCCGGGCCGCGGCCCAGTCGGCGGATTGCCGGGCGGAGGTCAGGTATTTTTCGTCCCTCGTCGCCTCGTAAAGTTCGAACAGCGCGGTGCCCGCCTCGCCGTTGTCGAATTGCAGTCCGCCGTCGGACAAATCGTCGACGGCCCAACCGTTGCGCACGACCTCGCCGAGGCGTCCCTCGCGTTCCGCGCGGGCCAGAAATTTCTCGCCGGCCTCGAACGCCTTATCGCGGGTCACGCCGCGCGCCGCCGGAAAAGGAAACCCGCCGGTGCCCCCTTGGGCCTGCGCCCACACCAGAAAATCGCCGGCCTCGCGCGCATACGCCAGCGAGCGGGGCGCTCCCTCGAGCCCGGCGCGCACCGCGCGCACACAGCCCGAGACGATGGCCGCGGGCTCGCGTAAGGCGTGGGCGAGTTTCGTGGGATCGAGGCCGATTGTCCACCAGCGGACTTGCTCCAACTTGCCGTGCATCTTGGCAAACGCACCCTGTGCCTCGGCCGGCGTGAGCCAGCGGCCGTGCTTGGGGATGGACAAAAATTTGTCGGCGACTTCGGGCACGCCGGCTTTGTCGCCCTGCTTTTTTCGATAGGCGGCCACTTCGGTGCGGATGGCCGAGCGTTCCGATTCGTTCGGTCGGCCCGGTTGAGGTTCGGCGGCATGGAGCCCGCCAACGACGATCAATCCGCCAAGAATCCAACGAGAGGCATTTAGGCGGAGGAGCATTGGAAGAAGGATGGGCAAAAGAGGAGATCCGTTTCGGCCCGAGCGCGAGCGCTCGTTTGGGTCCAGCCCTGCGCGGCGATGAAGCGGGCGGCGCGAGCGACGCTGACCCACGAGGTGCAACGCGCTCTGATTCGCTGGGCCGGGCGGGGCGGGGCGCGATTACTGGGGCGCCCCCTCCGCGACGGCGAGTTGACCGCAGCCGGCAGCGATGTCGATGCCGCGACGTTGGCGCACGGTGCTCCGGATTTTGAACTCCGAAGAAAGGATGTGCTGAAACACCCGCGCGGCCTCCGTGGCCGTGGGTGCGCCCGCGTACCCATTAGTCGGATTGAGCGGGATCAAATTCACCTGCGCGGGCAAATTGCCGAGGAGTTCGCCGACGGTCCGGGCGTGGGCCGGAGAGTCGTTTTTCCCCTCGATGAGCGTCCACTCGTAGAAGATGCGGCGGCCCGTGGTTTCGCTGTAAGTGCGGCACGCGGCCATCAGTTCATCGAGCGGCCATTTTTTCGCGGCGGGGACGAGCGCGGCGCGTTCGGCCTGATTGGCGGCGTGGAGGGAAACGGCGAGATGGACCGGACGTTTTTCAGCGGCGAGACGGAGAATGCCAGGAACGACGCCCACGGTACTGAGGGTGATGCGCTCGGCCCCAACCGCGAGGCCGTTGGGATCGCGGAGAATATCGACCGCGTGCATGACCGCATCGTAGTTATGGAGCGGCTCGCCCATGCCCATGAGGACGAGGTTGCGGAGACGCTCGGCTACGGGTTTGTCACGTATTACGTGACAAGTTTCAGGCGGAGCTTCCGCGCCCTTGTCACGTAATACGTGACACTTTTTCGGGGCGGGCGCGCGGAGGGCGCGGGCGACGTGGACGGCTTGGGCGACGATTTCGCCGGCGGTGAGATGGCGGGTGTAGCCCATCTGGCCCGTCGCACAAAACACGCAGCCCATCGCACAACCCACCTGGCTGCTGATACAGGCCGTGACGCGGCCGGTGTAGCGCATGAGGACGGTCTCGATACGTTCGGCGTCGGCGAGGGCGAGGAGATATTTGTGAGTGAAGCCGTCGCTGGAGGCGGTTTCGAGGGCGGTGGGTAAGACGCCGAGGTGGGTGTCGGTGGCGAGACGGGCGCGAAGTTTCGGCGGCAACTCCGGCATCGCGTCGAGCGACGCGGCGAGTTCGATGTAGAGGTAGTTCCACAGCCGGGCGGTATGCACGGAGTTAAGATCCCAGCGCACGAGCTGCACGCGGAGCTGTTCGCGCGTGAGGTCGTAGAGGTTGAGCGGCGCGACGGGCATGTTCAGACGCGAGGCGCCCTACTCAAACCAACGAGCCGAGCGCAGCGGAGATCGGGACGGTCTGGCGACGACGATCGAGGAAAAAACTGATCTCCGTGTAGCCGACAGTCTGGAGCGTGCGGAGGGCGTCGGCGTAGCCGTCGGCGACGCGCGTCGGGCGGTGGGCGTCGGCACCGAGCACGACCGGAATGCCGCGGGCGTGCATGAGGCCGAGCATCGTGGGACTCGGGTTGATCTCGCGGATGGCTTTGTTCGCGCCGCTGGTGTTGAGCTCCATGGCGACGCCCGTCTTCGCGATGCGGTCGAGGGCGCGTTCGATAAACGGCACAATACGCTCGAAGTGCCAGTCGGACGGCGACTCGTTCTTGATGAGATCGGGATGCGCGAGGGTGTCGTAGAGGCCGGACTCGGCCGAGCGGGCGAGATGGTCGAAGTAGGTTTGCTGATACTCAAACCAGTTACCGCGATAATACTGAAGACGGTAGTCGGGCACTTGGGGGTGGACGCTACCGAGGACGTGATGGAGGGGCACGCGGGCGTGGAGTTTTTCCAACCACGGTTCGACGCCCGGATAAAAGTCGCTCTCCAGGCCGAGGCGCACATCGAGGCGGCCGGCGAATTGATCACGAGCCTCGCCGACCCACTCGACGTAGCGGTCATAGTCCTCAGGCGCCATGCGGACGGCGTGCGAGATGCCGTCAGGCAACGGGCAGTGGCACGTGAAGATGATGCCCTTCAGCCCGCGCGCGAGGGCCTCGGCGGCGTAGTCCATGGGCGTGCCGTGGGCGTGTTTGCACAGCGGGGTGTGGCAGTGAGATTCGTAGAGAAGTGGTGTGGGCACAGGTGGCGGGAATTCCGGAAAATCGTTCCTCGTTCTCGTAATCGTTCCTCGGTCTCTCGATCCGAAGGACGGAAGAGCGAACGATTACGAGAACGAGAAACGAGAACGATTTTCAGAAGAAGGTGGTGTATTTTCCCTCGGCGAGGCGCTGGACGAGGAGTGCGAGTTCCATCGCGTGATAGTCGCCCCACATCGACGATTCGCCGTTGGGGACTTTTTGCCCCTTCGCGACGTGGTCCCAGCCGTTGGGGCGATGGTAGACGCTATGGAGGAGCAGGCCTTGGTGTTTATGATCGGTGGAGAGATAGGGCTCGTCGAAGAGCGTGTCCGCGATCGTCAGGCCGGCTTGGAAGTATTTTTTTCCGGCGGATTTTTCGCCCTTCGCGGCGAGGTAGGTGCCGAGACGGAGAAACCCTTGCGCGGCGATGGCGGCGGCGGAGCTATCGACGGGCTCGTGGGCGTTGTAGGGATCGGCGTTTTTCTTGGTGATGTCACCGAGCTGGTGGCTGTTGAGGGCCATGGAATCCCAGTAAGGCACGCCGTCTTTCGCGGAGTAGCCGTCGATGTAATAGTCACTCGTGGCGCGGGCGGTCTCGAGGAAGAGATCGGTGACGGCGCGACGACCGCCGACGGCGTCGAGATCGGTACCTTTGGCTGTATCCAGAAACTCGAGCTGCTCGGCGTAGCCCGCGATAATCCAGGCGGCACCGCGCGTCCACGTGGTGAACGGCGAGTAGCCCTGCTGCGAGGACGGACAGCGGAACTGACCGTCGTTGCGATTGAAGACGGATTCGTGGGCGACGCGTCCGCGGACATCGTAGATATCGCGGCCCTGGCCGAAGAAGACGTTGAACCGTGCGGTGGTGGCGGCGTGTTCGATGGCCCGGTGGAGGAGATTCGTGGGCTTATCGCCCTCGCCCATTAGCGCGTGGCCGAGCTGGTGTGCGACGACGAGGGAACGCATGGAGCGGATCGTGTCGGCGAAGAGGGACTGCGGGCCGTTGAAAGAGTAGACGTAGCCGCTCGGCGCGACGCCGGGGCCGCCGGCGACGGGGGACCAGGGGGCCTTCGCGTTGGTGGTGGCGTAGCGGGCGGCCTGGACCGCGCCGGAGACTTTGAGGGCGAGCTCGAGGAAGTTCAGTTCGTCGGCATTATGCGGGACTTTGCCCTCGAGCATGAGGCGGCGGAGGTTGCCGTAGGTGGAGACGTTGTTGAAGCCGTGGTCGTGGACACCGACGTGGGAGACGTGCGAGGCCATGAACTTCACGGTCTTCTCGCGGGCGAGTGCGAGGGAAGAGGCGTCGCCGGTGGCGTCGAAATGCAGAAAGCCCATGCCGAACTGGAAGCCCTGGGTCCACTCGGTCCAGCCGCGGGAGGTATATTTACCGGCGACGGTGAAGACGGGCGTACCCTTGGCGGAATCCCACGCGGCGTCGATGGCGCGGATTTTTTGGCCGGCGAGTTCGAAAACGCGCGCGGTTTTCTTGGTGAGGCGCTGCGGCGTGAGCGTGGCGTTGATTTTCATAAAGCGAAGACGGAGCGAACCACGAAATGGACGAAACACACGAAAGAATTTTTCGCAGAGCCGCGGGAGGCTTGCCGCCGACGCGATCGAGAAGGAGAGTCAACCTATGC
>Ga0209550_10000606_pt1 | contig 34048 bp, 33 predicted proteins | sample LauGreSuBDMM15SN_2_FD_187567 | JGI IMG/M metagenome (GOLD analysis project Ga0209550, IMG submission 187567) | Freshwater lake microbial communities from Lake Michigan, USA - Su13.BD.MM15.SN (SPAdes) (version 5) | ecosystem: Environmental > Aquatic > Freshwater > Lake | place: Lake Michigan... | reverse complement strand
AGATTGTAAATTACCATAATTGTTTTGATTTTGTTTCCATTCAGATGCTACATTTTGTAAAGAAACACCAAAATCTGAAAATACAGATAAAGTATTTTGGTCAAGTGTACCTGTTGGACCTGTTGAACCTGTATCTCCTGTATAACCTGTATAACCTGTTTCACCTGTTGGTCCAGTTTCTCCTGTCACTCCTGTAGCACCGGTATTTCCTGTGTCTCCTGTACAACCTGTTTCTCCTGTCACTCCTGTAGCACCGGTGTTTCCTGTGTCTCCTGTATAACCTGTGTCACCTGTTGGTCCAGTTTCTCCTGTAAATCCTGTTGCACCAGTATTTTCTGCAGTTCCTGGTACTCCTCTTTCTCCAGTAGGACCTGTAGCTCCAGTTTCACCTGTAGCACCAGTACCTGTTGCAGTTCCTGGTACTCCTCTTTCTCCAGTAGGACCTGTATTACCTGTATCACCTGTTGCACCTGTATTTACTGCAGTTCCATCTAACCCAGTTGGACCTGTGAATCCAGTTGGACCTGTAAATCCTGTTTCTCCTGTGGGTCCAGTATTACCCGTAGCACCAGTATTTACTGCAGTTCCGTCTAACCCAGTAGGACCGGTAAATCCAGTTGGACCTGTAGATCCTGTTTCTCCAGTAGGTCCAGTATTACCTGTGGGTCCAGTATTTCCTGTTGGTCCGGTATTACCTGTAAAACCTGTATTTCCTGTGTCTCCTGTAAATCCTTGAGGTCCTTGTGCTCCTTGGTCTCCCTGGTTTCCCTTAGGTCCTCGTAGATATCCTAAATCTTGCCATGCATCTGGACCATTAGTAGAAGGAGTGGTAGAATCTTTTACAGCTGTGTATCCTCTTGCACCTAAAATAGATTCAACAGTTCCAATCAAATAAACATCCGCTTTTGCATAGGTTGTTAATCTGTATAACGCATCAAGATCTGGTAAATTATTAATAAATTTAAATATTCCAGGTTGTGCACCACCTAATGTTGTAGTAAGTGGCATTTCAAGATTACCATTAGCAACTGTTATTTTATTATTTGGATCATCACCAAAATATGCTGATCCATCACCAAAAAAAGCTTCTACTACATACAGATGTGAAAACCATTTTTCATTACTTCCTAAAGATACTGTTCCTGTTTGGTCTGGTTTTAATATAACCGCTGTCCCACCAGCACCATCATCTACAATTTCTTGTGCAGCTACGGCAGGAATAATACTTTCATAAAGTAAACCTCCAAAATTTCCGGTAGGACCCGTAGGTCCTGTATTACCAGTATTACCTGTAGGTCCTGTATTACCTGTATCACCAGTATTTCCTGTAGGTCCTGTATTACCTGTAGGTCCAGTATTTCCTGTATGTCCTGTGTTACCTGTAGGTCCTGTATTTCCAGTATTACCTGTAGGTCCTGTATTACCAGTATTACCTGTGTTACCTGTATTACCAGTATTACCTGTGTTACCTGTGTTTCCTGTAGGTCCTGTATTTCCAGTATTACCAGTATTACCTGTAGGTCCTGTATTACCAGTAGGACCTGTATCACCTGTTGCACCAGTATTAGTTGCAATTCCATTATCTCCTTTAGGACCTGTAAAACCAGTAGGTCCTGTATTACCAGTAGGACCTGTATCACCTGTAAAACCTTGTTCTCCATTTTCTCCTTTAGCTCCTGTATCACCTTGTTCTCCTTGTTCTCCATTTTCTCCTTTAGCTCCTGTAAAACCTTGTTCTCCATTTTCTCCTTTAGCTCCTGTAAAACCTTGTTCTCCATTTTCTCCTTTAGCTCCTGTATCACCTTGTTCTCCATTTTCTCCATTTTCTCCTTTAGCTCCTGTAAAACCTTGTTCTCCCTTTTCACCAGTTGGTCCTGTAGATCCTAAATTTTTATCTTCAATAATAGTAATTGTTTGTTGAATAATGTCTATATCATGCTGTAAATTAGAATATGCATCTTGAGTCGCAATTGATCTTGCTTTATTATTTGCATCCTCTTGACTAATATTTGACGTTGCTGTTGCTGATGCTGATGCTGTAACTAACACACCATAAATAGTATACCCTTTAACTGTAACTGATGAAAAACCAACAAAGATAATGTCCGAAGATTCTTCCATTATTTATAATATACAAATATATATTTTTATTTTATTACAAACAATAATTCTCTAATAGTATGACAAATACTTCCTTTGTTACTTTAGAAAAGATCTTATAAAAAATAGATTCTTCCACCTCTTTTGACATATGATTTTTAATGTAGACTAAAAAATAGACAATATAAATACAGATTTTTTCAAACACTATTTTCAAATAATTAAACAAAATGTTACGAATAGACCAATCATTTACATAGCTACACATTTGTGTATTGGATTGTTTAATATAAAAACTATGTACATCTAATAGTCCAGAAAGAATACGATGAAAATTCGTTTTTTCATTTTTAACATTCAATAAATTTCCTATTTTGTCCAACCCAAACAAATCCAAATATAATATTTTTTTATTTGCTTCTTTATTGAAAATATATGGATTAATTCCATCCATACATTTATTATCATATAAAATGTTTCCATCAATTAAATATGGAATATAACACGACTTGATTATCGTATTGATAATTTCATCTACATTTTTATAATTGGATTTGACAATCTTGGTTCTTTTTTTAATATTATTATAGGTGATATACAATTTGTCATTGATTTGATTACAAATATCATCTGGAATTTTACTAGATAAATAACTCTTTAAATTTTTTATAAATTCTAAATTATGTTTTTTTTTAAAATCATTCAGAATAGATGTGTATAAATCAGAAATTAAATCTAATCCATCAATAAAATACAAGAATGCCGCAATTGATCCAACACTGCAACCAGAAATCCTTTCTATCTTTATATAGTTACGTTTTTCCATTTCTTTTAAAAAATACAAACAACCTACTAGGTAACTTCCATTAAAAAGTCCTCCGTCTAGAATTACATCTAGTTTTAAAGGAGTTTTACAATCTTTTAAATGCTCGGGCAAGTTTTCAATTAGTTTATTCACATATTCATTTATCATTCAACTAGTATAAAATATGATTTACTATTTGAATTTATAACGAAAAACTATTGCGTTTTTTAATAAAGACTCTTTTTATTTTTTCTTGTCTTTTTGCCAAATAAATTAAAAAAAATCTTTTTGTTAGATTTATTGTTATTCGTTTTCTTTTTTATATTTTGAGATCTGTCCATTTTCTTTCTATTCGTTTTCTTTTTATTAAATTTATCCAAATGTTTTTTATCACTCTTTACATGTTTCATGTTCAATTCATCTGGTTTATAATTTAAAAACCATTCTTCAAACTCTTTTTCACCATTTTTTTCTTTTAATTCTTTGTATTTTGCGGACTTATGTTCTCGTATTTCTTCCAATGTTTCTTGGTGTCCATAACAAATAATACTAAATCGTTTCAACAATCCTTTTTGTTCCAGTCTGTTTTTCTCTTGAACATCAAATAAAAACTTTGACATACATAAAATACGATCTGAATATTCTTTGTAATAAGGACGATCTGTATACAAAAATGCCAAGTAAAAACTCAACATGGTATCAATCGTCGCAACCTTTACTTTTTCCCCATGAATATTTATTATATTATAACTATGACATGCAATCGGTTTATAAATAAATGCAACTGTATCAATTCCTACTTTGATTTCGTAGCTTACTGGAACAATTTCACCAATTGGATTTCTCTTAATAATCTTTACATTATTTATATTTATATCTTTTAATCTCTCTTTTACTATTTCTGCAGTAGTTTCAGGATCATTGGACAAAACATCAAAATCCGGAAATTTCTCCAATTTTTTTTGCAAATTTTTCGGCATATATTGAGAATACAAGGTGATTGCATAACCCCCAAAAAATAAAACTCCTTGATTGATAAGCGTCGTTTTCACATTTTCATAGATTTCATCTTCTTTCTCTACATTATTTTCCATTTTTCGTTGAAAGTCAACATCATCACATTTTGCAGCTAACGGATAATTCTTATTCAATAAAGTAAGGCGTTTTAAAACCTTTTCCCATCTGCTTGTATCTCCTACAGGTCTAGATAGTTCAAGATACATTGACATGCGTAAGAAATTAGGTGAAGCGTAAAGTATTCCTGCCACACGAATACATTCTTTTTTCAAAGAATTGAATATTTCTTTTGGTAAATAGGTTATATCTGCAACTGGAATATAATTCACAAAGACTTTATAGGTTCCGTGATGTACTCCTGATTTGGCTTCAACATCCGTAAATCCTAATTTATAGTAAATATTTGCCAACTCTTTTGCGTCATTTAATGGATTGGGAGTAAAAAAATCATAATCTGGAATTTCTACTTCTTTATTGTAGAATTGTTCGGTTTTTGGCAATATATTGTTGATGGCAGTTCCTCCGTAACAAATTAAATTTTTGTGTTTGATAAAATCTTCTACGATTTTAATTATTTTTTTAATGTCTTCTGAATTCACAACGCGTCTAGCTATTTTTTCATCGGCTTTATCCACGGCCATACGTAAAATAGCCAATTCACATTCGCTAAAATTTAACCCATTGCAAATATTTTTATTTTTATTATTTTTCATTCTTCTTATATAAGAATGATATTTTTTATAATTTTTTTATATAATTTTATAATTTTTTATAAATTTATATAAATTATAAAAAATTTCTACTATTACACCTTTTCTCATTTAAAACGCCCATTTTATTTAATGAAAAATGTCATAATCAAGTATATCAACACAACCAGATAGAGCACCCTTTTTTTTAACATTTTAACTTTATTTGTAGAATATGTATCTTGAAAACCATTTTTATTTTTTTTTTGAAATCTATTTGTTTTTGTTTATCACGAAATAAATAATACCCTTCGCATTTTTTATTACAAAATGTTTTTTACAAGTGTTATAAGAAAATTCATCTTCTTGTTTTGTTGGTGATTTATAAGGAATATTATATTTTTCGAAACTTTTTTAAATACTTTTTTAAATACTTTTTTCATTTCTACCATATAATCATTTTTACAAAATCTTCACATTTTTTCAAAGTTGGTTTATTTTTTATTGTTTTATTTAATTTTTTAATAAATGATTTTGATTTATTCATTATTTTTTGAAGTATGTTTTTATTTCTTTTTTTTTGATTTATTCATTTTATATAATATATAATATATAAATATTTAATTATTGGGCGTTTTAAATGAGAAAAGGTGTAAATGTCTAAAGGTGTAAATGTCTAAAGGTGTAAATGTCTAAAGGTGTAATAATGTTATTAAAGTTAAATTATTAGAAGAAGAAAATAAAGAACTAAAAGAAAAATTAAATAAAATCTTTATGTGTGAATAATCCATTACCAGAAGAAATTTTTGTTTCACTATATGATTTAATTATTTTATCTAATAAACTATTTTTACCCAAATAATTATTATAATTTATTAAAATATCTTCTAATCCAAAATAAAGTTTATTATTTCCACTTGTAGTTCTAATTAATGGTAATATTACATTTTTTAAATATGAAGTTTTTGCAATAAAAATATTATTTGACCATTTTTGATGATTTAATTTAGTAATATACCATTTGTAATTACCATCAAATTCTTTTAATTTATTATTATATACAATATTAGGATCATCTAACCAAGATAAACTTTCTAATTTATATGGAAAATTAGAAATATCATGTTTTAACCATTCATCTATATTTGTAGGTTGAGAATATAATGGATTTCCTGGATTTTTTCGATGTCTTAATCTTACAATATCACATAAATTTTCATTTAATAATGTAATACAATCTTCTAATATTTTTATTGTAATATCCTTATTTTCAATTAAATACCAATCATTTTCTGAAAATATAAAATACTCAGTATTTGAGTTTTCAACTAATTTAATAAAACCATCTAAAATACCAATATTATTAGTATCACCTGAATATGTACACTCAAAATTATTAGCAATATCTATATCTTCTTTTGATAATTCTTGAAAAAATATTATTCTATTTTGTGGTTTAATTAAATTAAATAATCCATTTGATTTATGACTTTGCAATGTTTGAGTTAATATATGATGTCTTTTCCAACTGAGATATCCAATAGTTATATTATCCATTTATAATTTATATATATAAATAAATTATATTAATTATATATCTTTTACACTTTTGCACATTTAAAACACCGACTTTTAGATGTGCTATAAATAATTCTTTAATTTTTGCGTTGTATTTTACTTTTCTTAATAAATTTTTTGGTCTTTGATATGTTCCTTTAATTACATTTTCGTATTTTTCTTTTGGTATTTCTGTAATTACTTTATCTATATTCTTCTTTAAATCATCGTATTTAATACCTAGGTCACTAAAAGTTGAGAATACAAAAAAATATTTAGAAAATGAAATATTTAGAAAATGAAATATTTAGAAAATGAACTATTTAATATGTTTTGGGTTATTTTTCTTTTTACACCTTTTAACATTTCAAACGCCGTTTAACTTAAAGATTTAATATGTTATTTATAATATATTAAATGTCTATTTATGGTCATTTCACGCAACAATATTATGGCAATAAAATAATTTTCCCTGAAAAATCATTTTTAATTTCAGGTATTAGTTTTTATAAAGAAAATTGTTCTAATATAACATATGATACTGAATTGCTTATGAAACCCGAACTAGATAATAAATATGACTCATTTGCGATTTCTATTATGAATAATCATAAAATTATTGGATATGTTCCAAATAGTGAAATAAAGGAATTATGTAAAAATAATATAACAGAATCATTAAAAATAATAAATATAAAAATAATAAATGGTAATTACGGAATTCGTGTAATACCAAAATGTTTTTATGTGCATGACCCTATATTAGAAAGTAAAGTATTTTTTTCAAATGATTAAACGGTGTTTGAAATGTTAAAAGGTGTAATAGTAGAAATTTTTTATAATTTATATAAATTTATAAAAAATTTCTACTATTAAATGATATGTTGTTTGGTTGATAAAGTAATTTTTTTGCCTGATTGATAGTCATATTTGCATGTTTCTTAAGAAGTGTTAAAATCTCATCACGTGTTCCAATTCTTGTCATGTTCATTTCATACTCGGACCACCATAATTTTTCATGATCATAATTATTTTGTTTTTCATATTTTGGAATATAAATGATTTCTGTAAACAAATCAAAAGAGACTTTTTTTTTATTGTCAATTTTTCTATAAATTTTTTCATCAACATAATTATACTTTTCTAATAACATTTTTATTATATCTATAAAAATATTTTTATATTTTTAATCATTTTTTTTAATTCATTTTTGTTTTTGTTATTTTTATAAAGATTTGAAATATTCAATCGTTTTTTTAAGTCCAGATTCCAATTCATATTTTGGTTCCCATGCTAAAATAGTTTTGGCTTTTTTAATATTTGGTTTTCTGTTCGTTGGATCGTCTGAAGGCAGTGAACAATAAGCAATTGTTGATTTTGAGCCAGTTAATTTCAATATATTTCCTGCCAATTCTTTCACGGTAATTTCATGCGGATTTCCAATATTTACAGGATAAAAATATTCCGTATTCATCAACTTTATTAGTCCATCTATTTGGTCTTCAATGTAACAAAAACTTCTAGTTTGGTCTCCTTTTCCATAAAGTGTAATATTTTTATTTGTTAAAGCTTGATTTATAAAATTGGATACAACTCTTCCATCATTTTTATCCATTCTAGGACCATAAGTATTAAATATTCTTGCAATTCTTATATCTACTTTATATTGATTATGATAATCCATCATCAATGTTTCAGCAACTCTTTTTCCTTCATCATAGCAACTTCTTATTCCAATGGTATTTACATTTCCACGATACGTCTCAACTTGTGGACTCACTTCAGGCTCACCATAAATTTCCGAAGTAGATGACTGTAAAATAGTCGCTTTTTTCACTCTAGCAAATTCTAACAAATTCATAACACCTGTAAAATTTATTTTCAATGTATAAATAGGATCTATTTGGTATTTTGGAGGCGATGCAGGACATGCTAAATTATATATTTGATCAATCGGTTCTTCTATTTCTAAAGGAAGAATAATATCATGATTTATGAATGTAAAATTTTCATTTTCTAGTAAATGTTTTATGTTTTCAATATTCCCACTATATAAATTGTCAATACAAATGACACGATTTCCTTCTACTAGCAGTCGTTCACATAAATTAGAACCAATAAATCCAGCACCTCCTGTCACTAAAATTGTTTTCATCATACAAAATATAAAATATTTTTATTTTAATATTTTAGTTCAAAAAAAATTATTGTAAAAAAAGATCATTGATTATGTAAATAGTTTCTGTATAATCATTCACTTTAAACCCAGTGACTCTTTTATCATGAAATATTTCATAATCATTTCCTCCCTCATGAACCATATCACCAAAAAAATATATTTTTTCATATTTATTTTCTACAAATTGTAGTGCAAATGTTTTATCCCAACCCTTTGGAAACATGTCAAAACTAATTTGGCCACCAATGGAAAAATTAAATTCATCTGCGATATCACCGAGTTCTTTTTTTATATTCTTAATTAAATCTTCACGGTAACCATGTTTTTTATCTAATTCATTAAATTCTTCTCTTTCTGCTTGACTACAACTTCTTCCTATCGGAGAAACATTGATTAATCCGCTTCTTAATTCAATAAAATTGCCTCTTTTCTTAGGAATATTTAATTGAGATAAACAAAATAATATATTATTAATAATAAAATTATATTTATCTTCTCCTAAAAATTCAACCAAGCTTTTCTCATAAAATAATTCTTGTTTGTAAAATGATTTTAATCCATTCTGTGAAAACATCCAAGTAAAATATTTGAAGTTTTTTTCGGTTAATTGTTCTATTTGTTTTTCCAAATCAGAACCTCCAACAAATCCGATTTCAACATCTTTTTTTAAACTTAATTGGCGTATACATTCTTCCATTGGTTTTTCTATTTTTTTACGCGGAACTGTTAAAGTTCCATCTACATCAAACAAAATCAAGGTTTTCATTCTTAAATATATTTATATTAAATAAATATGTTTATACTATAAAAAATATATTGCTTCTTTCTTCTCTCTTCTCTCTTCTCTTTTCTTTCTTTTCTCTTAACTCTTCCCTCTATTACATATAAGGTTTACGTGACTTACGGACGTAGTGTCCTTTGCGGTGAAACACACGACTTCCTTTTTTGGTGGTAAAATTCTTTCTTCCTTTACGTGTCTTTGACATTGTACCTTTATGATAACTATAAGGACGATGTGTTTTTCTTAAATAATGACCTTTACGGTGATAAACTTTATCGCCTTTTTTAGTAGTAAAATTTTTACGACCTGGATTCGTTTTTGAAAACAAAGAATACATTATAATATTTAAAAATATAATAAAATACAAAAAAAATACAAAAAATACAATTATTTTTCTTAAATTGTTTTTCCATTCCATTCCCTATTCTTTAAAAATTAAAATTGTAATAATCCGTAGATGCATTACGTGTAGCATAAGAATATTCTGGTTTTTGCGGAACGGGATCTGGAATCGTTACAGGAATGTATCTCAATCTTTCAGGTTTCAAACAAAACGCATAACCACATCTATCAAAAAACAAATTGTTTTCTGCTAAAAAGTTGTCTGCGTATTGATAACGCATTGCAACCATTTGACATCCAGCTTCTCTACATAAGATTCCACTAGAATTGACAGGATTTATACCAGAATCCGAAAACACAATCGTCATTCCTCTTCTATTAAAATCCGTCAATTCATTAATATCTGGATTGTTTTTAACACCATAAAAATTATAGGCACGCATAAAAATAGAATTACTAGTCATATTTACATATTCCAAAAACTCTTCATTTTCTAAATAAGCATTATTAATTTTATCAACTACTAAAATGATTTTTTTCATAAATGTAAGTAACGGAACTGCACCCAGATTTTTTCCAAGCGTTTCAAAACTATATTCTTTACCAAGCATAATACTTTCATAGGATTGAAAAATTTTCGCTAAATTGCTGTACATTTTTTGATTATTACTTTTAATTCGTAGATGAATAATAATAGGGTCTCCAAAATTAGGAGCGGTTCCACTTGCAAATGCATAGTTACTTATTGTATGCATAACATCTGCAAAAGGTACATAATTAAATGTTTCTTTTACATAATAACTATCTAAGGTACTTGTTGCAACAACAGGTTTATTATCAATGGAATAAATTTCAAAATCTAATCCACGAACTCCATCTTTAAGCACACTTTTTAAATTACATATATTTACAAAATCATTTTTATAACCTCCACCCGAGCATGCATTGTATGCTGTTTTGATATAATAATCATACAAATTTCCCGAACAATCAGGATCATTGGCGTCAATAGATCGCAAATTTCCATCTATTTTTTTGTATAAATTATTCATATAGTTACACTCTGAATTTTCAAGTCTATTAATATAAATATAATAAAAAATCATCATTAATATGAAAAGAAAAATAATTCCCAAAATAATATTGGAGACAAAGTCTTCTTTCATATTTGAAATTACGCTTAAAGAATTTGTTGATGTCATATATCTAATATATAATAATAAATAATATATTATTATTTTCCAATCAAAACAATTAAATAATATTTATTAGTATATATTAATAAATATGGCAGGTGGTCTAATGAACTTAGTTAGTCAAGGACAACAAAATGTTATTTTAAATGGAAATCCTAGTAAAACTTTTTGGAAAGCAACTTATGCAAAATATACGAATTTTGGAAAACAAAATTTCAGAATTGACTATGAAGGAACACCTACTTTAAATTTGACAGCAGAATCTACCTTTAATTTTAAAATCAAAAGATATGCTGACTTATTGATGGATTGTTACCTATCATTTACATTACCCAGTATTTGGAGTCCTATTTTGCCTCCTCGTGAAATTACAAATTCAGATGGTTCAGTAACATATACCGATTGGGCACCATACGAATTCAAATGGATAGATTATATTGGGGCTCAAATGATTAGTAGAATTACGATTACTTGTGGAAATCAAAAATTGCAAGAATATTCGGGACAATATATATTAAATTCTACCCAGAGAGATTATACTGGAAGTAAATTAAATCTTTTTGATAAAATGATTGGAAATGTTGCTGAATTGACTGATCCAGCTAATTCTGGATCTTATGTAAACTCATATCCAAATGCCTTTTATACAACAAGTCCAGCAGGTGCGGAGCCATCTATCAATGGAAGAATATTATATATTCCTTTAACTTCATGGTTTGGTTTAAAAAGTCAAATGGCCTTTCCTTTAGTTTCATTACAGTACAATGAACTTCAAATTTCCATCACCATTCGTCCCATTAATGAACTATTTAGAATACGTGATGTCATGGATTATGCTAATAATTATCCATACATAGCGCCAAATTTCAATCAAAATTACATGCAAATGTATCGTTTTTTACAAACTCCTCCCGATGAAGAATTGGGACCTCTCTCTTATGTGGACACAAGAAGTATATGGAATCCAGATATTAATTTAAATTGTACTTATTGTTTTCTCTCTAATGACGAAGCAACTCTTTTTGCAAAAAATGAACAAAAATATTTAATTCGTCAAGTTTATGAAAATATTTTTTATAATGTCACCGGACAAAATAGAGTGCAATTAGATTCCCTTGGAATGGTGGCATCATGGTTATTTTATTTTAGAAGAAGTGATGTAAATTTAAGAAATGAATGGTCTAATTATTCAAATTGGCCTTATGATTATATGCCTAGTCCTTCTTATCCTGGGTCTACTACAGGTGACTATCCAAATCCGGATCCAAATAGTCCTAATACAACGCTAGGTCCTGGATTGAATCCTGATGGAACATTATCAGGACTTATGATAAGTGGAGTGTATAATCCGCAAAATATAAGGAGTATATTAGTTGCCCTTGGAATACTCTTGGATGGTGAATATAGAGAAAATATATTGCCAGTAGGTGTATTTAACTATGTAGAAAAGTATGTTCGTACGGGTGGAAATGCTCCTGATGGATTATATTGTTATAATTTTTGTCTGGATACATCGCCTTACTCTTTACAGCCATCGGGAGCCATGAATATGAGTAGATTTACAAACATTGAGTTTGAATTCACTACCATTTCTCCACCGCTGGATCCATATGCACAAGTATTAACCATTTGTGACCAAAACTCGGGTGAAATAATTGGAATTAATAAACCAACATGGCGCGTCTTTGACTACAATTTTGATTTATATGTGATGGAAGAGAGAATCAATATGGTGACTTTTGTCGGCGGAAATGCGGCCCTCATGTACGCCACTTAAAAGTTTCTTTAAGCCACTTTGAGAATTTATTATATAAAAATAAAATATTTTTATTTTTTTCCCAAGACTTTTTTGGAATTTTCATTTTTGGACATTTTTTTTGTCCATTTTTCGAAAAAGTAAAATACTCTTGGGAAAAAAAATTAATAAAAATTAGAAAAATACTGACACCATAAAAATTCTTATGGTGTCAATAGGAAAAAAAGTAATTCAAATTTGTTACGATAATTTTTTTCTTTAAAACTAATTTTTATATTTTTTAATATTTTTTAAGGAAAATTTAATTTGCAACTTTTCTCATTGACAAATTTTGTCAATATTTGTCAATATTTGTCAATAAAAAGTTGCTAAAAAGTTGCAATTTAATTATATGTTTATAAAATGTTACTGTGACTCATGTAAATTATTCATATATAAAATATTTATTTGTCATCTAAATATATAAAATCAATAATTTTCAATAAAAAAGTTGCAAAAAGTTGCAAAAGTTGCAAAATACGAATCAAAAATTTACTTGAACAACGCTTGACAACAATTAACAACGTTTTAACAACGGAAAAAGTTCCAAAAAGTTCCAAATAGTTTTTATGATATTTTTTTATTACCATTATGATAATAAATTAATTGTAAATGATTAAAAATAATTAAACCATAATAGTTGTAAGCAACGCTTAACAACGGAAAAAGTTCCAAAAGTTCCAAAAGTTCCAAAAGTTCCAAAATTTATTATATTTTTGGAAAATAATTTAGCAACTTTTTTATTGACAATATATATCAATGAATATCAATAAAAAAGATGCTAAAAGTTGCATTAATTTTTTTTGCGAAACTTGTAACTATGAAACTAATAGAAAAAGTAGTATGGATAAACATTATTCCACATCTAAACATTTAAAATCAATAAATGTCAATGAAAATGTTGCAGAAAGTTGCAAAAATATAACGTATCCTCATATATGTACAATTTGTAAAAAAACATATAAAGAGGCTTCTGGATTATGGAGACACAATAAAAAATGTCATAATTTATCAAATAATGATGATAATGACAAAGAATCGCTTAAAACAGATAATAAACCTACCGATAACGAACTCATTATGCTTTTAATTAAAGAAAATAGTGAAATGAAAAATCTTATGATGGAAGTAATTAAAAACGGAACACATAATACCAATTCTCACAACAAAACATTTAATTTACAGTTCTTTTTAAATGAAACCTGTAAAGATGCAATGAATATTATGGATTTTGTAGATTCTATTAAATTACAATTATCAGATTTGGAAAAAGTTGGAAAACTTGGATTTGTAGAAGGTATTTCAAATATTATTACAACCAATTTGAAAGCATTAGATGTTACTCAACGTCCAATTCATTGTAGTGATATCAAGCGAGAAGTGTTATATGTAAAAGATGAAGATAAATGGGAAAAAGAAAACGAAGAGAAGAAAAAATTGAGAAAAGCAATTAAATATGTTGCTCATAAAAATACAAAATTGATTTCACAATTCAAAGATAAACATCCTGATTGTGTCAAATCTCATTCCAAACATTCAGATCATTATAATAAATTAATTATTGAAGCAATGGGAGGCCATGGAGATAATGATTTGGAAAAAGAAGACAAAATCATTAAAAAAATTTCAAAAGAGGTTACTATTGATAAATAATTATGACAAATAAGCATTAGATGGCAATGGACCTTCATCTATAAACTCTCCAGATAAACTATAACGGGTTTTATAATTCGGCATATTTTCTAACTTGTCTGGCTTGTAGACATTGTCAAATTCTTTGGTATCTTTATCAAAAGACGATTTCCAAGTATTCACACCCAAATCAGGCATGGCAGGTTTTGCAAATTTATCTTTTGTCACTAATCTTGCCCGTGTTCCAATATCCGTAGTTAAAGTTGAATATGTTGGAGTTAAATTAAATGTTAATTTTCCTGCGTCATTATCGCCAGGAATATTTACATCTTTTTCTGTTTTTTTTGGTTCATAAGGTAGACAACCAGGACAATCAACATCGGAAGTACATTGATCTCCTGTGATAGAGCATTTAGATGGTGGACCGCAAAAATTATTGCATGAATATTTTGTTGTTAACGGCATATTTACGGTATGACTTGTTAACGAAGATTCTAAAACGTAATTATTTCCGTCTTCTTTAATACGATTTTTGGGAATACAAACGGTTTCAGAATCATTATTACTAGTATTATTTTCTTCAAAACCCTCTGCTATATATTGATTTTTAACTAAATAGTTAATCCAAAAAAAGATGAGATTAAAAAGAATCAAACTAATGAATGCTAAAAATATAATATAATATTGTTTTTTTGATATATTCATATACTATTAATAAATAATATATTTTTTTAACAAATTTATTTAGAAATCATGTTCTTGTATAAAATGAAAGAATCGTTTTATTCAATACAATTCTAAATAATTTTATATTATTTTATTATAAGTAATGTCAGATACAAAAACAATTGATGAAAAAAAAAATAAAAATAATAATGATTTTTCTATGAAAGATAGAGCATCTGGTTTGGCAAAATTTATTTTTACGACAATCATACTAATTTTAATGGTTATTTTTTATTTTGCTCTAAGTGGATCTGTATTGTATGGTTGTAAATTAGCACAATCCAATATTTTACCTTCTGACATAAATTGTTATCCTTATACAGATAATAAACCTAGTATTGATTCTATTGAATCAAATATTTTTATTACATCTTCCAGTCCACCATTATCCGCGAAAATCAATTTTCCGCATGACAAATATAATTTAAAAAATATGATTATTGATTTATTTAGAGATTATAAGAGCGAACCGAATTCTCATTTTTTAGTCAACTATTTCATTTCCATTATTGAATCATTAATCGCATTCAATTATTCATGTATCAACTATATATTTAATTCATTAAATGCATCACCAGAAATTATTATATTATTATTTGGTCCAATTATCACATCATTTATAGCAACACTAATTGTTATATTAGATAATTTTTATTTGATATATTTATGGTTTGCTCAAATGAGTTGGTTTTTTAAGACAAACCGAAATGCAAATACAGATAAAGAACCATTATGGGAGTCCGTTACCATGTTCAGTCCATTTAATTATACGATGGCTGTATTATTGGTGATTTTATTTATCATATTATTTTTTGTTCTTTTGGTTGGTCTTCCAGTATTGCCATTTGTCACCGTTACATGGTGTTTATTTTCATGTGTTTCATTTAAATCTGAAATGAATAATAAACCATCCGATATTTTTACAGTAATGAAAGATATGTTTAATTTCTATAAACTACATATCATGTCATTTGCTAGTGCTTTTATTGTACTAAGTGCTTTTGCAAATCTGGGAGTTGTTGAAGGAATTGTTTGCATTATTTCTTTGTGTTTAATTATTTGGGGAGTTGTTTCTATTAATATTTTTAAATCCATCAAACCAGAAGATTTATCCGAATTAGTTGTTAGTAAACAAGCAACCAAGATTTGTAATAAGGTTACAAAAAAACATAGATTTTCTATTTATGATTTTTTATTTTCTAATAAACAAAAAGGTGGGAAACATTTTACAAACGAATTGAAAAAAATAGGAGAAAAATTGAAACAAAAATAATCTATAATAAAAGTGTAAAAGAGTAAAAGAGAGAAATCGCAATAAAATAAAATATAATGTAATAAATATAATATAAAAAATACAATGTATATTTTATATTATGGCAAATACAAATACAAATACAAAAGAAAAAAATAAACAAAAGAAACAAAAGAAACAAAAGAAACAGGAACAAAAAGAAAAAGAAAAAGATAAACAAAAAGAAGAAATGAATGCTTTGCCTATGGTGAGTATATGTACACCTACATTTAATCGTCGTCCATTTATTCCATATATGATAAAATGTTTTGAACATCAAACCTATCCAAAAGACAAAATAGAATGGATTATTGTTGATGATGGAACCGATAAGATTGAAGACTTAGTGTCGCATATTCCACAAGTAAAATACTTTAAATTCAATGAGAAATTAACGTTAGGAAAAAAGCGAAATGTTTCACATGAAAAAGCGTCAGGTGATATTATACTTTATATGGATGATGACGATTATTATCCTCCTGAAAGAATTACTCATGCTGTAGAAACACTACAAAAAAATCCTCAAGCATTGTGTGCAGGATCAAGTGAAATGTTTATATACTTTAAGCATATCAATAAAATGTATAAATTTGGTCCTTATGGTCCGAATCATGCTACAGCGGCTACTTTTGCATTTAGAAAAGAGTTATTACAACAATCTAGATATGATGAAACAGCGTGTTTAGCAGAAGAAAAACATTTTTTAAAAAATTATACGATTCCGTTTGTTCAATTGGATTCCATGAAATCTATTTTAGTGTTTTCACATAATCATAATTCTTTTGATAAAAAACAGTTATTAAATCAAGGTGTAAATAACTATATAAATGAAACCGTTTTAACACCAGAAATGTTTATAAAAGAACCAGAAATTTTGCAATTTTTTATGAAAGACATTGATGAATTATTAAATCAATATCAACCAGGAAAACCTGAAAATAAACCGGATGTATTGAAACAAATAGAAGATATTACTAGGAATAGAGAGAAAATGATTCAAGAGCAAAAAATAAAAGAAATGGAATATAAAAAAAGGTATCAGTCAAGTTTTATTAATAATGATAATGGTGTCAATGATATTATCAAAACATATAGAAAACAAATAGATGATATGACGGTATTGATGCAAGAATTAACGTTAGAAAATACTTACTTGAGAGACAAATTAAAATATCTAGAAGATAAAATGAAATAAATGATAAAAAGATACTTAAAAAAATAACATTATAAATATCATAATAGTTTGTTCTAATGGAATATTATGATAATAGATTTAGTCCTACAGAAGCCAATGATTACGATAATGAAATTAAAACTGCAAAGTCTTATGATTCTGGATATAATATTATATATAGATACATAACTCGCGTAGATGGAATTAAAAAACGTACAAAAATTGAAGTCTATACGTCAGGAAACATAGGAACACGTATTAGAGACGCGGAATCTGGTTTATATTATTCAGAATTAGTAGGATCCAAAGAAGATAAACAATTTTTCAAGGTGCAATTATCAACTGGTGAATGTAATAGTAAAAATGGATCAAGAACATTGTACTATTTATCACCAATGCATTATTATTCTCATTTAAAAATTCCTTATGATAATGAAATAGAAAAAAAATGGACACTAAATAAAGGAAAGTAAAAGGAAAGTAAAAAAAATAGAAGTAAAAGAAATTAAAATAAAAAAATGAAATTAAATATAATAAATATAATTTATAATAATACTTAATCAAATGTTTCATCGTTTATATCTTTTAATATTCATCTTTCTATTTAATCAAAAAGCTGTTATAGCAATGTCACCAACTATTAAAATAAATATAAATTCAAATTCAAATTTTTATCAATGTAAACAAAGACTATATAATACTTTTTTAAGAATACTTATTCACAATGATTATAAGACAATAAAGCAAAAAGTAAATAAGACTTATCAAGAATTTTTAACAAATTATTATAATAATTGTCAAGCTTATTATAGCTTAGATGAAACAGATCTTTTTGTAATAGATAGCTTAGTTCAAATAATATTATAATTTATAATTTATAAAAATAATGATTTTATAATTTATAAAAATAATGATTTTATAATATATTAAAAATAGTATATTATAAAAGATGTTATATATTTTTTTTCTTATTTCAAATATTTCAAAAATAATAAGAAATCAAATGTTAAGTAGTACTAGTAAACTAGATGATTTATCAATAATTCCAGACATATATAATAAAACATCTGGATACGATGACAGATTTGAATTAAATAAAAATGATATAGACTATGAACAGTTACAAAGTATTTCAATAAATATGGAAAAGAAAAAAATACTAAATATTTTAATATCGGATATGGTTTCAATAAACAAAAAAATTGATTTAGTCAACAAACATAAAATACTTAATCCACCAAATATTTCTCAAATGAATTTTTTTGCAGGAGGATTAATAAAAGATTTTTATTTTTAAATTTCTTAAATTTCTTAAATTTCTTCTATTTCTTCATCAATTTCAATTTCTTTATCTAAAATTCCTTGTGCATTTTCTTTTACATATTTTTCTATGTACCGATTAATACGATTAATATCTAATTGTGTTATTTCATAATTTTCAAATAAATCTGATGTTTCATTTACAACATCAATTCTAGACTTCAAATTATAAAAAAAACCAAATAAATCCTTTTTATCCATTCCTAATTTTTGACATAATTTTTGAATAAATAATGAATTATTGTATTCAGTGGAATACTTTGTTAAAACCTTAGTAAATCTAATTTCAGAACACTTTGCCTTTTGTTTATTATTAAAATGCTCATGATATAATTTATTGTTTTGAAATGTTTTAATTAGTGAACTCATTTCATTAAATTGCCATATTTGATTTTGAAACGTAATTCTATCTATATAATCAGCAAAACAAATATTATCAAGTTGATTAATATAAAAAGGGATAGAATCTTTTTTTTCTATTTTATCAATCATATCAATTATATTTTCATGCCATAAAAGTCCAACACTAGTTCTATCGGTTTCATTCATAATATTTACATGTTCGTTGATATTATATTGATTATTAATAAGATTATGTGTTATTTTTTTTGCATCATCATTGAATGACTTGGTTTGAAATATTTTATCAATAATATTATTTTTAAATATATCAGGTTTTGCTTTATAAATATGAAAAATATTATTTAATTTTCTCAAGTCTCCTTGAATATAGTGAATCATATTTGTTTCAATACTAGAGTTAATAGAAGGTACCATTGATTTTATAATAGTTGACATTTCACTTCCTGTAGGTGTTAACAGCTCTACTGTATTACAAACCTTCATTAGTTCTTTGATTTTTTTATCAATACGATAATTTCCTATGCAAATAATTGGATTGATAATGATTTCTTCATTTTTTTGTTTTTTTGTTTTTTTAGGTCTTATTAATTTAATGAGTGTATTAATTCCTCCCTTATCTCCACTATTCATTCCATCTATCTCATCCATAATAATAGCTATTTTCCTAATTTTTTTATTAAAAAGACTAATAATATTTCTATCTGATATATTATGTTTTGTAATTTCTTCAATAATAGATGTATTTCTTATATCGCTCGCATCATATTTAATAATATCATAATCCATTTCTTTTAATATATTTGTTACAAACGTTGTTTTACCAGAACCTGGACTTCCATAAACATAAATTCCATGTTTAAAAAGTTTGTTCCCTTTATTTTCTTCAAATGAATTCAAAATATTTTTTATAAAAACAACCTTTTTCTCTCTATTTAATATGTTATTTATGTTTAAGTTTTCCATCTTATATGTTTAGAAATATTCTTTTTATGTTGATTTTGACACAATCCATATACTTTTAAAAATTCTAAGATCATATTTCTACATTGCGTAGACGAATTTTCAATACAGTAGTCAATAATAAAATAAATATAATTTTTATAAATTACATTTTTATAAACATATTTTTTTTTGTCTAACCATTTTTTATAATTTTCTTCTATAATTTTGTTAAACACAAATGAATGATCGCGACGAATTGTATCACGAATATAGTTTTCATAGTTAAGTATATATTTTTTTGTATAAAAATGATATAAATGATAATTTTCTTTGTTTGTAAAAACCATTACAATCATTGGAATATATTCTTTTATTATTTGAATCAATTCATCTGGTAAATCTTGTATTTTTTTACATATGTCATACCTATTTAAAGTCATTTATTATATATTTTATTTTTATAAATATTATAATTGTATTTATAATATTTATAAACACTTTATTCTTAATATATTTGTATATGTTTTAAGAACATGATGATAAATCTGATGATGATGAATTACATGGATTTTCAACACCATAGGTTATTCCATCCCATGAAACTTTGCAATTATTCGCCCATGTATATTTTGCACATTTTCCATTTGAACCAGTATAAGTTTGAGTATTAAAATTCATGATTTGATGAGGCTGACCAGTTGGCGGAGGACAAACCCCTAAATCTTTTATATTTATACATGTAGAATTATTTCCTGAACCGTCACTTGCCCACCAATCAGGACACTCAGGTACAATTGGTGGCCATTTAACCTTATTTTTTGACACGGATAAAGCAATACCAATAATTACTAAAGCAATAATTAAAATAATAATAGCAGCATATAAAACTATTTTTTGAAAATTACCAATTCCCATTGTATATAAAATAAATATATATAATTTTTTCTATAAGTATATATAATTTTTTTATAAGAGTAATATAAATGAATAAAACAACCAATGGTAGAGTAGATATAAAAACTCCTAATACTTCCGATTTATTTAAAATGTATGACAAAATACCTGCTAACCAATGTGTAACATTTAGGAACCCAACCGAAGGATTATGGGATGAGACACGACTATCAGTAGCTTTTTTTTCTAAACAAAATATCCAAATTTTACAAAATGGGATTCGTGCTGGTGTTTATAAAAAATCAAACGGACAGTATACGATTGGTCCTCAAGATTGTGACTCTTTAAAGATAATTATGCGAAGTGTTTATTTACAGTATGCAGCCAATCAACTTGCTAATATTCCTGAGCAAATTAATGAATTAAACCAAATGGTTTTGAATTATTGTGTTCAACAAGTTTATAGTGAAGCACAAGGATATATGAAATACATAGATGATGCAAGTACATTAGTTGTACCTATTGCTCATCCAATCATGGCAGATAATACAGACAGACAATTATTTTTAAAATCATGGTTCTAAATATTTTTTCTAATTTTTAAAATAAATAAAAATAAATATTACTAATATACAAACATGACAATTATTAATGGAATCAATATTAACAATATTCATTATAAAGTAAATGATATTAAACTAGCTATTGCAAATAGTGTTCGGATTGAAGAAAAATTGAATGTAATTATTGTTATTTCAAATCCATGTTTATATGCTAAAAGATATATTTTAATGAAAGAATTTATAAAACGAATAAATAATGAGGAAAAAAATGTAAATTTGTTTGTGGTAGAAATGATTTATGAAAACCAAAAATTCATTATTACTTCTGATAAAAATAAAAATCATCTACAATTAAAAACAAATACACCTTTATGGCACAAAGAAAATATGATTAATTTAGGAGTAAAATATTTATTACCAAAAAATTATAAAGCATTTGCATGGATAGATGCTGATGTTGAATTTGAAAATAATTCTTGGGCACTAGATACGTTAAAAATATTAAATGGTTCAAAAGACATTGTTCAATTATTTAGTCATTGTCTTGACATGGATCCCGAAAAAAATAATTTGAATATTTATAATAGTTTCGGATACAGTTTCAATAAAAATAAAAAATATAGTGGAAACGGATTAGATCACTGGCATCCTGGATATGCTTGGGCAATGACACGTAAAGCTTATGAGCAAATTGGAGGATTATACGATAAAGGAATATTAGGATCAGGTGATAGTATTATGTCTTTATCATTTATCAATAAATCTCATGGTATGACCAATAATAGTTATCATAAAGATTATACTAATAGTATTTTAGAGTATCAAAATAAACTAAGTACGCTAAGATTAGGATATGTACCAGGTGTAATTAGACATTACTACCATGGGACCAAAAAAAATAGACAATATACTGAAAGATGGGCAATTTTAAAAAAACATAATTATTCTCCTCTTATTCATGTAACATATGATGAAAAAGGAATTATTATTCCTACAGATTTATTTACAAATCAATTCAAAGAAGACATTATGAATTATTTTAGAGAGAGAAAAGAAGATGAGTAAAAAGAATTAGAAAAAAGAATTAGAAAAAATAATCATATAAAAAGATTTTTTATATGATTTTATAAAAGAGACAAAATGCAAATTTTTGTAAAAACACTTACTGGAAAAACTATTACATTGGAAGTTGAACCAAATGATACCATTGATGCAGTCAAACAAAAAATACAAGATAAAGAAGGTATTCCTCCTGACCAACAGCGATTAATATTCGCTGGAAAACAGTTAGAAGATGGACGTTCATTAACTGACTATAATATTCAAAAAGAATCTACTTTACATCTTGTTTTACGATTACGTGGTGGTTAAATAAAATTATAAAATATTTTTCACATTATTTTATAGATAATTTTATACATTATTTACAGGTTTTTTTTGTAATACTTTTTTAACACCTGTAGATACTATTTTTTTTTTCATGATTTTAATATCTCCTGAATCATTCATCAATCTTTCTCTCTCTTCTTTGTATTCCAAATATTCTTGTAATAATTTATCTAATTCACCTTCCCACATTTGATAAATGGTTGTATTTTTTATAGTAGTTAATTCTATTTCTTTATTACTATAATCCGCGTTTAATTTTTGAACATTTTCTTCTGTAACACTATCCATTGGCATTTTTATTAAATATTTAAATTCTGTATCATCATTCATGATATCATATTTTTTACTAATTAATAAATTTAATATCTCCTCTTTCTTTTTCTTTCGTAAATCAATGGTATCATTTAAAATTTCACTAATGTATCTTGATTTGTTACGTAACAAAAGCAGTTCTTTTTCTAAAGAAGAGATAATATACTCCTTTCTAGTTTGATACATTTTTAAACGTGTGACATAATAGTCATCAATAATTTCTTCTACGGATTCGTATTTATGTAATTTATCATTTGCATTGAATAAATGCATATTTGTAGAAGTATTTGTTGTATATAATTTTAAAATCTTTTGAATACCATTACACCCATAGTCCGCTTTCATTAATTCAACTTCTTCTAGTTTTCCTTTTGCAAATTCAATTGTAAAATCAACATTTACATCTTTACTCATGTCATCATAATCTTTAATTACAGAAACACTTTTTTTTCCATCTTTTCCCACTTCTGGTTCAATTAATTTTTCAAGTAATTCTTTGAAATCTTCTGTCCAAAATCCAATTGGGAGTTCAGTGACTCTTATTTTATCTGTTCCGACTTTTTCATAACAACCTTTAATTAAGAATTTACCATTTTCTATTTGTTCAATGGTTCCTTTAAATCCTTCATAATAAGGAATAAATGGACTAGATTTATTATTACTACTAATTGTTGGTCCTTTTAATTTATCTTTAATATAACTAATAATTTCTAGAGGATTATAACACATAATATCTGTACTAAACCCTGTTCCAATCCCTTTTGATCCATTCACTAAGACCATTGGAATAATAGGAACATAGTACAATGGTTCAACCATTTGTCCATCATCATTTAAATATTCTAAAATAGGATCATCAAGTGTAGGATAAATAGTTCGTGTGATTTTATTTAACATTGTAAATATATATCTTTCAGAAGCACTATCTTTTCCACCTTGCAATCTGGTTCCAAATTGTCCATTCGGTAAAAGCAAATTAATATTATTGGAACCAACAAAGTTTTGAGCCATTCCAACAATGGCTCCATTTAAACTTGCTTCACCATGATGATATCCTGAATGTTCAGAGACATAACCACTAAATTGTGCCACTTTAATTTCACTTGTTAAATTCTTTTTAAAAGCAGAATATAATATTTTTCGTAAACTAATTTTTAATCCATCCATCAAATTCGGAATACTACGATCACAATCATATTTTGAAAAATGAATTAATTCTTTATGAATAAACTCTTCATAAGAGACACTAGACTTTGCTGTATCAAGATAAGATTTACGCTCATAGTTTTCTAACCAACCCTTCCTATCATCTGCTCTTTTTTTATTAAAAACCATATCAATTGCATTTACAGTATTTTTACCACTATGTTCAAAACCGACGATTTTCTTTTTTTCAAAATATTCACGAAATTCTTTTCCAGTACTCGTACCTAACCCTTTATAATATTTAATTTTCCAGCCTTTTACATCATTTGTTTCTTTCCATTTTTCATACTCACCATCATTATAAAATTGCAATTCATTGGAATTTTTGGTTGCTTTTAAAATGGGCGTATTCATAAACCCAATAAATCCCGGAATCTCTGTTAAAGATGACCATTCTGAATCAAATAGATTAATACCTAATCCTTTAATGTGACTTCCATCTAAATCTTGATCTGTCATAAAGAGTATCTTACCGTATCTTAAATTTTTATAAACGTCTTCAATATGATTATACTTTTTCCCTGATTCCAATCCTAATATTTTTTTAATTTCTGCAATTTCTTTATTTTCAGAAATCTTTTTCACATTTTCACCACGAACATTTAATATCTTACCTTTCATTGGATAAACACCCATTGTATTACGATCATCTGAAGACAATCCAGAAATAATACCTGCTTTCGCTGAATCTCCTTCACAAAAGATAATAATACAATCTTTTGACTTATCTGTACCTGCCCAATTCGCATCCGTTAATTTAGGAATTCCACGAACATTTTTACTTTTTGTTCCATCTGTCTTTTTTGCAGCCTTATTTTCTTTGACTTCTGTTAAAGCACATGCTGCATCCATGACACCCATTTTTGCAACTTTTTCTATAAATTTATCCGTTACTTCGCATTTAGAACCAAATTTTGAAGAAGGAGTATTCATATAATCTTTGGTTTGACTATCAAATGCAGGATTTTCTACATCACATCTTATAAATAAAATTAGCTGTTCTTTCACACTATTCGGATTCACTTTTATTTTTTTTTTCTTTTCAATATATTCAACTAGTTTTCGTGTGATTTGATTTAGAATGTACTCTACATGTTTACCTCCTTTTGCAGTATGAATCCCGTTTACAAAAGAAACCTGGGCGAATTCATTGGTAGACGTTAATGCAACTGCATATTCCCAACGCTCACCATTTTCTTCATACACTCTTGGAGATACACTTTTATCTCCAATATACATATCAATATACTGTTGAAAATTTTTAATCGGAATCAATTTAGAATTACATTTTACTTTTAATGATTTATCCGTAATAGCAGCAATATCATAGATTCTTTTTTTTAATAGACAAATAAAGTCACTACTTAGTCCGGTTATACCAAGACGTTGATAGTCAGGCTTAAATACAATTTTCGTATATGGTTTTGTCTTACATTTCGTAATTGTTGGCTTACCTATTTCATCTAAATTATTTTTAAATTCTTGAGTATACTTTAATCCACGAATATGATCAACGGTTTCTACATAACCATAGGTGGACCATATAAGAACTAATTTAAACCCAAATCCGTTTTTCCCACCGACAATTTTTTTTTCTGTTTTGTCATAGTTGGTGGAAGTACGAAGATGACCAAATATTAATTCAGGAATCCATACTTTGTGTTCAGGATGTTGTGCAACATCAATTCCATTTCCGTCATTTATCATAATAATCGTTCCATCATCTTGAATAGATATATCAATGTTTGTGACAGGTAGAATATTTTCCTGATTATTTAATATAGCTTGTTGCATTCTTACAACATGATCTCTACAATTAACTATTCCTTCATCAAATAATTTAAATAAGCCAGGAATGTATTTAATATTTTTTTCTATAATTTTATCTTCATTTAGGTTTAAAATCCACACATCAGAGTCTATTTCTTCCACAGAACCAATGTATGTATCTGGGTTATCCAAAATATGCTGTTTGTCAGATTTTTGTTGATACTTATTTGCAAGAATTGAGTCACTAGTATTCATTTTTGTTAATTATAACTGTTAATATATTTATAAATTTATTTCAATTTTATTTTTTATAAAAATATTATTATTTTATAGTATAAAATAATAATGTCACTAAGTTCATTACTTGTAAAACATAAACATAATTTGGTAAATTATATAGAACCAAGACCTATTAATTACAAAATGAATCAAAGTTTTAATACAAATTACGCAAACATATCAAATAAAATGCGAATATCACAACGATTAATGTTAGGTGGTTCATCACAACAAGTTCAAGTTATAGGTAGATATGGAGGAATCACACAATTTGGAAATTTTTATTTAGGTAAACCCTTAATAATAAATTATCTCGGACGTACAGAAGGTCAACCCGGAGGTAGTGGCACTCCCCCAAGAAATAGTTTTTAAAAATATCTATTTTTAGCTTTTATATTTTTAAATATTTTTTTTCATATATTTTTAATATGATTTTATTTAGAAGAAATATATTTTCTCTTATAACTTTATAATGACGCGTTTTACAAAAAGTGGAAATGGAAATTATAAAGTACATGGTAAAAATTTTGATATGTTAATTGGAACACGTGCTCAAGTATGGCATGGAACAGCATTTAAGACGTCTGGTGGTCTTACAAAATCCAATTTATTACAAAATAAACACGGACGTATTGTTTCTCGTGCAAAACATTCAACTGCTAAAAGAGAAAATCGTTTAGTAAAATCAGGATATGGTACAAAGAAAGGAAAATTTGGTTTTGTTAAGTTAGGAAAAAGTAAATCAAAACGCGGTGGGGCTTCTGGTCTTTTTGGAAACATGGGTTCTTCTAGTAATAGTTCTTCTAGTAATGGTCCATCCGCACCTAGTGTACCTACTTCTAAGCCATCTGATCCAAATACAAATTCTAATTCTAATACTTCAAGTAACATGAAAAACAATTTACCTAGTAATCCACCTTCAATGCCAAAAGCACCATCTATGAACAAAACTGGAGGTCGCAGACATAGATCTAAAGGTAAACATAGTCGTAAAATGAGAGGTGGTATGTATGCTTTAAGTCCTCATCCATATGACGGAAAAGGACAAGGTACATCTGGTGTAAATCTTCAATTTGTTGCTGGAAACTCAGGTTAAAAAAACAAAAACAATTAAATTTTAAAATTAATTGAAAAAATTATTATATTATAAAAAATATAATAATTATTGATTTTATTTATTATAGTATAAAAATAAGCAAAAATTTAAAAAAATTCCTAATGTCATAAAAATAGACATATTGTAACTAATTTGTTTTCTAATACGTATAGTCATTATCTCATTTATATCTGAATAACCTCCTGGTTTGTAAGTTGAAAGTAATAAAAAAATAAGTGAAAAAATAAATAAGAAAACAGCCTCCGTGTATATAATTCTATGTTTAATTGTATTTTTAATTTTTTGTCCAATAGTCTGGAGAATATAAATATTAGCATAAACTAAGAATGAAATACCTAATGCACTAGTAGAAATATCATTCATTTTATATTTTTCAATGGTAATATCTGTTAATTTACTAGTTAATGAAACTTGGTATAATAAAAATGTATTTAATAAAATAATAATAATTGCTGGTCTAATATTTTCTTCTTTATGAATTATATAATAAGAAAAAAGTCCTAAAATCAATATGATTGAAGATAATAAAATAAAAAAAGGTAATCCTATGTAATTAAAATAAATATTACTAGTTTCATAATCTAAATCTTTTATTTCATAACCAATACCAATAACACCATTTGTTTTACTATTTTTACCGAATTTTTTAAAATAAGAAATTTTTTGAATGGGTCTATGATTAAATGGATTTTCCCAAGAATAATTTATAATATTACACCCATTAATTGTTTCATCCATGTAATACATGGATTCTATTAAATTAAAATTTGTTGGCGAATGTTCTAATACGGTATATCTATTATTTACAATATTTACTTCATCATTAAAATCCAAATTTAGTAATTCTTTTTGATAAGACGCACGTAAAATAAAGGTAGAATGATTATTATTTTCTTCAATATTATCCTTTTCATAAATAAATAAATAATATTTTTTTTCTTTGAATTCTAAAATCTCATTTTTATTGTTATAATCAATCCATTCTAAATATGACATATGATCAAGCAATTTTACGCGTTCATTTAAAAAATTAGTCATCAACATTTTTAATCCTTCTTCATTATCTAAATTAAAATTTATACTTTCAATATCTATAGAATTAGCGTATATTTTTTTCCAATTACGTAGATATAAGTAAAAACATAAATATTCAAAAATTAAAATACTAGTAAATAAAATAGTTAATTTATTCATATATTATTATATTATAAAAAATATAATAATTATAATTTTATAGAAACCAAAATAATTAACAATTCATAAACCAAGATACCTCAATAAATTTTTCATAAACAATGGATTCAGAAATTTTATAATAAAGATATTTTTCAAAATAACGTTTACTTACAACTAATTTATATAAATTTATTGTACAAAATTTATAATAATGGTTGTAAGCCTCGTCAAAGGATAATAAAGTAATATTATTTTCTTTTTCATATTCCTTTTTAATTTCTTCTTGTATGTATTTAAATGAATCATTAATATATAATATTTTATCCCATAATGTACATGATATATTTAATATATATTTATCTTCAATAATTTCTATATTTGGAAAAAAATGTTTCAATATTCTCAATATGTTTTGTTCACTAATGTTTCCATTTGTCATTAGTTGTTCGGATGTTTGTTTTGACCAAATTTTAAATAATGAACATAATTCATCTACTTCTATTTCATTATCAAATGATTCGTCATTATTATCAGATGTATTACTGGTAGAAATTGTTAATTCCCAAAATTTTATAAAATCTCTCTCAATAGGTAAAAATTTACTTGTAATACCAATAAACGAATCTGTTTCTTCCTGATAATTATATTTTTCTTTCATTAAATTCTTGAATGTATTTGAATAGATCATATTTGGAAAATGAGAATCTGATAAAAATTGTTTCCAGACAAAATGTAAATTCTTCCATTCTATTTTTATATCATTTTTGGTTTCCAAAATATATTTACTACAAAATTCTTTTACAATATTGTGTTGATTATTATTTTTAATATAATTTGTATAAAGTTTTAATTCTTCATCTGCATTACACTCAATAAAATTATCAGAATTTTCATAACGAATAGAATAATGTGTAGAAACGCATAATAAATCCAAACCAATTTTTTTTAATACATCAACCCACAAATTATATGAAAAGGTATTATTTATTTTTATCAGTCTACACTTATCATACGAATGATTTTCATGATATTTTGTCATAAAATTATGAGTTAGGTTATTTATTCCAATCGTGAAACTAGCAATTGTATCTAAGTCACACAATATTTTTTTCATAGATGAATTTATTAAAAAAATGAAATTTTGATTTTTTTTGAAAATATTGTCTCCGATAATTGTTAAAAAATATTTGGCTTGATTTTTAGAAGTAAAAAAAGAAGGATATAATACGTTTAATACATTTTGAATTGTTTCTGACTCCGGGATAGAATTAAACAAACTTCTCTCTTTGATTTGTTTTATAACATTTATTTTAGTTTTATATTTCCATTCTAACAACACCCTATCTTTTGAAATACTAGATAGTAATTTATGTATGATATCATCTTCTTTAATAATAAAATAATTTTTACCATTGTATTCATAAAAACAATTATTGGTAGGTAAGTAAAAATATAGGTTTTTGTTTAAAAAAACTTGTATAAATATTTGTTTTTCATTTGTTAAATAAGTATTTCTATTAAGACGTTTTTCATAATTATTATTTTCATATTCTAAGGTATTTGGCAAATAATTTACAATATGGTTATGAATTCTTTGTAATATATAATCATTTCCTTGATATTTTTCAATTAATTCTGTGATTGCATTTTCACATTTAATTTGAAGTTCTGATGACATTATATGTTACTCATATTTATATATTTAAATTAGTTAATAAAAATATTTATTTAATTATCATTTAATACAAGTAATATTAAAAAATAATATAAGCTATAATATATTTAAATATGAAAATAAATATGCGATACTTACCTAAAATTTTGTCCAAAAAAGATAAAAAAAAACAATTGAGTATGTTGTTAAAATCTAGAAAAGCTTATAAAAAGGGATCATATTATACAAGAAAACAGGTATCCTCATTCAAATCCAAAAAGTCACCTCATATATTAAAAGCGGAAAAAATATACAAATTAGATAAAATAGGTGCAACCGATGATTTAGCAAAGGCAACCAAGTGTTCCAAAGAATCTTTAGCAAAAATAATTGAAAAAGGAGAGGGTGCCTATTATTCATCTGGATCTAGACCAAATCAAACCCCGCAATCTTGGGGTCTAGCAAGACTTGCAAGTTCCATAACTGGTGGAAAAGCAGCTGCGGTAGATTATTATATTTTGGAAGAAGGATGTAAAAAAAATAGTATGGCACTTACATTAGCAAAAAAAGCAAAGAAAAAAGGAACAAGAAGAGCGAAGAAAATAAATGTTTAGATAATAGTTATAATAATGATGATGCGTTAAAATTGTAAAAATTATCATTTTTAAACATAAGTATTTAAAGATTAGAATAAAAAACTAGTATAAATGTCTAACTTTAATAATAAAACTTGTAAAAATCAAACGAATGAAATATCTAGTAATAATGTTTTGACGATCAAAACAGTTCAAATTGCTCCATTTAGAACATTAATGACCGCATTAAAAGACATACTTTTGGAAACAAATATTACATTTGAACCCGATGGAATTCGTATTATAAACATGGACAAATCTCATACTATTTTAGCGCATTTATATTTAGCAGCACAAAATTTTGAATTTTATGAATGTAAAAAAGAAAAAATTATTATTGGTGTAAATATGTTTCATTTATTTAAGTTAATTAATTCCATTGATAATGATGATACATTGACAATTTACATAGAAAATTCTGATTATGTAGATGGAATTGTATCTCATTTAGCCTTAAAATTTGAAAACGGAGAAATTAAACAATGTAAGACGCAAAAGTTAAGACTTATTGAACCTGAACCTGAGGAACTTCAATATCCCGATGTAAAATTTTCTTCTATCATTAATCTTCCATCGGCCGATTTTCAAAAGATTATTCGTGATTTGTCATGTATTTCAGATAAGCTTGAAATCAAATCTGTAGGCAATGAATTGATATTTAAATGTTCAGGTCAATTTGCGTCTGCTGAAATACATCGTGCAGAAGCAGATGGGAGTATGGGCTTTATCTTGAAACAAGATTCCTCCAAAATAATACAAGGAGAGTTCTCTCTAAAAAATCTGGGATATTTTATTAAATGTACCAATTTATGTTCTCAAATTGAAGTTTATTTAGAAAATGACTTGCCGCTTGTTGTGAAGTATAATGTTGCTAGTTTGGGAGAGATAAAACTCTGCCTCGCAGCGCTCCCCTCATCGTAACATATACACATAAATTGTTACCATATATCGTAACAAATATAATTATATTTTGGTAGGATGCATTTTTTAAAATATAAAATTGAAATTATAAATATATTTATATTATAAACAAATATAAAGATATAAGAATATATAAGATATGCCTATTAAATATACATATAAACAAGTCCAAGATATATTTACACAACAAAAGTGTATCTTAATAAGTGAAAAATATGAAAATCAGTTGGGAAAATTAAAATACACTGCTTCTTGTGGTCATGAAAATATTGTTATATTAAAAGAATTTATTAATGGAATTGGGAGAAAGTGTAGAAATTGTGCTTTAGAAATTCCAACTTACGAAGATATTGTGAAAAAATTTCTAGATAAAAATTGTATCGTAACCATGGATAAAGAAGAATTTATTTTGAATTATAAAAATAATAATTGTAAGATCAAATATAATGCTTCCTGTGGACATGAAAATAATGTAAGTTATAAAAATTTTAATACATTAAATCAAGGTATAAATTGCCCCAAATGTGTTAATAAAAATACAGGCTTAAAATTAAAAGAATTAAGAAGTGGTGAAAATAAAAGTAATTTATTACAAGAGTTTAAGTGTATTAATTATTTTAAAGACTTAATAAGAGATTATTTTACAACAATTAAATCTTTTGATGGGTGTAAAGCTGATATTGTTATTAAAAAATGTGAAGAAATAGAAGATTTATGGTTAGGAATACAAGTTAAAACTACGAACCAAAAAACAGACAAACATCAATATTATTTTAGATTAAATAACGGAAAATATGATGATTGTTTATTATTATGTGTTTGTGATGAAGATAAAAAAATGTGGTTAATTCCGTATGAAGAAGTAACCGGATTAAAAACAATTGGAATCGCACAAAAATCAAAATATAATAAATACGAAGTAAATAAGGAGACACTAATTGAGAAATTAAATTATTACTACACTATAATCAATAAATTTGAATTCAAAATATTAGATACACCAACAAGTAAATCACAACAACAAGAACAAGAATATCGTAATATAAGAGAAACTCAAATTGATTTTATTAAATTTACAAATAATAGTATGGAAGGCTTTGTTTATGACTTTATGATTGGTTCTAAAAAAGTTCAGGAAAAAGTTGGGTCAATAATTCATGAGAATAATAATTCATATATGTTTACTTTAAAAAAATATGATTGTAGAATAGATGGCAAATGTAAAAATAAATCTTATGAAAAAGGAGATAATGATTTATATTGGTTAAATTGTAAAAATGGAAAATTTTATGTGATTCCAGAAGATGCTTTATTAGAAAATGGTTATATTGGAAAAGAGTGTAAAAAAGAGAAATTATACGTATCTCCAACAAATCAAAATACAGAATGGTGTAATGAATATTTATTTGATTACAAAAATGTAGATAAAAAAAGATTATTAAATTTAGTTCAACTATAAATTTATATTATTTGCTTATAAATTTATATAAATTATAAAAAGTATTCAATATTTATATATACTATATGTCTGGATATTCAACAAGTTATGATCAATATTTAGGTAAAAATAGATGCTGTACCATTAAAACACAGGGACCAGCAGGACCTCCTGGACCACAAGGAGCTGCAGGAATAGGCCGTGTTGGATATACTGGTTCTACAGGAGCTCCCGGCGGATTTTTATCATTTACTCCAACGAATTCAGATTCTGTTTCAACAAGTGATGAATCTGGTACTTTAGAAGCTGTATCAACAGATAGTACTAAACTTATAAATACAAATTCTATTTTATATATTGATAATACAAATACTTCTTATTATTCTGGATATGTATATGTTACTGATGTAAACTATCAAGGAACTATGATAACTTTTACCGTAAGTTATGTAGAAAGTAATATAGATAGTCCAGTGACATGGGATACATCTTCGGTTGTCATATTAACAGGTCCAATTGGTGCAACAGGAAATACAGGACCAACAGGTTATACAGGTTATACAGGACCAACAGGAAATACAGGACCAACAGGTGCTACAGGTGCTACTGGTGCACCAGGAACTGCAGATAATACTGGAGCAACAGGTTATACAGGTGATACTGGAGCTACTGGGGTTACTGGAAACACAGGAATGCCTGGAGCTATATTAATTTTTAAACCTAGTAGTGATAGTAGTGTTAGTACTGGTAGTAGTGCTACTCTTGAAACAACAAATGCATTAGCT
>Ga0209550_10000605_pt1 | contig 34060 bp, 28 predicted proteins | sample LauGreSuBDMM15SN_2_FD_187567 | JGI IMG/M metagenome (GOLD analysis project Ga0209550, IMG submission 187567) | Freshwater lake microbial communities from Lake Michigan, USA - Su13.BD.MM15.SN (SPAdes) (version 5) | ecosystem: Environmental > Aquatic > Freshwater > Lake | place: Lake Michigan... | reverse complement strand
CTATTTTCCTTTATTTCTAAGCGTTTTTCAGGAAACTGATGAGATTCCCCTCCACTTTCCTACTCCAAATTTAAATTTATTTTTTTAATACTTTCTTGACTTTTTAAAGTGGTGATTTTTTATTGTTTACAAGTGTAAACTAATACCAGGAGAAAAACATGATTCTTCAGACCGTTCAGACAATTTCCAACCGACTTCCCAAGGGATCCTCCGCATGGATTAACTTTGGTCTCTCCCATCTTTCCAAGACTTGGAGCGTAAACCGAATCAAAGCAAAGCTAGTGAGAATCCAAGAGGAGTCCCCTGATGTAAAATCTTTTTACTTAGAGCCCAATGGACTCTGGAAAGGATTTTTACCAGGACAACATGTAAATGTTAGCCTTAAAATCAATGGAAGATTCCAAACTCGAACCTTTTCTTTTTCTTCCCACCCAAAGGAAAAATTATTACGTATTACAATTAAAAAAATCCCCGGCGGATTGGTTACAAATCATATACACACTACTTCTAAGATTGGTGATATTTGGGAACTTGGAGAAGCAACTGGTAATTTTGTAATCTCTGAAAATTTGGAGAATGAAAAAATCTTATTTATCTCTGGTGGGTCTGGTATTACACCAATTCTTTCTCAGCTAAAAGAGCTCTCCAGACAAAATTCCAATTCCCAAATTACCTTGCTATACTTTTCAAAAACGGAAAGAGATATCTTATTCAAACATGAATTAAACTTATTAACTCACACTCTAAAGAACTTTAAAGTAGTACATTTCTTATCAGAAGAAGAGAATCCAAAGTATAATTTTGGAATTTTTGAGGAATCAATTTTAAATCACCATGTTCCTGACTTCAAAGAGCACTCCACTTTCTTTTGTGGTCCTGAGCCTCTCAAAAGAATAGTATTCAGTATTTACAATAGAGAAAAATTAGAAACTAAGATATTATCTGAAGATTTTGGACTTTTTAATCAAAAAGAAGAAGATGTAGCAGAATTACAAAAAGTAAAACTACTCTTTCGTGCCAGGGAAGAAGAAGTTGGGTCTCAGAATATTCTGGATTCACTTTTAGACAAGGGCGTATCACTTCAACATGGTTGCAAAGCAGGAATTTGTAACACATGTGCTTGTATGAAAGCCAAGGGAAGAGTTAGAAATCTTATCACCGGAAAAATTTCAGATGATTCTCGTGAAAAAATCAAACTCTGCGTATCAGTTGCAATGACAGAAATCCATTTAGAGGTATGAAAATGAAAACAATTCAACAAAAATCCAAAGCATTAACTCCAGAAGAAATTGAAAATTTTGGAAACGAATTAGAAACTTTAAGAAAAGATGTACTACAAAAAGTTGGTAAATCCGACGAAGAATACATTCGAAAAGTAGAGAGTGCAGTTAGATACTTTGACATCATCGGAAGACTTGCCCTGCATTTCGGAGTGGATCCATTTACCTATTTAGCAGGTGTGGGAGCATTATCCCTTTCTAAAATAATTGATAATATGGAACTCGGTCACAATGTAATGCATGGTCAGTATGACTGGATGAATGACCCAGAATTAAATTCAGAAAAATATGAATGGGATATAGTTTCGGAGAAAAGTCAGTGGATCTTATCACATAATTATTTTCATCATTCATTTACAAATATTATTGGTAAAGACCTAGACTTTGGTTATACGATTATGCGTCTTACATCTGATCAAAAATGGTCAGTTTTTAACTTATTTCAAGTACAGTTAAATATTCTTTTGGCTACTTTCTTTGAATTTGGAGTTGCTTTTCATGGGCATGGAGTTCAAAGAGAGCATTCTCTTACAGGCTCCGAAGTCACAGAGGCAGAGAAAAAAGAAGCCGATAGCCGTTTATTCTTAAAAATTGCCAAGCAATTAGGAAAAGATTATGTATTATTTCCACTCTTAGGAGGACTGCAGGCACCCCGAATTTTACTAGGAAACTTCACAGCAAACATAATCAGAAACTTATGGACCTATTCCATCATATTCTGTGGGCATTTTACCGAAGATTCAGTCACCTACCCTCTTTCCACTTTGGACAATGAAACAAAGGGGCAGTGGTATCTCCGACAACTCCATGGTTCTAGCAATTTAGAGGGTGGAAAAGCCTTTGATTTTTTATCTGGAAATTTGAGTCATCAAATTGAACATCATTTGTTTCCCGATATCCCTGCTAATCGTTATGCAGAAGTTGGAGAGAAAGTAAAGGAAATCGCTCAAAAATATGAACAAAATTATAATACTGGAAGTTTTTTTAATCAGTTTACATCTGTTATCAAGAGAATAGTTGCCTTTTCCTTTCCAGATCCTATAGCTGAAAAACTTTTCAATGAAACAAAAGCAGCATAATTTTATTTCATAAAAAGATTACTAACTTACTGTTTTACAGTTTTATTAGCCTGTGTCTTACTCATCATCTTCCCCTTCCCTTTTATCTTTACCCCAAGGGTAGTGCCCCGATTTATCAGGAGATGCAGCAAGACCAGGTTGGATTTTTGTGATTGTAAATAAAAACTGAAGGCGTTCTTTTCCATTTTTACTGACAACAAACTTGGAACTCAAAGAAATTTCTATGAAATTAATCATTCTCTCTTTGTTAATTTGGTTAGAGATCCTAAAATCAGCAGTTTTTCCTATCACTTCATGGCTTTCTAATTTTTCAGTGGAATCCATTACTGAATAGGTAGGGGTTCGAGGAGCTTTAAAAAGAACAGGTGCGCCTCTTTTTACAGTGATGTCGTATATTTCATGGGTATCATCTTTCTTGAAAGTAAATACGAGATGATCCTCACTGATAGCTGCACATCGGGTACCAATATTTCCAATTGCTCTTCCGATTATGAATGTTGAAGTTCTTTCAGTTTCACTTACCAAATACTCAAAAATTGTTCCCACAGGTGGTGGGGGCAACATTTCTTTCTCTCTTAGCACTATGTAAGGCTTTAAAAACTGGTTATAAAATACCCATCCCAATCCTGTGGACGAGAGAAGGACTAGGACCCACAGAGAATGTAAATAAAAATCTTGAATGATTATGGAAAGAAACAATAGTTTATGCTCTAATATCTAAATTATATCCAGTGTGATTTCGAACTAAGTCTGGTGTGCTCATAACAAGGGAAAGTAATTCTACTATCTTTCTAGCTGGTATCACTGGTATTTTATCTGTAGAAAAAAGAGCTTCCGGATGGATTAAACCGTCTTTGCTCTGAGGCGAAGTAGCACGTATTTGCGTATTGTGCATGGATACTAAGTTTGCATTTGATGAAATAGACTGAATATTCATAACTTTTACTCCTAATCCTTTAATGTATTCGACTGAGAATGGGAATTCTTTAGTTAAATTATTTCTTTCTTTTTACAGAGGTCTCCTCTCGAAGTTTTTTTTTCTCTTCTTCATCTAAATCATTTCCCAACCATGCTTTTTTCCATATTGTATTCCATCTATGCCAAGAATCTCTATTTTCTCTTCGTTCTCGCAAATCTTCAGGTAAGGTTCTACACAAAAAATCTATCTTTTCTGCTCTAACCTGAACACGCTGAAAGATTGACTTTATAGGAGTTCTGTCCATACCTTAGTTCCCTTTATTAATTATTAAAAATCAATACCTTTTCTATTTTTTTCAGAAATAAAACTTTCTTTTAGAGAATAATAAAATCTCTAGCCAGCTTATTAAAAATCAGTTTTACTTACCGATATACCAATAAAAGCAGATTTTCAATATGTTAAATCTTTGGTATCTATCTAATTATCGGTACTTTTGAGAATGTGCAACCAAAAAAATAAGTTCTTAGAATTGGTAGGGAAGTAAAATATGAATACTTGCAAGCTATGCAATCTTCAACCATCAGACCTAATAGACTCAGAGATATTTACTCATTGGAAGGCCCTCCGAGAAAGAAAAAAACTGCCCTGGATATCATTATATTGAATTTAAAACCCATGTAGAGACATATTTAGAAGTAAACTCAGATGCTTGGAAGGAATACGGGATGATTATCTCTAATTTGACTTCCCTCGTTTATAAAAAAACCTCTCCCCTAAAAATATATACCGTTTCCATCTCAGAAGCAGTTCCTCATCTACACTTCCATTTTGTACCGAGATATATGGAGTCTCCTATAGGGATTGAGTATTTACAGCTGGCATTGACAGGAAAAATTCCACTTTAAAGCTCTCCCCTCCGAAGTTTATCCCTGATAGATTCTATTTTTGCCTTTCTCTCGGGCTCAGATAGAATACTCATCTCTCTTTCTATGATTCCAAGTTCTAGCTCTAGCCTAGCAGGGATAGGCTCCCGCACTTGTAAATCTTCAAAGAATTCCCCATATATTTCTTTTTTAGCTTTGGTGAGATGGTCTCTTTTTGAAATGGGATCATCTTCAAGGTGATTTTTTAGATACTGCTTTGAATAAAGAAAAAATGCTTCCATGCGCTCTTCTGGTTTTTCAGGAAATAGAACTGGTTCTAATTCCTCTCCAAAAATTTCTACTCGTACGGCTTTAGATTTTATGTATTTTTTGTATTGGGAAAGTTCAGAGTTTACATCTATCTTTTGCTTTTCATCCTCAAATTTATTAAGATTTCTTAAGATATCAACCAAAACTTGCGCCCTCTCCCCATTGAAATCACGTTGAAGTTCTTCTTGTAAACTTTTTGTTGGATTCTCATCTGTTTCATATTTATAATAGAGTAACCTGGTTCGTAAATATTCAATTGTGGATTGTCCCTTGATGATTAGTAACTTCTCTTCCTCCAAATAATTAGGGTTATAGTTCAATTTTTCTGTGATAGATGCATTTGGATTAAATGTAGAATAATCAGAGGCATTCCTGTTTGTATAAAAATAATAGCCTATCCCTAAAAATCCTAAAAGGAGAAGAAATGCTAGAAACATATAAAGACCTTGGTAATCTTTCTTTGGTCTTGACACATTTTCATTTTCTAGGTAGTCTGTCTCTAATGGACTGGAAGGATCTGTTTTTTGTATAAATTCTTTATTTTCTTTTTTCATGTCCTACTTCTAGTTTTCGGAATTTCTTGCAACTTACTAAAAGAGGATTCCTCAACTTCAAATGATGCTGCGGTTGCTCTTTTAGCAAATTCTTCCTCCACAAAAAGCAATTGTGAAGAATTTGTTTCCTCTGAAGAGGTTTGTATAAAAAATCCTAAGGCAATTGTAGAGGTCTGTGCTGAATCAGAAAAAACAAGGCTTCAATCCTTTATTTCTCCTAAGTCTGCTAGAACCACTGATTCCTTAGAATCTTTTTTTGCCTGCTGGAGTCGATGTAATTTACAATTCAATGCAAAAGATTCCATCTGCTCAGGGTCTAAATACTATGACACAGATGAATACCGTAAGTCCCAACGCGTCTTCTCAGCGGAACCATCTAAGCTTTGGGGAAAATGCATGGACACATGCAATGGGGGAGCTAGTTCAGAAGGAGAAATTCAAGGTGTTACATTTACAGGGTATGGTTACTAAACTATGATCACTAACGATAAATTAAGCCAAATACTTAGCTCAACATATCTTCCCGATGAAATAAAATTAAAATTACCTATCATCGAGGAAATTAATAAATTAAAAAAAGAGAAAAATGCAATTATCCTTGGTCATAATTATATGACCCCTGATGTATTTCATGGAGTCTCGGATATAATGGGAGATTCTCTTTATCTTAGCAAAATGGCTGCAGAAACCAATGCTGATTTAATTTTATTTAATGGTGTTCATTTTATGGCTGAAACAGCCAAAATTCTCAGCCCCTCCAAAAAAGTACTAATTGCTGATCTCAAAGCTGGGTGTTCTTTAGCTGAAAGTATCACAGCAGAGGATGTTATACATTTAAGGAAATTATACCCAGGGGCTCCTGTTATTACATATGTAAATTGCTCTGCTGAAGTGAAGGCAGAAACGGATATATGTTGTACATCAGCTAATGCGGTAAAAATTGTGAATTCTGTTGAAAGTGATATTGTAATTTTTCTCCCCGATGAATATCTTGCTTCAAATGTCCAAAAACATACCCAAAAAAAATTAATTACACATCCTGGTAGGTGTATGGTTCATGAGCTTTATAAGAAATCTGATATTGAGCAAACCAGAAAACAATTTGATGATTTGGTTGTAATCTCCCACCCAGAGTGCAGTAGTGATGTAGTAGATGCCTCAGATTTTTCAGGATCAACATCAGAAATGTCTGGTTATATAGAAAAATCAAAAGCCACAAATATTATGCTGATCACTGAATGTTCAATGGGAGATAATTTACGATCACAGTTCCCCTCCAAGCATTTTGTATCTACTTGTCAGACATGCCCACACATGAAAAAAATCACTTTAGAAAAAGTTAGAGATGCATTGCTCTATGAACAATACGAAATTTTACTTCCTTTAGATATCATTGAGAGAGGCCAAAAGGCGGTAAATAGAATGTTAGAAATTTCATTTGGAGCTAAGAAATAAATTTAAATATCAAAATTATCAGCTGTTTTTTTGATTTGAACAGCTTGCTTTGTTAAGTTTTCAGCCTTACTTTCAATCTCAATAGATCCTGTATTTATAACATCAGATGAATATTTTAAATTTAGTATTTTTTCACCGACTTCTCTAGTTGTGGTAACTTGATCTGATATATTACTATCAATTATTTTTAAGAATTTCACTATTGCTATTGTACTTTTATGTACAATAACAATGAGACTTACCGAATAAAATAAAAAATGTAATAACCATTTTTATAAAAAAATGGCTAATACATGAACTAAATAAGATTCTTTTATTCAACAATATAATCTTTTAATTTTTTTGACCTACTTGGATGCCTGAGTCTTCTCAATGCCTTAGCTTCAATCTGACGAATACGCTCTCTTGTAACTTTAAACTGGTATCCAACTTCTTCTAATGTTTGAGCATAACCATCATCTAGTCCAAATCGCATACGTATCACTTTTTGTTCTCTGGCGGGTAGAGTATGTAATACTTGCCTAATTTGTTCTGCTAAAATACTAGAAGCTGCCGAATTTAGAGGGGACTCTACTTCTTTGTCTTCTATAAAGTCACCTAACTCAGAATCCTCTTCACTACCTACAGGAATTTCAAGAGAGATTGGTTCTCGTCCAACATTTTTAACGCTTTTGACTTTTTGAACTGGCCAACCAAGTCTCTCTGCAATTTCATCATTGGTTGGATCTCTTCCAAATTCCTGAACAAATAACCTTGCTTCTCGTATCACTTTATTAACTTGTTCAATCATGTGGACTGGGACACGGATGGTTCGGGCTTGGTCAGATATTGCTCTAGTGATTGCTTGACGAATCCACCAGGTTGCATATGTAGAAAATTTGTAACCTTTCTTATATTCAAACTTATCGACTGCTTTGATCAAACCAATATTACCCTCTTGTATCAAATCAAAGAAATGCATACCTCTATTTGCATAACGTTTTGCAATAGAAACAACAAGACGCAAATTTGCTTTTACTAATTCTTTTTTTGCTTGAGAAATTTCTCTCTCACCTTTTATGATTTTCTCGCCCCAATCTTTGATTTCTCCAGTAGTAGATCCAGCCTCTTGCTCCATGCGTCTTAGCTTACGTTCATTGTTACGTATGTCTTTAATGACCTCACGTACCTCATCAATGGGGACACCCATCATCTTTTCAATTTCTTCTATGTTTTCATTTTTTTCAATGAATCGATTGAAAGTTTTGATTTCTTTAACGTCATGGCCGTATCTCGCTTTGATCTTTAAGAAATGTCGATCAATTTCTTTGATGCGAAAAACCATTGACTTAATCTTTTGAGAAATCTTTTGAATTTCCCTTTGTGATACGCCTACTTCCCTGACTGCAAAATCTATATCTTTTTGAGCTTCTTCTATTTTATCTTTAAATTCTTTAAATTTTCTACTGTTCTCTGAATATTTTTTAATTTTATTTTGGCATTCAACCAATGATTTTTCATCAGTTTGGATTTTCTCCATGTTGGAAAAAAATAATTTTTCCAGCTTTTCCACTTCCACGGGACTCATGGCATAGGATTTTTCCACTCTGACGATTTCATAAATTTTAATTTTCTTACTACGAATCTTAGGCATTAATTTTGTAAAATTTGCCCTGAGGATACTGGAACTGAGAATGGTTTCTTCAATGATCTTTTCACCTTTCTCAATCCTTTTTGCCAAAAAGACTTCTGTTTCTCCTGAAATCAAACTTACCTTGCCGATTTCTTTTAAATACAGACGAATAGGATCTTCTGAGGTAGCACTAATAGAGACTCCCTCTTTCTTTTTTTTAGCCGGTTTATCATCTTTGCCGGGTAAAATTTGAGGTTCTTCAAATTTTTTACTGTACTCTTCTACTACATCTATTCCCATCTCATGCAATAATGTAAAAACATCATCAATCTTCTCTGAGTTGAGAATCTTATCAGGCAAAATATCATTAATCTCATCATAGGATACTTCGCTGTTTGCCTTTCCGATCGCAATGAGGCGCTGAACTTCAGGCAGACTCTGTAAATTTTCCATGATTAACCTCTTCCATTTGTATAATTGAGAGCTCTCAATTTTTGATCTATTTCCAAAATTTCGCTTCTTACTGTCATCAATCTAGAGAGGTGATCTTTTTTATCCAACACACCCGCCCCTGAATTTATACTTTCTAATTCTATTTGTTTACTTGTTCTTTTTTGTAATAAAATACTTTCTTCAAACCGGCTATTTCGAACTTCTTCTGGCTCATCCTTACTTTCTACTAATTCCAATAAATAGGGCATAAAACAAGACCTAATCTCCTCAGGAAAACCTTCCTCTTGCAAGATTTCAGGGGAAATAGTTTCTGAATTGATATAACTAGTATAAAGAATTTCCCACAAATAGGCAGATTCTCTGTCGTTCATCTCCAAACCTTGGATTTCCTGAATGTATCTAAATAAATCTGGATACATTAGAAGGAAACTTAAAATTTTTCTACAATATGCAGAGCTGGCAGAAACATTTTTTACACTAGAATTGCTCGCCTTTTTAGTATCGACTTTCGCATCCCCTAAACTAAGACCCGTGCCCCTTTTAAAGTCATTTATCACTGCTGAGATACTAAGACCCAAATGCCTTGCTCCCTCGGAAAGATACATCTGCTGGTCTGTTTCTCTCTCTAAGGTCTTAATAAAATTAAACAGACTTTCGATCGCTTTCTTTTTATCATCAGGACTAGATAATTTATGTGTGTGATGAAGAGTTTCTTGCAGTAAATAATCAGAATGTTGTATGGTATTGTGAAAAATTTCAGAAATTTCTGGCAAAGATTTTGTAACCGATAAATCAAAAGGATCTATTCCAGTCTCTAAAACAACAATCTCAGCATGAACTCCCTCTCTTAGACAGATTTCAGATGCCCTTAGTGCTGCAATTTTTCCAGCTTTGTCCCCATCGAATACTAATTTTACACTATCTGCATAATTTTTAATGGATCTGACCTGTGCAGACGTAAGGGATGTGCCCAAGGGTGCAATTGCTGTTTCAATCCCCTTAGCGTTCAATCCAATGACATCTAAGTAGCCTTCTACCATGATTGCTACCCTAGATTTTCGAATGGCTGTTTGGGACTGATACAACCCATAAAACATTCTGCCCTTTTCATAGATGGGAGAGGCAGGGCTATTGATGTACTTTGCTTCTTCTGAATCCTTAAAGACTCTCCCTCCAAATCCAAGTACTTTTCCGGATGGATCCTTAATGGGAAAAATAATCCTGTCCCTATAGAAGTCATAGGGAGCATTCCCACGATTTTGACTTTGCTTTAGAAGACCTAATTTTTGAGCAAGCTGGATGGATTCTTCATCCCTTACCACACTTCGAATAAAATTATCAAAACCAGGAAGAGCGTATCCCAATTCAAATGTAAGAATACTTGTTTTCTCAATTCCCCTTTTTTTTAAATATTCCCTTGCAACCAATCCCTCTGAACCGGATAGGTTTTCCTGAAAATAGGAAAGAAATTTCTCATTTAATTCATAAAGTTTTTTCTTTAAATTGGCATCCTCAGAGTTAGAAAACTTTTGGAGGGGAATCCCAGAATACTCAGAGATAATTTCTAATGATTTTTTAAAATCTACTTTTTCATACTCTTGGATAAATGTAAATATATCACCAGATTTACCACAACCAAAACAATGAAAGAGCTGGAGATCAACTGAAACTGAAAAAGAGGGAGATTTTTCTGAATGAAAAGGACAAAGACCTACTGACCTTTTTCCGGTTCGCTTTAATTTGACATATCTAGATATATAAGATTCTAGGCTTACTTCCCGCTTGACTTTATCAACAAACTCGTTTGGCGATTGCAAGGGTTCTCAACTTGGATTTAGATTTTTTTTTACAAGAGCCGAAACCACTGACCCTTCAACATTTTTACCTTTTAACTCTAGCATAACCTTACCCATAACTTTTCCCATATCAGAAGGTGATTTAGCACCTATTTCAGAGATAACTCTTAGGACTACCTTTTCAAGTTCTGATTCAGGAACTGAGGGAGGAAGGAAACCCTGTAAAAAGTCAGCTTCCTTATCCTCTTTTTCTGCCAAATCCTGACGATTTGCTTTGTTGTATTCTTGGGATGATTCTCTTCGCTTGGATATGTTTTTTTTTATTATTTGCAATACATGGTCATCAGGTATAGAGGTGGACCCTGTTTTAGTTAGCTCATATTGTATATCAGACTTAAGCATTCGAAGTGTAGAAAGAGCAGGCTCTAATCTCTCTTTCATTGAACGCTTTAGGTCTTCATTTATTTTTTCCTGTAAGGACATAGAATTAGGGAATGATGGTCAAAAGAATGGATCAAACTCGCTCTTTCTTTGCAAAAATTCGTTTTTTCTTATCTCTTTTTCTTCTTGCAGTATCGATTGCTTTTTTTCTTACAAGGCTAGGTTTTTCGTAGTGTTCTCTTTTTTTAATCTCACTCAATATTCCTGCATTTGCACAGTCACGTTTAAATCTTCTGAGAGCAGCTTCAATTGACTCTCCTTCTTTGATGATAATCCCTACCATTCTCTCTCCTTGGGAATTTTGGCTAACTTTGTAAGTGTTACATGCAGAGTATAGATTCCAAATACATAATTTGCAGTTTTAAAGAATACCTGAATCCACAGATATTCTGAAAACAAAAGTAGCTATATACTAAATTTTTTAATTGGGAGTTTACAACAATAAAAAAAAATTAAGCAGCGTAGAAATCTGCCTTTAAAATATCGGAAAGTTCAATTCTAGAAATGACGCCTTCGCGTTCATTTTTAATCACGCATTCCCCTTCTATTCTTCTATTTTTATCTAATTCCACGATAGATCCATCTTTGAGGTACAATATTATATCGATACCTCTATAATTTACATAACGTGATAGTACTTTTTTAAACTGATTGGGTTTTTGATCCATGTATTTCTCTTTTTAGGGGATTTTATTCTATCTTCGGGATTTATTCCAAATCCTTTATCATTATTTATGTCTCATTATGGTTTTAGCACAAAACGATAATCCAATTCATGGAATTCCAGCGTCATTCAGTTGTTTTTTAACAACGGAAATCATTTGGTCAATATTGATAAACTTCATTTCTATCATGATTTCCCCTAATTTTTTATCAGGAAATTGCTTTTGAATTTTTAAGGATTCTTCCAATTGCTCACTGTTTATCAATCCCTGAGAGATGAGTTCTTCACCAAATAACATAGATTCCTTCCGTATTCTATTTTTTCTGCATCCAAAGTGTCATACCACTGGGTTGAGTATAGGACAATACAAACCATCAGTTAGACTACCTCAAAAAGTGCAGTTATTACTATTTACGTAAAGAAATCAAAAATTATGTAAAAAAAAACATATTTATAGGAACTTTTAAAAACTCCCAAACGGAGGTTTTTAGAGATCTTGTTATTTTTGGGTCTGCGCCCCAAACCCTACTTTTTTCATAAAAAAATTACTTTTACTAAACTTTTACCGAATAGATTAGATTTTTTAAAGGAATATCTATTCTAGATAAAAGCTGCTATTTTTCCATCTACATCTATTGGATTTTCATCTGTAGACAAACTATCAATCCAATCATCAGCAAGCTTACAGATTTTATTTACGGTTTCTTGGTGAAAAATAATTCCAAGATGTCCTTGTTCAAAAGTCTCTAGTTTCTTTTTGGGGATGGGAAGCTCCATGATATCCTCTATGGTAGATAGAGGTACAATTTTATCTAAAGTTCCCGCAATTGAGAATACAGGAGTATTTAATTTTTCCATCTCTTTGGTATAATTTAGATCCCCATCATAAGAGTAAAATCCATTTTCGTGAGAAAGCTGTGAACGAATAAATTGAAGTATCACTTTAATTGATTCTTCACAAAATACATCTTCAACCATGAAGTACCATTCAGGAGGGGTGATTTGCCTATAGCCCACAAAATCATTTAGATTCACAATCTTTGTGCTGATCTGGAATGAAAATTGGCGTAAAGAAGAATGTAGGTTTAGTATAAATTTAAAAAAACTATTCAGATCAATTGTAGTGAGAGTATTTTTTACCGGGAAGGATACAATATTAAAGAGCATATCATAAACCATACGATTGCTAAAAAATTTAAACCCATTTTTAATAATATCCAATCCAAAGAGTGGTGAATCTAAATTGATGTAGTTAGGTGAAGTTATAGATATTATTCCTTTGATTAAATTGTGAGGATTGATTCTATCTTCTTTCCCTGGCATACTGATAATACGATCGTATGCTGCTGTGTAAAACCGGGGAATCATTCCTCCCATACTATGACCCATGACTACTACATCTTCATTGGGATGTTGGCTTTTGATCCATTGAAGAACTGCAGGAAAGTCATCCTGGATATAGTCATCCATTGTCCAGCTGTTTCTTTTTCCATCAGGGGGAAGAGTGTATCGCGATCTTCCTCTCATATCCATGGAATAGACCCTATATCCATAACGAAGAGCCATCTCTCTAGAAAGCTTATCCATCACAGAACGCCTACAAAAAAATCCTGGAATCATCAAAATGACTTTTTTCTTTTCATTTAATTGCTCAGGGGCAATATGCTTGAGACTAACCGAGTAACCACCAGTAGTAGGAACAATATAACTAGCATCCAATCTATACATCATATTATAAACATGGGAATGTGCTATAATTGAAGTAACAGGATCTCTTTGACCTTTTTGCATTGTATAGAGCAAATGATGAATGGAAGAAGTTGTATCTGATTTTTCTATATTTTTCCTGGCAAAGTACGGATCTCCTTTTCGATCTACCTCTAAAGCAACTATATACTCAATTACATCAAATAATGTATGTAGCTGCAGAGTAAGGTCTCTTTTTTGATCTTCCGTAAGCTTTTTTCTTTTGATTCCCCATAAAATACCAATTGGATTTTCTTTAACAATCAGTGGTATACCAATTGCGTATCTCATTGTTTCAGTAAGTAAATTTTTTAAATTGGGGTGTACCCTATCATCGCTTCGGAGATTGATAATTTCTACGGAAGGCCTTTTCATATGGCTATAAGAAAGGACTGCTTTTTTTAATATTTTAGAGGATTCATTTTTTTCATCTGAAAGAGGAATAGATGTTGTCTTACTTATGAACTCTTGGATATCTTTATTTACTTTATTTCCGATCATTTCTTTCATTTTGAAATGTGTTGAGGAAGCTACGATTTTAGTGTCTGTACCTTGTATTACCTCAAAAACAGAATGATCAAAGATGTTTTCATCATTAGGGAAAGTTAGCGCAACCATCTTATTTACAAATGAAGACCATATTTTTTCCAAATAAGAGTATACACTCTCACTTATTGGAAAAATATATACATCATCTATATCCACCATAAGACCGTTTCGAATATCGGTGTTATTAAATTTTGTCATTTCTGACTTCCCCCATTAAAATGGATGTATTTTACTTAGAAGATTGCTCTCCATTTACCCATTGACCTTTGTATATCACGTTACCATCTTTATCGGTCAGAATACCGGAACCATCTTTCTTGTTTTTCTTATACTCACCTGTATATTTTGAACCATCTATAGATACGTATACTCCCATGCCATGTCTCATGTCATCTAAAAACTCACCTTCATATTTATCTCCTTTAGGATATATATATGTCCCCTTCCCTTTGTACTTGTCATTTTCAAATCCTCCTTCATACCTGCTTCCATCCAAGAAGATAAAAATTCCTTTTCCATTGAATTTTTCTTCCTTAAAATCACCTTCATACCTATCCCCATTTGCATATTTATATATCCCTGTGCCATTTCGTTTTCCATTGGAAAATTCTCCAATGTACACATCCCCAGAAGCAAAGGTCAAAGTTCCTTTACCCTGGTAAATCCCCTTAACAAATTCCCCTTGGTATGTATCTCCATTTTGGTAAGATATAATTCCTTTTCCGTTGTATTGGTCTTCCCGAAAATCTCCTGTGTATTTTGAGCCATCTGTGTTAATTTTAAGACCTTTTCCATAATACTTATCATCTTGGAAATTTCCAGAGTACTTCACCCCAGAAGTAAATGTATAAACACCTTCTCCTGAAAATTTATTATGAGCAAAATTTCCTTCATATTTATCCCCATTTGGAAATTCAAACTTTCCTTTTCCATGAATTTTATCTCTATAAAACTCACCTGTGTACTTACTTTTATTAGCAAATACATATGATCCAAAGCCCTCTTTGATCCCTTCCTGAAAAGAGCCATCATAAGCATCCCCATTTGCATACGTAAGCTTACCCTGTCCATGGTACAAATCATTTACAAAATTTCCTTCGTAAATATCTCCATTTGAATATCGATAAATCCCTTTTCCATAAATTTTATCATCTTGGAAATATCCCTCATACTCATCCCTATCATTGAATATGTAAAATCCTTTACCATTACGCTTATTATTTTTAAATTCACCTTTATACGTATGACCTTCAGGATAAGTATAAACCCCAAGTCCATTCATCTCATTGTTAAGAAAGTTACCTTGGAAATTCCCTCCGATTGAAAAAGAAAAATTTCCCTGTCCACTCATTTTATTATCTTTCCAGCCGCCTTCATAGATATCTCCATTTGGAAAAAAATAGACTCCTCTTCCATTTTTCATTCCACCATACCACTGGCCTGAATATTTTCCACCATCTGAAAATATCTTGGTTCCAATTCCACTAATACAATCCCCTGTAACACAATTTGGTAGTACAGAAAAAGAAGTAATAAATGACGCAACTGCAATAACTATCTTTTTCCGCCGACAGGCGGAAAAAAGCCTAGGATTGTTGCAAATAAAATTGTAAAAACTGACTTTTTGCAGGAACGCCATAAATGAAAAAAATAATATAATAATTTTAGTTTTTTTAAACATGATTATAGTTATAAAGTGTAGTGCAATATTAAGATTAGTATATATTTAAAAGTACATTTTAATTTTGAATTTTAGTGATCCAAAATTGTGATTCGTTAATCTTTCTCAACGGTCTTGTTTGCATTGGCATACTTGGGGTTTGGATACCCACTATAATTGACTTTCTAAATGTACCATAGCCTGACTTTTTATTTGATTTCCATTCTCCTGTATAAATGCTTCCATCTACGTACGACATAGTTCCATTTCCCTCCCTAACACCTCTTTTCCATTCACCATCATAGATATTTCCATTATTAAAAACCATTTTTCCTTTTCCATCTGGAACGTTATTATTAAAGTACCCAGTGTAAACATTTCCATTGCCTAAAAAAGCAGTACCTTTTCCGTTGGGAAAATCAGCTTGGAATTCACCTTCATACCTTTCACCATTACTAAATATATATATACCGTAACCAATTTTTTTTTCATCTTTAAATGTTCCTGTATATGAATCTCCATTTGCAAATTTCATAGTACCTTCTCCATTTATACAATCTCCCTGTATACACTCTCCTGCAGATAATGAAATTTTTAAAAAAAATACTGATAAAAAAATTAGTCCAGACGTTACTTTAGGGAAAATAGAAATTTTTAGGCGTTTTTTAGAAGGCTTGTTGGATAATATACCTAGTCTATAAATGAATGATCTACTTAATTTATTAGTAAATTCTAATATATATCGTGAGAATGTAATTATAAATTTTATTATTATTTTTAAATGGATATAATCTAAACTGTACTTTTTATAGTTACTTTTTAAAGGTAGCAAGAATATTTCAAGGTATCTACCCTTTTGTATGAATCTATTCAAAAACAAACACACGAAGAGATTTTTCATTTCTTTACTTAATTATTTTCTTTAGAATCCAGTGGTTTGTAATTTTCCAAAAACTTTAGGGCTTTTTTATCATCGGCTGGATCTCCATTTATCCACCTACCTCCATATATAACTTCGCCATTTGCCCCATACATAATTCCTTGACCATGAAATTTATCCATATCAAAATATCCGTCATACACAACACCATCACTATACATTAAAGTTCCCTTACCGTGTGATACATCATCCTTAAATTCACCTGAATATTCTCCACCATCCTTAAAAGTAAGGACTCCTTTTCCACTTCTCTTACCATCTTTAAATTCACCAACATACCTATCACCATTTGGATATGTTACAGTGCCATGTCCGTTAAACTTACCATCCTTAAACTCTACTTCGTACTTTCCGCCTTTTGCTAAAAAAACTGATGCCCTTCCCTCAAATTTCCCATTTTTAAAACCACCTACATACCTATCTCCATTTAGATATGTATACACACCATTGCCTTCAAACTTACCTTCTTTAAATTCCCCTTCATACTTTTTCCCTGTTGAAAACAAATAAATTCCTTTACCATCAAATTTATTATCTTTAAATTCTCCAATGTAAGACGTTCCAGATGGAAAATTTAGTTTTCCCTGACCTTCATATTTGTAATCTTTAAACTGACCTGAATATTTTGTTCCATTAGGATAGACTATAGTTCCATCACCATCGTACTTATCATTTTTAAATTCCCCATCATATCGAGTTCCATTCGGGAATAAAAATATTCCTCTTCCATCTTTTTGGTCTGATCTAAATTCACCTGTATAGGTTTTTCCATCTGAAAAATTATATGTTCCAAAACCATTTTTTTTCCCTTCACTAAAGGATCCCGTATACTTATCACCCGATAGGTATGTGTATGTACCATTTCCCTCTATGAGGTCATTTCTAAATTCTCCTTCATATTTTTCACCGTTTGCATAGACAAAGGTTCCCTTACCATGCTTTAGATCATTTTTAAATTCTCCTGAATATTTTGATCCCGTAGTGTATGTGTAAGTACCCTTTCCATTGAAGGTATCATCTACAAATTCTCCCTCATAATTGTTTCCATTTTGAAATATTAAAATTCCCTGACCAAAAAGTTTTCCTTCTTTGAATTCACCGGTATACTTTTCTGCATAGGCATATTTGTTAGAACTCTCTTTGTCATCAGGGTCATTTTCATTTGCAAAAAAAAGCGTACCTTTGCCGTGAAGCTTCCCATTCTTAAAAGAGCCCACATACTTTGTTCCATTTGAATATAGATAAGTTCCAACACCATTGGCACATTTACCTGAGATACATTCATCAGAGAATATATCTAAAGAAAAACCCAATATGATCACAGTGCTCAAAATTGAAATCTTAGAAATTTTATTTGCCAAGGGTGATAAAAAATAGATTATCAAATTCATACCTGTTTTAACCCCTTTAACTGGCGGACTCTTGACTTGCTCTCATCTCAGGACTATTCCTAATAATTAGTCTATCAACATTTCACAAAATATGAAAACCCATCACAATAAAAAGAAATTTTATTTCCAAAAATTCTTTTAAGAATTTCAGAAATTGCTACCTGCTCAATTTAAAATATCTACCCAGCTAGTCTTTATTTGGAAAAGAATACTATAAACTTATTGTTTTGAAAGAATATATCCCAATATGTCAGTAAATACATAAAACTTCTTTCTTGACGATGAGAGCAAAGGCAGTAATTATGTATTAAAAAGTGATCCCTATGATAAAATTTTCCTCAATATTCTTGGACTTTAGATCCATTTCTACTCTGAAATTATTCTCCATTTTTTCTTTTCTGTTTTTTTTCACTATGGCACTGTTTTCTCAAGATCTAGATAGCTTAGATCCAAAAGAAGGTGAAAAAGATGCCATCCTCTTCTATTGGAAATCAGAGTACAATGATCTTTTAGAGAAAAAAAGAGTCATAACAGAGAAGCACAACGAACTTCTCAAAGATAAAAGTACCCGTTCCCTTCTCACAGAAGAGGCGAATAAAGAGTCCTTGGAGTTACAAAAAAAAATTAAGGAATCAGAAGAAAAATCTGAAGCACTCCTAAGAGAAATGGAAGCAGATAAAAGAAATACTAGCCTCTTAGAGAAAGAGATTTCTTCCTTGAGAACCAATCTGGATAGTTTAAATGCTGAATACTCCAAAGTAAAAGAAATTGCTGCCCAATCCGACGGATACAAATCAAAAATAGCATCACTTGAAAAAGAGATTGCAACAGCAAAATCTCAGAAAGAGGCCGCGGAAAAAAAATTAGCCCAGATGGCGGACTTAGAATCAAAAATTAAAAATTTAGAAACCGAAAAATCTCAACTTTTAAAGGGATCTGAAGACTCAAAATCGCAACTTTCCCGAAATCTTGAAATGGAAACAAAAATAAAGGGCTTAGAGAAAACTATCCAATCTCTAAATGCAGAAAAGAACAATCTCATGGAAGAAATTGCATCTGCAAAAAATTCTCCCACGCCTCTTATGATGCCCCTAAATACTATTCCAGAAGTCTATGTATCCCAGCTTGAAAAAACCATCCGTGAATTGGAAACTGAGCAGACCAACCTTATAAAAAATCTCTACCAACTCAAAGATGAGACAATCCAAATTTCCAATCAAAAAAATAAGGAACTAAAAACTGAAATACAAAATAAATCCACTGAATTAAAAATTGATGAAGAGAAATTAGCAATATTAAAAGAGCAGGAATCAAATTTAGAAGAAGATTGGAAAACATATAGAACATCCTTGAATCAATCCAAGTTGATGCTTGCCCAAAATCTTACCCAAATCGAAGAATTAGAAAAACAACTCACTTCCATTACACAAGAACTAGATGAACTTAAAAAGAGAAATGAATCTATAAATTTAGAACTAGAAGAGGTGCGAAAAGATTACGAAGCTGCCTTGGGAGACTTAGCAACTGCTCAGGATAGATACAATGAAGAAAAAAATAAATATCTTGAAGAAGTTGAAAGATTGAACTATGAAAAAAATAGATTAGAAGACACTCTAGAAAAAGAAGTAAAAAGAGGTGAACTCTCGGTATCCAAAAAAGGAGATTCCATTATTATCAATTTAAACAATGCAATCACATTTAAAAAAGGGTCTGCAACACTACTTGATTATGGGAAAACAATATTAAGTAAAATTAGTTTATCTCTAAGAAAATATAACAAAAATAAAATTTATATAGAAGGAAATACAGATAATATTCCAATAAGTACTCAAAAATTTATTGGTAATTGGCATTTGTCTTTTGAGAGGGCTTATTCAGTTTTTGAATTTCTAAAACAAGAAAAAGGAATCAATCCAAAGCAATTTGCTTTGGCAGGAATGGGAGAATTCAATCCAATCAAACCGAATACATCAGAAAAGAATAGGCTTATCAACAGAAGAGTCGAAATTATTATTACACCCATTAAACTAAAATAGGAATACCGAATGAACTTTCTTTTTAACCAAATCTTTTTGAATAGATTAGTACTTATCCAAATTTTTATGCTTCTCTATCTCAATCCTCTTAACTCTGAATCTAAAGTGGAAGATGATGCGAATGATTGGTTTTACTATAGATCTGAATATAGAGAATTGCTTAAAAAAAAGAAACAATCCGAAAAAGACCTCCAAGATTCCAAAGAACAATTCCTACAAGAAAGTGCTGCGATAAAGAGAGAAAATGAAGTACTTAGGGCTAGGCTAGTAGCACTTGAGGTTGAACTCTACAATACGAAAGAGTCTAAAGCTGCTTTTTCTATGATTACAGATAGGAGAATTTCAGAGATCAATGAGAAGATGGAAGAGTTGGAATCTTCTAAAGATAGATATGAAAGTAGTTTACAGGAATTAAAAGAAGAAAAAGCAGAAATCTCTAAGAAACTTGAAGAAAACTCTAGAAAATCTGAGGAAAGATTAGCTGCATTAGAAATGAATGAACAACTTGAAAAAGAAAAAAAAGCCTTAGAAGATAAGTACAAGGCACTGAGTTCTGATTATGAATCATTGAAAGAAGGTACTGTGGCTAAAAAAGGTGATCGTACTACTAATCCTAACGATTACGATAATTTAGTGCTCTCCACAAATTTAGAAAGAATGCTCACTCCCCAAGAAGTAAGAGCTCTCAAAGAGGAAAATCTCAATCTCCAAGCTGAAATAAAGCGACTTACATCTGACCTTGAATTAGTACAAAAATCTGAAAAAGATTTTCTTTCAAAAAAATTAGAAGAGCAAGCAGAGCAACTCCAATCTGAATACAACCGAAAATTAAACCAATTTACAATCCAATTAGCCCGTTTACGAGAAAAAGAACAAGAGCTAACCGGGGAGAATATAAAGCTTAAAGAACAATTAGAAAGAGCCTCTTCCCTCACAAAAAAAGAGCTTGAGGAAAAACTAAAAGATGAGATTGGAAAAGGTGATATGAATATCACCCAGGAAAAAGGTAGGGTTATCATAAATATATATGATAGAATTACATTTGACCTAGGCAATGGAGAGTTAAAAAAGTCAGGCAATAAAACATTAAATAAAATTATATCAGTCCTTAACCAATACAAAGATAGAAAAATATATATCGAAGGAAATACAGATAATTTGGCTATACGTGGAGGTAAATACAAAGACAATTGGGAACTTTCATCTTATAGAGCTCTTTCTGTACTACGGTATATACTTACCAGAACATCTATTCCAGAGAAAAATTTTGCTGCAGTAGGAAATGGAGAATTTAACCCTATAAAAATAAATTCTTCAGAACAAAATAGAAGTATGAATAGAAGAGTGGATATTGTACTACTACCTAATTTAAAAAATAGTTCTATGGGGAATTAATCTAAATTTACAAACTAATTCCACAAGTTTTAGTATCTTTCACTTCGGTGCAAGATACTTCTTTAACTTTAACACCTGTGGACACTTCTTCAATTAATAATCTTTCTGATTCTGAAAATTGATTCAAGAGACAATTATTTGCATTTGCTTTTAAAAATGTACTTTTAGAGTTAACATATGCTACTAATCCTATCTTCCCTCTTGTAGAATTTAAAAATATAGTTTGGTCATTTGGTGTTAATTTATCCGTATTAGCTAAATTTAAACCACTGCATGATTCTACGGAAGTGAAAACATTATTGGATTTAAGAGTGGAAATTTCAGAATTTGAACTCAAGGTAACCTTCAATAAAGCAACCGAGCTTTCAGTACATTCAGGTGATTTTTTTAAAATAGTTGCGATGTCATTTTTAATTTTTAATGATTCTCCACTTGTAGTGATCAAAGAATTTGTATTACAACTGATTTTTTGTAATTTAGAGCAGGTATATATTTTTGAAGCTGATGTAGTTTCCTGACGTAAACATTCCCCATTAGTAAGATAAGTGTTTAAAAATAATATGGTTCTGTAATCCTGAACTCTCTTCTCATCTTGGAGATTTGATTGGTCATTATTACAATACAGAATTAGAAATAATGATACAACTGCAATTACTATCTTTTTCCGCCGGTAGGCGAAAAAAAGCCTAGGATTGTTGCGAATAAATTTGCAAAAACTGACTTTTTGCAGGAACGTCAATAATAATCTTATTAATTGTAATTTTTTCAAAATTTCACCTCCATTCCAAAGTTAATCAAAGGCAAGAATACTAAATTTCCACCCTGTCTGACAGTTTGGATGTATGGGGAGTTGACTGTATCTATTATTGGTGAAGGATTTTTATATCTGTCATACTGACTAAAATTACTAAACGTTTCTCCAATTTCATTTCGTCTTCCATATAAATTTATGAAATCAACATATACGTTTAGGTATCCCCATTCATAGGGTAGAAATTTATCAATCCTAACATCTAATTGGTGGTAAGGACGAAACCTGTCACTATTGAAAGCATCTGCATACTTTGGAAGATTAAAAAATGAACCACCCTGAGCAGCTTGTGATGCTTTTGTAGAATCTACAATTGGTGTGTATGGTGTTCCTGAAAAATATCGAAAGCGAAATCCTACTTGCCAGTTTTCTTGCCATTTATAACCAAAAACTAAATTGAGAACATGGGTTCTGTCTAGATCATATAGCTCTTTTCTATCATTATTATAAATAAATTCGTATTGGTTATCATTGTAATAGTTTAGATAATTAGTTCCTACTTTAGTTTGGTACACTAAATCTCTAGCACCATTTTCTATAGAACGTCTAGTTTTTTCATCATTTGTAAGACGAGCTTGGTTATTGATTCGCTTGGTGATAGAGTTTGTATAGGAAATCCACCCAAACCAACCAACATTTGTTCTAGGATCCCTTTCCTTTCTAAGAAAGACTTCTACACCCTCTGATGTTCCATATCCACTATTGGAGTAATTTAAATTTCTAGCTACTAAAGGATTTTGAATTGCTTCCTCTGGTCTACGCAATAATGTTCTTGGCTCATTGTTCAATGAATATGGATCAATAGCAAATTGATCATTTACAATTATATTTGAAAATATATTTTTAAAACCCTCTACTTTCACATTCCAAAGACTAGATATCTCTTGGATAAATCCTACTGAATTATGCTCGGCCCTTTCCATAAATAAATTTGGATTCCCTGCAACCTTTGATGCTTGCTGGACTAAGGTAGGAGTGTTATAGTGAATACCGCTACTACCAATGATGCTTGTCTTTGTTTTTTCAATAGTATAACTGGAATTTAACCTTGGCTGAAGGTTAGATTCCCCTGTTTTCTGATAGGTATCAAGTCGCACACCAGGATTAATTTTAAAACCATACTTTCGAAATACTAATTCTGAGTACCCACTCATTTCTTTAATTTTAATTCTATCGCCATCAAAGATGGATCTCAGAGTTTGACTTTGGTCAATTAAGCTATCAAACAAATTAAAAAAATTTGGACTTGAAGATGCGATATCACCAGCTTTTAAATCTATTTGGCGCTCTCTATATTGAACTCCCGCTTCAACTTTTAAGAGATCTTCAATGATCTCTCCTTCGATTTTATTATCAATAAATATTATTTGGTCTAAGGTTACATTGTTAAATCCAAATATAGTTTCAGCTGTTAAAGGATTTGAAACCCTCAATTCAAAAAATTCTTTAAACGCAGATTTTGAATAAGATAATGTATTACGCCATTTATTTGTTTTAAAAATATATCGCACACCATCTGTTCTAAAACTTCTATTTAAACCTACTGGCGGTCTTGAGTCTTTCCTCTCTGAACTCTCTAAATCTGCAACAGCTCTAGTGTATGCTTGTAAATCTTTAGATCCAAAACTTTGAACTGTAATTCTATTGTTACTGTTTATATCCCAAAAAAGTTTTACTTGGAAATCAGAATAACTTGCATATTTTGCATCATCAGGGATAGTTTGTGGAAATGCTTTGAGGTATACCAAATTGGGATAGTTTTTTCTGGCTCCTGCAAGAAAACTAAACCCATTGCCAATGGGTGCTTGTACATATCCATCACTAAAGAGAATACTTGAATTTAAAATTGTCTTTGGTCTATCAATTTTATCTATACCTTCAATTGCAATGATTCCGCCAGTAGCATATCCATACTTGGCAGAATATCCCCCTGTATATATATCAAAAGATTTGATAACATTATTATTTAGAACGGAAGATTGATTCCCCAAGTGAAATACATACGGAAGAGGAAACCCATCAAAATAATATTGGTTATTTCTCGTCCCACCTCCACGGAGTGAAAAGTCACCGCGTTCGCTATTGGAGTACGGATTTGCATTGAGTGGATTTCCTGTATTACTTGTAATAAAAGTAGGATTGGTTCCTATGGGCAAACCAATTACAATTCCAGGTAAGGTTTGGATTGCTTTTAATGAGTCTCCTCCAGTACCGGGTAATCGTTTGATTTCTTCCTGTGTTAAAGTATAGGTGGAAATTTTTTGCTTATCCTTTTCCCCTGCAACAACTATCCCCGAGACTTCTTTATTATTTGAGTAAAGAATAATTTCTTGATTGTTATAGAAAAATTCCTTATTCCAAGTTTCTATATTATTTTTTATAATTGCCTTTATTGTGTAGTACCCTGGTTCGGGAAGACTGAATTTAGACACTCCATCTATGCTAGTGATGACAATTACACCAGCCTTTTGAATTGTGATCTGAACTTTAGATAATGGAATATTTCCTGGTTTTTCTAGGAGTCTTATTTGTACATCTATTTTTTCTGCATTCAGGTTGTAGATAAATATGAAAAAGCAAAAAAAAAACTTCCAAGTCATATTTCTATCCAGAATTTTGTTTTTCCTAGATTTGATTCAAAGTTTAGTTTGTATCCGTATTTATTCAGGTTTCTTTGGGATATATACAACCCCAATCCACTTCCCTCTGCATGTTGACGTGTTGTAAACATTGGTTGGAATATTTTACTTTGATTTTCTTCCGAGATACCTATTCCGGAATCTTCTACCTCAATTATAATTTTATCATTTTTTTCCAGAAAAGTTTTAATATAAATATTTTTATCAACACTAGTCTCGACAGCTTGTATGGAATTTAAAATAATATTAGCAAATACCTGTTTATATTCGAGGGAAGTTCCTGCTACAATTGGATATTCTTGGAAATCTAAATGGAGATGAATACCTACTTGGATTTTATTCGAATAAATTTCAATAGATTCTTTTATAATGGAAACTAAATCTAAGTTGTCTCTGACGATTTCTTCCCTATCAGGGAGTAAGGAACGTATCATAGTTACAGTCTTAAACATTTTCTCAGAGGAAGATTTAAATAGATTTGCCTTCAATAACAATCCATTGTACTCTACAAAAAATTCTAAAATACCTGTATTTTGGCTTTTTAGAATATTCGAATACTCTTTATAAATATTTTGTAAACCTGCCTCTAAAATTTGAACAGAAAGATTTTCTATGCTATTGATCTCATTTAGTTGATTTTTAGTTGTAAATAATTTGAGATCTTCTTTTAATTCTTTTTGTAGTTTTCTGTGATCACGTGTAGTTAAAATATTAGAATTTGAGTTTATACTAATATGATTTAGTATTTTAAAAATACTTTCTAAATCTATAGGATATTGGATAGTCCCCATATTTTCAATATAATTTTTTAGGAGTGATTGTAGATTAAGTATTGAATTTCTTAGGCTTTCGGAAGTAGCCTGTATTGCACCTAAAGGAGTATTTAACTCATGGGATATGTTGGTTATAATTTGGTTTAAAGTAGCCTGTTTTTCTGCAAGGATTAGTTTATCTTGGGATTCCTTCAAATTGATAAAAGCTTTTTCGGCAATTTCTTTTTGCTCCTTGTAATCAATTGTTCTAAGCTCAACTTCTTTTTGTAAATTTTTTGAAAGATGCTCGCTGTTAGACCATGCTTTTGCATTCACACGTGCAATCACAACCCCCTGGCCCAATAAGAATAAAACCAAACCATATGCTGTAAGCTCCACACTTCTGAGAAACCCTTGGTACATGAGTAAGTCATGAACAATAGAAGAGATAAAGATAATGGATACATAGGTAATAGACCTAGAAATATATTTATTTCTTGCATTGTTTGGGATTTTAAAAAAGGAGTGCTTGATCACCTCAAATGCAATCCAAAGTAATCCCACCAATAATCCCAATTGGAAGTAGGTAAGTAAATTTGTGAAAGTAAATGTATCCGTACTAACTATTACCAGTGAACTACAGATAGAGATAAACATTACAACGTAGTACCACGGATAGAATATTTTATTTTCTAACACTTCCTTGATATAGACAATAAAAATAGCCATAGAACCTGTCATGGTAAGGTATTCTAATTTTAACAAAAATGAAAATGCATCCATATCAGGGAAATAGATTTGGATTGGCTTAGAAATTACTAGTACCCTCATGCCAATCACCACACAAAATACTCCAAACCAAAGTGTATAACGATTGGAAGGACGAAGTATAAAAAGAAAAAAGTGATACAAACCAGCCATTGTATTCAATCCAAAAATCACCAAAGAACTCCAGATGGCAATGTCCCGAAAATTTGATACTTCTCTAGGATTCCCAACAAATATACCGGATTTTAATCCCCCCACTCTATTCTCCCAGTTGGCTATCTCCAGAAGTAGCTCATCACCATCCGAGATCACTTCTGTGACAAACACGGGGATGCTATGTGACCTCATGCCTTCTGGTGTGGGGGTAGGATGACCGCTCTTTTGGATCAGAGTTATTCTCTTTCCAGATTTCAGCCAGAGTCTATAGGAAATTAGTGAGAAATCAGGTTCGGATGTAAAAGAAAGTTTGGTGGGTTCTTGGACTTTAAATTGCAATCTATACAATCCAACCCCCTTTGCTGTGAGAATCTGATTTCCGTATTGCTTGTCCTTCCATCTGTGGGGAATATCAACAGAGTACCCCTTTATTTTATTCTCCAAGAGATCCTGACTTGTTTGGGGAATGACATACCCATTGCACTCAAAATCATCTTTGCTATCCCCACTGTCAAAAAAACATCCTTCCGATGGTTCAAGGCTTGGATCTAAATCATTTTTAATCAGTAGAAAATTTGGATAAAAAATATAATCACCAGTGATTTCAAACACCTTCTCTTTGCGAATATCCCACTCTCTTAGGTCCAAAATTCCATTGGTAAGCTTGGGAGTAGGTTTAGAAATATATTTCTGGCAATGCAATAAAGACACAAAGAGAAGTAATAAAACTGTTTTAATAAATAAATTTATGTATTTTTTAGAAATGAGGGATATGGAAAATTTCAAGATTTTGGCTCCAAAATGGATTAGAACCAAACTAAAAATGAAAATTCCAATGGGTATTCTTTTTAGAACTTGACGAAAAAATTCCTATTTCTAAAGTATTGGTGTTTTGAGGTGAAACTAAAATGAAAGCATTTATCCCAGCAAAAAATAACCCCTTTCTCCATTGGCTTGTAGACACTATATATTGGATAGCACTGAAAGCAGTTCAAAATATAGACGAAATTGTAATGAAACCTGAGGATGTCGAACTACTTAAGTCCATGAAATCAGAGAGGATGCTCTTCTTTTCCAATCACCCCACCACTGCAGAACCACCCGTCACATACCAAATTGCCAACATGATGGGAACCCGTTTTCGTTACATGGGATCCAGGCAAGTGTTTGATTGGGACTTTGGATTGACCGGCAAACTACTTTCTAACATTGGAGCATTCTCAATTATTGCCGGGATAAATGATAGAGAATCCTTAAAAACTGCAAGATCTACTCTAGCTGCGCCCGAAGGTAAACTAGTATTGTACCCAGAAGGTGAGCCTACCAGTGGTGAAAACGACAACCTTATGCCATTCCAACAAGGTGTCGTACAAATTGCACTTTGGGCTTATGAAGATGCCATCAAGGTAGACCCAAATGCAGACATCAAAATTCTCCCTGCATTTATGAAATATGTTTTCAATGGTTCTGCAGAAGAATTGAAAGAACACCTTTCGGATAGCATTAAAAAAATTGAAATAAAATTTGAAATTGATCCAGGCAACAAAAATCTCTTACGTAGATTCTTAACTGTAGGTAGAAACATCCTACAACATGCAGAAAGTATGTACAATGTTTCCGTTAAAGATGATAAAGATTTCGATTTTAGAGTGGGACGGGTACGACATGCCATTCTAGACAATGTAGCTGATAAATTAGGAATCAAAGATTATAAAAAAGACCAAGATGCTATCATGAAACTCCGACAGTTGATAGCTATCATAGAAATGATAGGTGTGAAGTATGAAGATCCCAAACTTCCAAAACTTACCAAAGACCAATTGTCATGGGCAAAAGGGGAGGTGGAAAAGGCATTTGACTTTGTAGCAATTAAAAAAGATTATCTAGTATCGTATCCATCCCCAGAACGCTTTTATGAATGGCTCCTTCGTTTTGAAAGCTATATCTTCAATAAAAAGCCCAGAATGCTAGGTGGACTCCCCCCTAGAAAATCGAGAAAAGCTTATGTTTATCTTTCCAAACCAGTATCACTCGCGTCCTACTATGCTGATTATAAAAAAGACAAGCGTGGTACATCTGAAAAGTTATTAAAAGACCTAAGAACCAACATGCAATTTATGTTGGATGAATCTTTGAAAATGACAAAGACTTTAGTAAATCCTGGCGACATAGGGGAATAAAGAAAGTACCGTCTTCTCAGACGGTATAAAAGTTGACTTACGGGGTGAAAATGAAACGGATAGCCATCCTTTGGATGGCTTTTTTTATAGGAGAATAAATAAAAGCCCATTAAAAATAAGGACAATAGGACCCAAACCAATTCTTACTTTTTTGACCAACCAATCATTTAGTGGTTGTAGAACTTCTTTTTCTTTTACTTCGGATTCCTTAACTTCTGATGATTTTACGGGTTCTTTAGAATCTTCCTGTGGGGAAACTCCCTTCGTTGGTTCATTGCTTGAAACTATACTCTGAGGCTTTACCTCCTTTTGAACTTCACTCATGAATTTATTTACAGATTCTATCAATACAGATGTAGTATTAGCTCTAGCCTGATCTGGTTTAGAAGCCAAAAGTTGTAAGTCTTCTGGCTTGGCAGTGATTTTTACTTTACTAGCAATGTATTGGATATTGGCCGATTTTCCATCAAACACAATCAATGAGATATCAATTGTATCACCTTTCATGATTTTATCTGTACCTGCACTGATGACTGGAAATGCTAGTGAATCCACTTTTCCTTTATCTGTGATGGTAAGGAAGGTCTTTTTTGTTTCTGGATTTAGAGCTACCCCATCTAGCTGGGATTCAATTAAATTTTGGATAGATTTATCAAAATCCTTTAACTTTAACTTGGTTGCAATTTCTTTAATTGCAGCCCCACCTACTATGGCATCACCATAGAGCTCACCAATCTTAGTATCTATTGTGATACCAACAATATTTGTTATGAGATCTGTGACATCTCCTATTTTTTTTGTATCTCTGTTATAAATAGATAGAGTAGAAACTCTCTTTGTGTTGGTGTTAAATCCCTCCTTTTTCTTAAATACAAAGGAATCATCAGAATTTCCACTCTTCACATTCATCCCACCTGCACAATTTAGAATAAAAGATAATAATAACAATATTTTCATATAGTCTCCTACATCCTTAATGTTGCTGAGAACATTATACTTACGCCTTCTCTATATGATAAAAATATATCATTTCTATCTAAGAGTTCGCTTCTCTGGTATACTTTAACCCTTGTATTGGCAATATTTTTTATTGCTAACTTAAAGTCATAATTTTCAATATGTTTGTACTGCAGCACTAGATCTGTATACCCAATCCCTTTCTCATAAGCATCAGGAGTTCCATTTGCTCCGACAGCGTATATTCTATCACCAAAATAATTATAGTAAAGCCCAAGTGTAGAATTTTTAGCTTTTGTTAAAAACCAGTCATACTTTAGATTAAATACAAATGGAGACTGCCCCTGCAATGGCCTTGATAAATTTGTAGGGTCATATGTAGCCGATCTATCATTGACATTCACTAAACCAGTCTGTATTGCAACCGATTTTGCATAATCTAAGACGTTTACTCTAGAATTGATGAAAAAGAAGTTAGACTCAACTCTAAATAAATTTAAGAATTCTCTTCTAAAATCAAATTCCAATCCCCGAATGTATGCCCTATCCGCATTTGCATAAGTAAAACGTGCATTTATACTTCCTGATACGGGTTGCCCTATCATCTCTATTGGATTCGATAAATTTTTATTAAACAAACCAATACCAAAATATTCACTACCCTTACCGTAGTATTCCCAACGTAAGTCATAGTTATGTATATAGGTTCTTCTGAGATCAGAATTACCAAATATCCTGTCAGCTCCATAGTATGGACTAAAACCAAAAGCAGAGAGTTCTCTTAAATCTGGTCTAGTCAGTGTTTCAGAATAAGATAGTCTTAAGTTCACTTTCTCACTTGCTTCATAAACAAAATTTGCCATTGGTAGCTTATCTTTTGTTCTGATCTCTCCAATTCCATTGTTTGTAGAATTACAAATTTTATTATTTATAGCATACACTCGAACGGCTTCACTATTAGAAAAGTCTGAGAAATCACACCCATAACTTAAGTTACTTGAACTGTAACTGTCCTTGGTGACATACGTTTTTACTTTTTGGTAACTATCCTCATATCTAACCCCACCAATAAATCTAAGCTTTTGGTATAGTGGCATATCTACCTGCATGAAAGTAGCATTTAACTTTTGAAATGCATTGTAGGCATTTGGTTCCACCTGCCTTTCTGAAAATACTTTTGCACCAGTGATCGCTAAGAATGGACTAAATGTAAGCTCACCAGGGACGGGATAGAGAGTTGCTAAACCCTGATTAAAAGTATCAATGGAAGTAACTTGTGATACAGAAGATTTATATCCAAATTCCCTAAATAGGAAATTCTTTTCTCTTTCTATAATTGAGTGACCAACTTTCAGACTGGATTTCAGACCATCCCACTGGTTAAATGGAATATCTAACTTAAAACTGGGGTTTCTTACGTTATCCTCTGATGAAGAGTAAAACCTTGAACCATCGGGGTTGTTTCCTAATCTATTATAATTATTGAGAGTATCAATAGATCTTCTCCATGTTTGCGAACTTAAGTTTGGCTCATCTCTTTTTGCCTGTGACATACTGTATTGCCATTCCAATTTCCATGGCCTAGAATTTGAAAAATTAAGTGCGTGGTCTCCTCCAAAGGTTGTATTGAAGAGTTGTCGAGAAGTGAAGATATTAGTAATAGAATTAAAATCTGATATATTCGATATATAGTCTTTACCGGCTGCATCTCTTACAGTTTTATCAGAATTGACTGTGTAAAGATTTTTCCAATAAATCTGTTGTCCTTTGGTGAACTCATACGCTAGGTTTAGATTATTTCCCCATAGCACATCTTCATTGTAAATTTTGGTATCTTGTGACTGTACTTTGGATAAATAGGTTGTATTTGCATAATCCCGAACTCCTAGTGCATTTCCAGGGATATACCTAGCTGTTTTTTCCTCCCTATATCTATAATTTGTAGTGTAGGTTGTCCCATACATTATTCCAAATCTCTGTCCAGATTCTGAAGTTTTAAATGTATTACCAATACTAAAATTGAAATTTTTATCATAGGGGGCATTTGTTTGCTCAGGTGTCCAAGTTTGCGGAAACTGAGAAGACCCAAATCCCACTATCGATGATGGGATCCCACCAAAACGAGTTCCGGGCTCAAAGGGGATTGTACCTTTTCCAAAACTATTTACTATATCCGGTAATTTAGAAGTGTCCCCTGGTCTTCCTGTTGCAATTGGTCCTATTTTTTCACCAGCATCAAATGTTAAAAATTTATTCCCTGTTGTCTGGTAATTTCTTCCAATCCCTAATCCAAAATTCATTGTAAATTGGTCGGGGTATTCTTGGGTTTCTATTTTTACCAAACCCCCAGAAAATTCTCCAGTTTCTTCTGGAACTGCTGTTTTGATAATTCGAATATTCTTTAATAAATTCGATGGAAAAATATCGAGGGGAATTACTCGCTTATCAGGTTCTGTGGATGGTATGACAGAGTTATTTAATATAGTGTTTGAATACCTTTCTCCTAGCCCTCTTACAAATACATATTTTCCGCCGAGTAATGTGATACCTGTTACTCTCTTAACTACCTCACCTGCTGAAGCATCCGGACTTTTTCGGATTGCCTCTTGGCTTATACCATCAGAAACTGAACTACTCTTTTTTTGAAGTGCAAGTAGTGATGCTTCTGTATTATTCAATGCCCTTTCACTTACTTCAACTGTTTCCAAAGTTTTAGCACCAAAGGTGACATTTAAACTTTGGGTTTTGCCAGCAGAAATTGTGATACTTTTTCTTTGGGGATCATAACCAAACATTTGTATTTCTACAAGATGTGAGCCTTCAGGAAGATCTAGGGAATACTTCCCATCAAAATCTGTTTTTGTAGATTTTTTTTCATTTCTGACTAAGACAGTTGCACCGAAGACTGATTCTGCAGTGTTAGAGTCTAATACCTTTCCTGATACAGTTCCCGTTGCTACCTGAGAATACAAGAATGTGGGGAGAAAAAGAAAAATTATAAATCCTATAGTCATTTTTTTAATTATATACATATTAATTTTACCCGAAAATTTTTTACTTTGATACGACACATACCTTAAATTGATTTCGATGTTCGATGATAAGTTTTATTTCATTGATTTCAATATCATTAGAAGATGTTTTTACAATAATATTTTGAACAATATGCCCTTTTAAAGCATTTAAGTCTCTAATATCTTTTCTCCACTCAATGGAAATATCCTTAATTGTAATACCGTTTAATTTTTTTATCAACGATTGTATTCCAAAATTTTGTCTCTCCGATACTATACTCCATGCCTTATTGGGTTCTTCGTACGATATCAATGCATTTGAATTATAGCTATTTGGGAAAAGAATTTCTTTTGATTCTTTCTCATCACATATGGAATATGGAAGTTTATTTGCTGCTATCTCTTTTAAGAAAACCACCGCTGCACCTATTCTACTATTTGAAGAATTAGCAATGATATATTGGGTTTTTATTTGGTTCTTGTAATTTTCTTGGATCCTTTGCACCCTATCGGCTTCACTTTCCTTGCAATTAGAAATCATCAGAAAACTAAAAATAAAGAAGAGAACAAAATAATTTCTATTTGGAAAGAAACTGTTAAAATCCCTTTCTACAGTTTTCCTTTTGGAAAATGCAAAAAGGGATTTTAAACAAAACAAGTTAAATATAAAATTTGATTTCATATCAGAAATTGTAAAGAAAGCATTTAGCTTCCCTTACAATCATTCCTTTTCTGTTATCTAGCCCTATATACTGTCCAGTTACTCCACCATGTACCCTGACTATTGGCAGATGCACCTACTGTTGATAGAGCACCACTGGCGGTATTCGTTGTAAAGTCAGGCTTGGTAGCTGCAAAACCACAGTTTGCTACATCCCCTACACTAGTGACAGGAACTGCTGAAAGGGTCTTTAGTGAATTATCTGTAGCACTAGTACCTTTTGTAACAGTATACCCAGACTGTAAATACACTGTACTATTTATGGTTGAAGTTGTAACAGGAAAACTAGTTGTATTAGTCGCCACAATCACCTGACTAGAACTATTTCCTGCAAAACCATAAAATACTGAGTTTGAGAGTGTTTGTGCATTTCCTTCCCTTAGTCTTGCTGCTTCTCCACTTGTTATACCCTGACCAAGCATTGTCATATAGCTAAGAGTACCATTTGTACATCTAGCTGCATTTCCATTTGTACAAGCACTAGTACTTGTAGCACCACTTTGCTGACCATCCGACTCTATCCCATGAGGATCCGTTGAAGCTGATCCACCACAACTAGTTGGGTATTTTTGCCCAATAGCATAGGTTATACTTCCTGTATATCCTTCATCCATGTCGTAATCATCATCTTGTCCACCTGTAGCAACCACGTGAGTTAGGGCTACTGCACCACCCCACATTTCAAAGCTATCATCGAGCCCTCTGTGAACTTGGACATAGTCTATGGTTGTTCCACTTCCTACTGCATACAAAGATAAACCATTGAGTTCATCTCCTGGAGCCACTTCATTTCCAGCAAATTCAATGATCACATACTTGAGTGAACCTGAGGTATCCGCATCATTCGTTCCTGTTCCATAAGAAACTGGTGTTGTACCTTCTGTAGTCGATGCTGTGGA
>Ga0209550_10000604_pt1 | contig 34091 bp, 36 predicted proteins | sample LauGreSuBDMM15SN_2_FD_187567 | JGI IMG/M metagenome (GOLD analysis project Ga0209550, IMG submission 187567) | Freshwater lake microbial communities from Lake Michigan, USA - Su13.BD.MM15.SN (SPAdes) (version 5) | ecosystem: Environmental > Aquatic > Freshwater > Lake | place: Lake Michigan... | reverse complement strand
TTTTTTGTGATCACATAAACAATTCGCGAGCGCCGAGAAGCATCATCTACGGATGCGTCAATGAGTCCGGCTTCCATCATTTTGCGTAGTTGCGGATAGAGAACTGAAAATGAGAGTGCGCGAAATGGACCAAAGATGGCGCTCATTCTTTTTCGAAGTTCATAGCCGTGAAGTGGACTCTGAGAAAGAAGTCCAAGGAGGGCGAATTCAAGGGATTCACTACGCGAGCGCATCTGACTTCCCCTCACCTGAACTATCGTCCGGTATATCGATTCGATATAACGAAGCGCTAGTTAACCCGATACGCAGGCGGCAGGCAACTCGGCTCGCTCTAAACCCTGCCCGCCTTCACGCAATCAATCCTCTACCTGCCCTTTTGTGCCAGCCTGAGGCCTCAATCCCTGCGCCATAAGATGCGCCTATGGTCATTCCATCGCGGCTACCTGAATACATCGTGGCCGCGATGGTGATCATCTTGGCGCCAGGACCAAGTGTTTTATTTGTTATCGCCCGCGCGATTGCATGGGGCCGCAAAACTGCAGTTTTTACAGTTGCTGGAAATGTCACTGGTGCTTTTGCACTCTCTACTCTTGTGGCAATCGGTTTAGGCCCAGTACTTCAAAGATCTGATCTTGCATACGCCGCTATTCAATGGGGCGGCGGTTTGTATCTCATGTACTTAGGTGTGGATGCAATTAGACATCGTCGAGTACACGCTGAAGATATGCGCAATCAAGGAGATGTTGCCCCAGGAATTATGCGTTCGATGCGCGATGGGTTTTGGGTTGGAGGACTCAATCCAAAGGGATTAGTTTTTTATGCCGCAGTTTTGCCGCAATTCGTTGATCGGGAAAAAGGTAATGTCGCACTTCAGCTGATTTTTCTTGGTGCAGTTTTTTCAATTTTGGCATTTGTCTCTGATGGCACGTGGGGGTTACTCGCGGGCACCGCGCGTCAATGGTTGGCAACTGATCCTAAAAGATTAGAAAAACTACGCGCAACAGGTGGCACAGTGATGATTATTCTTGGAATATCGGTCTTGATCTCAGCAATTGTCAGTGCTTAGCGAGAAGATTAATTCATGAATAAACCAGCAGCCCCCGCCACAGAATTTATCTCTCCATCAGATCTCACATTCGGATTATCAACGTGTAAAAGATGTCTATGGATTAAGTATTGGTTCAAAGTAACCATGCCGGGTGCTTTTCCATTAGTTGGCACATTGGCCGATCTGCAAGAAAAACACTTTCGTGGGGCATCTATGCAAGACCTGCACCCAACACTTCGCCCAGGAAAGGTTACACAATGGGGTGGATGGGTAAAGAGCAAGCCCATTAAATTAAATGGTTTTGAGACCAGATGGCATATCCGTGGAAAATATGACTTAGTTGCTAGCAATGAAGATGGCACCGTAGCCCTTATTGATTGCAAGGTTTCAGATAGCTCTCGAGATAACGGTGAGTTCTATGCACCTCAATTAGAGGCGTATGCACACTCACTTGAAAATCCACTTCAAGGCGCTGCCGTGAGTGTGGCAACCATGGGTTTGCTTGTGTGGAACCCCAATGCAGCATTTGATATCAAAGAAAAACAAGGCTTCTTTGCAGCTCAGCACTATCTGCCAGTAGAGCGAAATGAAGCACAGTTCATGGCGCTCATTGAAGATCTCATTAATGTATTAGAAGCAGATTTTCCTGATGCGGGCCCTAAGTGTCCAACCTGTAATTACTTAGTGCAGCGAAGCGAAATAGAGAATTAATACTCAGATTCGTCTTTGAGTTCATCTTTTCTGCGGCTGGCATATATATCTACGTATTCCTGCCCAGACATATCTTGAATCTTTTTCATAATCTGATCGGTGACATCTCGCAGGAGCAGCAAATCAGATGAATCTCCTTGGAAATACATTGGCTCACCAAAAATCATTTTAACTCGCATAATCTTTGGAATAACTTTTCCAGTTGGTTGAATTTTTTCGGTATTAAACATGGCAACTGGAATAATTGGTGCACCTGATTCAATTGCCAAACGAGCAATTCCACTTCGTCCCTTATATAAACGACCATCGGGAGAACGTGTGCCTTCGGGATAGATTCCTAGGCACTCCCCTTCTGCTAGAACCTGTAATCCAGTGATGAGTGCAGCTTCACTGCGACGACCACCGGAGCGATCAACAGGAACTTGGCCCAGAGCAATAAAAGTTAATTTTTTAAGCAAACCTTTTGGTCCAGGAGAAGTGAAGTATTCAGATTTTGCAAGGAATGTAACTTTGCGCGGAACCACAAGTGGCATGAAAATAGAGTCGCTAAAAGATAAATGATTGCTGGCGATAATGACTGGGCCACTGGATGGAACATTTCTCAAGCCTTTTACCTTGGGACGAAAAGCCAACATCAAAAATGGAGTCAGGAATGCACGCAGCACGCCGTATGGAAGATTGTTTACATTCATCTTCACTCCTCCTCGTTGAGAAAACTTTTGCAAATCCAGTGCTCCTAATTTAGTGGATACCAACGCCTGTGCCACTATTTGAGCGTGAGCGATACCCCAGCACCGAAGGATCCAAACGATGATGAGATGGATCTCATAAATTCAGAGTTTGAATCCATGGTTGCGGGCTTATCACTTGATGAATCAACACCAAATACGTACTTAGATGATTTAGAAAATGCCGATGCCTTCGACGATAACCATTTTGAAGAACCCAATCCCACGTGGCCCGGGATAAGAAATTTCATTGCTAGTGCGCGCATTGCAATTAGGCGATGGCTGCGACATCAAAATGATAGAGATGATGGAGTCGAGCTTTAATGAGTGATGAAATTAACGTCTAGCTAAATCAGAAACGCCAATAAGGCCAGCTTTATTACCAAGGGCTGCAGGAATAATTTCTGGATACGGATGTTTGCCAGCAAATGGCATATAACGCGCAACAGCTTCACGAGTTGGTTTGAGCAAAATATCGCCGGCATCAATTACTCCCCCACCGATGATTACAAATCGAGGATCTAGAACAACACTTAAAGTTGCAATACCTGCTCCAAGCCACTGCGCTGTTGTGTTAAAGGCTGCAAGTGCTACTGGATCCCCGTCTCGCGCTGCATCTGTGATTGCAGCGCCAGTTAATCCATTCACACTTCCGTCACCACGTGATAAAAGATTTCGTGCCAGCTCTGGACTAGCTGCGATTGCTTCACGTGCATGGCGTAACAATGCGTTTCCAGATGCATATTGCTCGAAACAACCTCGGGCACCGCAACCACATAAATGTCCCTCGGGAACAACACGGACGTGACCGAATTCGGCTGCTACACCAAATGCTCCGCGATGAAGATCTCCATTTACAACTAAGCCGCCACCAATGCCCGTTCCAATTGTTAGAAGCATTACATGGTCTTGATCCTTACCAGCTCCGAATTTAGCTTCTCCCCACGCTGCTGCATTTGCATCATTTTCAATGACAACTGGCAGGCCAATTAATTCGTTTAATTCCTTATCAAGATTTACGCCATTCCAATCGGCAATATTTGGCGCTGCAAGCATCGTTTTTCTATCAGATGAAACAAAGCCTGCTGCAGAGAGTCCTACAGCTTCAATTTTATTATCAGCAATTAATTCTTTTGCTAGATCTGCAATGTTTTGAAGTAGTTTTCGGCCACCTTCACGCGGTGTTTCACTTCGTGCGTGAGAGAGAACATTTCCATTTTCATCGACAACGCCACCTAATAATTTTGTACCACCGACGTCAATTCCGATTGTGAGTGACATAAGGGCTGCGCTAAAAAACTAGTTTTCAGCGTGTGCTTTAAGTTGCGAAAGCGCCTGATCGATTGTGGCTTTTTCTGCTTTGGTTCGCATCATTGCTGGAATTGGCATAGAAACTTCAACACCAAGCTCGTATGTAACAGATGTTGTATCGGCATCGATTGCTTTAGTGATGTATGAACCATTCATTGCAGTTAATAGGTCGGCATCCTCTAGTGAAAACTCAAGTTTGTCCGGTGCCCCGCTCCAGTCGTAATTAAGAAGAACGCGATCTTTCATCATTCCCGCATCGATAGAAACCTTCACACTCGTTGCGCGACCTTGATCATCGGTTTCCTTAACTTCGGCGCTCTTGATGGCAGTTGACCAGCTTGGGTAACCGGCCAGGTCAAAGAGGATGGCTCGGACCGCGTCAACTGGTGCGTCAATGGATATGGTTGAAGTGCTTAAGTCGCTCATGGGGCAAGGTTACCCTTAAGTAACACCTCTTTCGCAAAATAACCCACTCACGCTAGCGTTAGCCACATGAATGAGATCTCAATCCCGGCCCTTGTGCCAAATGCAAGCGCTGGAAACCTAACAAACCTTATATCTGAACGTGCGTGGTTCGAACCTGAACGCGTCATGCTCTCACGTGCACTCGGTGATGGATGGCAGGGTGTTACTGCAAAAGAGTTTGAAGCTGAAGTACGTGCAAGTGCAAAAGGTTTAGTTGCTGCAGGAATAAATATCGGCGATCGAGTCGCAATTATGGCTCGTACCCGTTACGAATGGACGATTTTAGATTTTGCAATTTGGTATGCCGGCGGTTGTGTTGTTCCAATTTATGACACATCATCTGCTGAGCAAATTGATTGGATTCTCAACGATTCAGGTGCGGTTGCAATTATCGTAGAAACCCCCGCGCTGCGCGATCTCGTTAAGACTGTTCAACCATCACACACAACCCGTATGTGGACCATGACTGAAAATGTTCTGGCAACACTTGCATACGATGGAGCAGCCGTCAGCGATGAAGAGATCGAAAAGCGTAGAAAAGCTCTATTGCCAGAAACTTTGGCAACACTTATCTACACATCAGGTACAACTGGTAAACCTAAAGGTGTTCAAATTACGCACGCAAACTTCCTGTCTGAGTGTGGAAACGTTGTACAAGGTGCAAATGATTTGTTCCTTAAGCCTGGCGGATCAACACTTTTATTCTTACCGGTAGCTCACGTCTTTGGACGCATGGTTCAAATTGGTTCTGTTGCCGCAGGTTTACATATGGCACATTGCAGCGATCCTGTTGGCCGCTTGCCAATTGATCTTGCTTCCTTTAAGCCAACTTTCGTACTTGCAGTTCCTCGTATATTTGAAAAGGTTTACAACGGAGCTGAAGCAAAAGCAGAGGCCGCAGGTAAGGGCAAAATATTTAGAAAAGCTGCAGACATTGCAATTGAATACAGCCGAGGAATCGAAAGTGGCAAGATTTCACCCGCTCTTAAATTAAAGCATGGACTCTTTGACAAACTTGTGTACTCAAAGATTCGCACTGGTTTAGGTGGGCGCGTAGAGGCTGCAATCTCAGGAGGTGCACCACTAGGTGAGCGTCTTGGTCACTTCTACCGTGGCGCTGGCATCACAATTCTTGAAGGTTACGGACTTACCGAAACAACAGCAGGTGCAACTCTTAACCTGACAAATGAGATTCGAGTTGGTTCAGTCGGTCGCCCAATTCCTGGCACAACAATTAAAATTGCTGAAGATGGCGAAGTTCTCATTAAGGGACCAATCGTTATGCAGGGTTACTGGAAAAATGATGCAGCAAATGCAGAAGTTTTCTCCGGTGATCACTGGTTCCACTCTGGAGACCTCGGCAAACTAGACGATGATGGATTTTTATTTATCGTTGGACGAAAGAAAGAAATTATTGTTACAGCTGGTGGAAAAAATGTTGCACCTGCTGTTCTTGAAGATAGATTACGCGCTCATCCACTGATCAGTCAGTGCATGGTCGTTGGTGATAATCAACCATTTATTGCATCCCTGATAACTATCGATCAAGATGCATTAAAATCTTGGGTCGTAGCTAATAAAAAAGAGGGTGCATCCCTTGCTGACCTGACAACAGATCCTGATCTCATTGCAGTAATTCAAACAGCAGTAGATGAAGCAAACAAGGCAGTCAGCCGTGCAGAATCGATTCGTAAGTTTAGAATTCTGCCAACTGATTTCACTATCGCAGGCGGTCATCTCACCGCGAAACTCTCATTGAAACGCCACGTGATTGGAAAAGAATTCGCAGCAGATATCGCTGCTCTCTTTGCAGATTAGGTGACACAACGTGAGCGAATAAAAATCGCTCAAGAGTTACATGATGGAATAGCACAAGATCTCGTGGGGCTTTCATACTCATTAGATCTGCTCCTTGCCGCCCCCGAAACTCCATCTCTCACGCGCATAGAACTTCGAACGATTCTTTTTAAGGTATCAACTTTGATTGAAAGTGTTCGTGCAGAAATCTTTAACTTACGAGCCCAGGAGTTACTCTCTTTCGAGCAATCTCTGCGAGCTCTGTTGCTCGAACTCAAATCAACCGTTGAATTAAAGATTGCTCGGCAAGATTGCGTCATTGCTGCCCACACCGAAGAAGAGTTATTGGCTATTTCTCGTGAATTACTTCGCAACTCACTTAAGCACTCTGGGGCTAGCGTTATAGAGGTTTGCATCAGCCAAAGCGAGAATGGCTTGGAATACACCTATCGCGATAATGGAAAAGGTATGAATACATCTAATTCAGAAGGTTTTGGAATCCGTGGAATTCAAGAGCGTTGTTCAGCAATTAATGGCGCGTTGACTATGTCGAGCACGCCAATGGGTATTAATTACTCAATCACCTTGCCTTCATGAAGCAACCACTTACTGTATTAATAATTGATGACCATGAAAGTGTCAGAGCCGGGATAAAGGTTGCGCTAGCACGTGCAGGACATATTTGTGTAGGAGAAGCAGCCAATATTGCCGAAGCTCGTGCTCAGATTGCACATACAAATCCGCAGGTAATAGTTGTTGATCTATCCCTTCCTGATGGAAACGGATTAGAAATTGTCATTTGGGCACGCTCCATTTCACAGCGCATAGGAATAGTTGTGCTCACGCTAAATAGTGCAAAGGATTATTTATTGACCGTCATGAAATCTGGTGCAAGTGCCTATGTTGAAAAAAGCGCACCCCTTGCCGAATTGATCGCTGCCATTGAACACTCAGCCACTGCACCATTGTCATTTAGCGCTCAAGGAATTTCCGGTGTTATTTCAAAAGATTTACAAGCAAATTCTCTTACTCAAAGGGAGGCGCAGGTTCTTCAAAAATTAGCCGATGGCCTCAGTGCGGCAGATATCGGATTAGAGCTCTTCATTACCCAAGCAACTGTTAAAACGCATCTTGCCTCTATTTACCGAAAACTTGAATCCAAAAATAGAATCCAAGCAATAATTGTGGCAAGAAAAAATGGTTTACTAATCAACTAAAAGAGCATTAAATTCTTTAGGCCAAATTTCCCATCTCCATTGATCAACAACCCAATTTCGTCCTGCAGATCCCATGTTTGATGCTCGCTTGGCATCGCTACAAATATCTATTACTGCCTTTGCAATGCTATTAACATCGGTGCCATCGACACACAATCCTGTAACACCATCAAGCACGGCATCAGGTGCGCCTCCAGAATTTCCCGCAACAACGGGTATCCCACACGCACTGGCTTCTAAGTAAACAATTCCAAGTCCTTCAACTTCTAACCCAAAGAATCGGGAACGAGAGGGCATAGCAAAAAGATCAGCTGCAGAGAGATAACTTGGCAACTTGTCATACAAAATTCGCCCAGCAAAAGTGATATTTTCATTAAGCGATAACTTCTTCGTTAACTTTTCTAAGTGAGCTCGATAAGGGCCTTCGCCAACTAATAAAAGATGCGCATTGGGAATTTTCTGCAAAATCACAGGCATGGCCTGAATTAACTTGTCTTGACCCTTGCGATGAACCAATCGACCAACACTGATGATGATTTTCTTATCTTCTAAGCCAAGTGTGATGCGTTTTTGCATGGCATCTGGTTGTGGAATGAAATGTGAGGTATCTATTCCTGGCGCAATTTTGACCATGGCGCTAGCACTTCTTTGAGTCAAGGATTGCGCAATTGCATTTCTCGTAAATTCACCAAGATAAGTTAGATGATCTACTGCGCTGCCAATTCGTCTCATGGCTAGATTAAATGGAAAGATTTTGGCCCACCACACTTCGTGTCCATGCGTAAGAGCAATAATCTTCTTAACACCTAACTTGCGAAGGGGTGGAGCCATCAAAGCAAGAGGCGCCGCAGCTCCGAAGATGAGCACGTCAATGTTGTGTGATTTAACAATCACTTTTGCTCTCTTAGTTACCCGCCACGAAGGCAATAAAATTTTGCTTCGATCACGAATTACCAGCACACCATATTGATTTAGCCAGTTGCGGTCATACTCAGATGTATCGCCTTGTGCGGATGTAAAAACTATGACTTCTTGGCCTTTGATTCTCTCCATTAATCCGATGACAAATGTTTCGATTCCACCAGTTCTGGGTCCAAAATCATTTGTTACAAGGAGAATTTTTTTATAAACGTTTACCACCTCTAAATTTTTTGCGTCCCATGTCCATCGTTGCAACCTTCACACGTGAACCCGAACGTGGTGCGTGAACCATTTTGCCACCGCCTAGGTAAATTCCAACGTGGGAAATGGGAGAGCCAAAAAATACTAAATCCCCTGCCTTAAGATTCGATCGCGAAATCAATTTTCCGTAGCGAAATTGCGCCGCTGAGGAGTGAGGCAACGAAACCCCTGATGCTTGGAAAGCGCGCATCGTTAAACCCGAACAATCCCACGTAGTTAATCCATCTGCACCAAAAACATACCTATCGCCAATTTGCTTCAGCGCATATTTAAGAGCAACACCTGCTCTTCCTGATACTCCCTGAGCGCCTTTGGCTGCTTCAAGAGATGATGCTTGATCGGCATTTTCTTGCTCCTCTGCAAGACGCGCCAATCTCTCTCTATCTTCTTTCTTTAATTGCGCCAGCAATCTTTCGGCTTCTGCTAATTTAGATTGAGCCAAACGAGCTTGTGCTTGATACTTCTTTTGAGCAGCTGCAATCAGAGCGAGCTTGTCTTCCACAGTTAACGTTGTTGCATTAAGACGTTGTTCTGCTGCTTGAAATTTATTTAATTCAATAGCTTTACGACGGGTAAGTGCATCAAGTGAGCCCGCGGCAGATAAATAAAGGGTTGGATCAGATGAGAATAAAAGTTCCAAGCTCTGGCTCAATCCGCCATTTTTATATTGATCAATTGCAATAGCTCCCAGAGATTTTGAGAGTTCGGAAACATTTTGACCCTGCACCGCTGCTTTTTGTTTGATTCCTGTGAGCGTCTTTGTTAGCGCGGCTATCTTCACTTTTGCTTCTTGAGCACCTTCTGCAGCCGCTGTTGCATCTTCTTCTAATTGACGAACCTTTAATTGAATTTCAGCAAGTGTTGGCGCCGCGTGAGATTGAGGAGCCATGAGTACAGATGAGATCAGTGCACTTGTCAGCGCAACGCTGATCCCCACTCGATAGCCAATGAAACGCATGGTTACGAGGTTAACCTGTCATAAGAGCGCGCCTCAACCTCAAACGCCTAGATGAGCCTGTGAAATCGGCAAGAAAGTGGGATTTTTCGGGGTGTTATCCCGTTTGGTCGCCAAAGACTCCTGGTTCAAACATGAGCCCTTTTGTAATCTCGCGTGAGGCCAACAGAGTTATTGCGTTGTGTACCTGCGCAGAAATATCTGATTTTTCTGGCACGCCAATGAAAAAAGAGACAACGCAATTAGCGCATTCGATATCTTTCTTTAAACATTTATCGCAGTCAATGATCATGAGCCTTACGATAGAGATAGGCACTGACATCATTAGCGCACTGGTTGAGGGGGTCATCGGTTATGAGCGTGACGGCAACGATCGTTGTGGGCGCTGATGGCTGCACTTCACTAGATGGCTCCTCCACGCAGGTGACATCAGATGCCGATAGGCAGAATTTTCTCAAACGTCGTCGGATGGTTGATTGCATAATCATCGGTGGAAATACCGCCCGAAACGAACCCTATGTAAAGACCCCGGTGCCCTTGGTGGTCATTTCACGTCAACCTCATCCAAACCTACCTGCAGCTCATGTATGGAATGTCGATCCGTGCGATGGAGTAATTAGAGCTGCAAAAGAATTTGGAGAAAATATTCTAATTGAAGGCGGGGCCTCTTTCATCTCTTATTTACTCGATAAGAATGTAATTGATTCACTCGAACTAAGTCTCACGCCAGCTAGCGGTGGGGCCGATATTTTTGACTTTGCAAAGTATCTTGCGCGAGCAGACTCTTTAGATGAGAAAAATGTGGATGGAACTATTTTTTACACAGCACATTTCAAGAAGCTGCAATAAGAGCAACGCCGGCAACTGCAAAGACGATTCCAAAGTATTGAATTCGATGTAAACGCTCTTTTAAAATTACAAAGGCCAGCAGCGCTGTAACAATTGGATAGATTGAACCAAGAACCATTACTAGTGAAACTAACCCAAAATTAGTAGCCACGCCAAGTAAAAGATTTGCCAAGAAGTCTGAAACACCGATAAAGACCAGAATTGGAATCTCAGATTTTTCAAAGTTTCCAACTGTTCTATATCTGATCACTAAGGCAATAGTCACGATAAATGTTGTTGCCCTCATCATCACCATTGTCATCAACGCACTTGATTCAGATCCCATTGCCATAAAAGTCATTGCTGTACCAAAACCTGCGGCCGCGCCAAGTGCCAAGAAGATTGGCTTTGGAGATAGTCCTTGCGATAGTTCGGGACCACTTGCACAAAATGCTCCGACCATAGCTATGACGACGCCAACTCCTTGCGCTGTTGTTAGTACTTCACCATTTACAAGTGCAACAGTTAAAGGAATGACTGCACTAAGTGCGCTAATCGGTGAGACAACTCCCATACGACCTGTAGATAAGCCGGCATACAAACAAATCAAACCTATGTAACCCGTTACACCCGCAATTGCGCCAGGGAAAAAATATCCGTCATCGCCAAATGCATTGGGAGGATTTGAACCAAATAGTTCGCCACTTAATAACACCAATGTAATTCCAAATAACAAACCAATTGCCTGAGTCATTGCCAAAACAAGAATTGGTGCGTACTTCTTACTTAATTTTCCGCCAAAGAAATCAGCCGTGCCCCATAGAGCGCTGGATAAGAGTGCTAGCAATGAACCCATTAACGAATGCTACAGCCCTGCCTCCCACGCAATTGGGATAACTCGATTTAGAGTTAGCCAGTGGATTCATTTGCCTTTGATAAGTTAATCGATCATTTACGATTAATTACTCCACGACCAGAAATCATTCTTGAGGAAGTTCCTGCTCCGCAAAAATTAGCCGCCTACTCTTTTGCATTTTCAGCCGATGTAAGTAACGGCTTACTCGGCGATGCCGAAGATGAACTAGCTAGCGGACGATTCGTACTTTTACACGAGCCCGGTGGACAAGACACCTGGGAAGGTGAGTTTCGCTGTGTGACATTTGTTCGCGCTGATGTTGATCCAGTGATGCAAGAAGATCCACTTTTGCCTGAAGTTGGTTGGAGTTGGTTTCTTGAATCCATCACAAACACTGGTTGTAAATTTAATGCTCCAAGTGGAACAGTGACACGCGTTTCAAGTGCATCATTTGGAAAACTATCTCCACGTCACGATGAATCTGAGATGGAAATTCGTGCGTCATGGAGTCCAATCGTTGAAGATCCACGTGATTTGATCAAGCATATTCAAGGTTGGTGCAATTTAATTGCCGAAGTTTCAGGATTGCCACCAGTACCAGAGGGTGTATCTGCAATTACTTCTGCCAAGCGAAAATAACGAATGAGCGAAACAACGCCACAAACTCCTGAGGCTGTGCCTTTATTAACCCCAGCAGCAGGCGTCCCACCAGTTATCGATACTGAGGAAAAATTTCTTCAGACATTGGGTGCTTTGAAAAATGGAAGTGGGCCATTTGCAGTCGATGCCGAACGCGCATCTGGATACAAATACAGCTCGCGTGCATATCTGATTCAAATCAAAAGAGAGGGCGGCGGATTACATCTAATCGATCCGATTCCTTTTGGTCCGGGTCATGCACTATTTACTCAACTCAATGATCTTCTCAATACTGATGAAGTCATTTTGCACGCCAGCACGCAAGATCTTCCCTGTTTACGAGAAGTTGGAATAAATCCCACAAAGTTATTTGATACCGAACTAGGCGGGCGAATAGCTGGATTGCCCCGAGTTGGATTAGGCCCACTTCTTGAGTCCCTGATGGGCGTTTCTCTAGCAAAAGAGCACTCAGCAGTTGATTGGTCTACTCGTCCCTTGCCACATGATTGGCTCAATTACGCAGCATTAGATGTTGAATTATTGATCCCGCTTCGAAACAAAATGTATGCATTACTGAGCGAGGCAAAAAAGTTGGGATGGGCTGAGCAAGAATTTTCATCAATTTTATTGGCACCGCCTGCTCCCCCTCGAATTGATCCGTGGCGACGAACATCTGGCATGCACAAGATTAAAAAGCGTGACCAGATTGCGGTAATTAAAAATTTATGGATTGCTCGAAATGAAATCGCGCAAACCAATGACATCTCCAGTGGGAAACTTCTCAATGATGCCGGAATTATTGAGTTAGCAATTCACAAACCCATTACAAAAAAAGATATCGAAAAAACGCTGCGCCCAATAGGTATGCGAGCGCGGTGGTCAGAAAACATGTCCACCTGGATTGCTGCCATCGAAGCTGCGGTCAATGCTCCAGAAGATCAGTGGCCACCGATGAAATCTGGAGCCGACACCTTGCCTCCAATTAAATTGTGGCGAGAAAGATTTCCAGAAAAATATGCACCACTTACACACGCCAGATTCGCAGTTGAAACTCTGGCCCACGACTTATCCATTCCAGCTGAGAACTTAATCTCCCCTGAAGTAATCCGGCGAATATGTTGGGCGCCCCCTGCTGCAAGCACCGCAGCCCTTGATGTGGCGGCCGTGACAGAAGCTATGACAGCACTCGGTGCCAGGCCCTGGCAGGTCGAAATCGTGGCAGAACCCGTTGCTGCAGCCCTTCTTGAGCGCGAACCTAGAGAAGTGCCCGTACCTGAGACCCCAGAATCTGAGCCAGCCGTAGATTGATTTACGCAACGTTTAAGTTGCGTAAATCGCTGCATCGTTCTAGATTATTGCCATGTTAAGTACATTCCTCATCGCGCTACGTGAAGGCCTAGAAGCTGCCCTCATCGTTGGAATCCTTGTTGCCTACCTTGTGAAAACAGGTCGTAACCACTTGCTGGCTCCTCTATGGATTGGTGTGGGCACAGCAATTGCTGCAAGCCTTGCACTCGGTGGCTTCCTTTCATTTACATCTGCTGAGCTAAGTGATCGCGGTGAAGAGTTCTTTGCTGGCACGACTTCTTTCTTAGCAGTTGGTTTCGTAACATGGATGGTCTTTTGGATGAAGCGTGCAGCACGTGGATTGCGCGATGAACTTCACGGCAAAGTTGATTCAGCCGTGGGAGCAGGATCTTTAGCAATTGCCGTTACTGCCTTTGTTGCCGTTGTTCGCGAAGGCCTAGAAACAGCGTTATTTATCTATACAAACTTTAAGACTGTTGGCGCTGCTTCATCTGCCACTATTGGATTAATTCTTGGACTTGCATTAGCAGTTGCACTCGGTTATTTGATTTATAACCGCTCGGTCAAAATCAATTTGAGTAAATTTTTCCAGATCACCGGAACCGCACTGATTATTGTTGCAGCCGGCGTTCTCTCTTATGGAATTCATGAGTATCAAGAGTTGGGCTGGCTCCCAGGAGTCGACTCATACATTTGGGATGTCACAAGTTGGATGGCAAAGGATTCGATCCTGGCCACCGTGCTTGCCGGTTCCATCGGATTTGATACAACGACGTCATGGTTGCAATTCATCGTCGCTGGTGCCTACATTGGAATCATCCTCTGGCTTTATCTAAAGCCGGCTCGAGTCTCAAAGAAGGAACTTCTTTCAGCGTAGTTCTTTTACTTTTGGCTACTGACGAGTAACCTATGAGCACCTCATACAGGAGCCATAGAAAGAAGCCTTAAATGTCACGTTCAGTGGTTTTAGTCGATGCCGTTCGTACTCCTTTTGGAAAAGCAGGCAGTTTGTATGCCGGCACGCGCGCTGATGATTTGATTGTTCGTGCGATGCGAGGACTTCTAGAACGTAATCCAAAAATTGCGCCCACAGATATTGATGACGTAGCAATTGCAGCTGCAACCCAAAGTGGCGATCAAGGAATGAACATTGGTCGAAGTGCGACTCTTCTGGCTGGATTACCAAATTCAGTTCCTGGTTATTCCATTGATCGTTGGTGCGCTGGTGCGCTCACTGCAATGACAACTATTGCTGGCTCCATTGCAATGGGAGCCTATGACGTCGGAATCGCTGGCGGCGTTGAGCATATGGGAAATCACCCGATGGGCGAAGGTATGGATCCAAATCCACGTTATCTTGCCGAAAAAATTGTTGAGCAAGATGCACTTGCCATGGGAAATACAGCAGAGCGTTTACACGATCGCTTTCCTGCAATTACTAAAGAGCGTGCAGATAGATACGCACTCGGTTCTCAAGAAAAAACTGCAAAGGCGTATGCCGCAGGAAAAATACAAAAAGATTTAATTCCAACTGCCACACGAAATCCTGAACTCGGTTGGTCAATTGCAACAGTTGATGAACCACCTCGTCCGGGCACAACTATGGAAGCACTTGCAGCGCTTAAGACACCATTTCGTCCTGCAGGTCGAGTAACTGCCGGTAACGCTGCCGGACTAAATGATGGCGCAACAGTTTCATTATTGGCCAGTGAAGATTTTGCAAAAGAAAAAGGACTTTCAATTAAAGCTCGCTTAGTAACTTTTGCCTTTGCTGGTGTAGAACCAGAAGTAATGGGTTACGGACCAGTTCCTGCAACTGAGAAAGCACTTAAGAAAGCTGGCTTAACAATTGCAGATATTGGTCTTTTTGAAATTAACGAAGCATTCGCAGTCCAAGTTCTAGCTTTCCTTGATCACTTTGGAATTGCAGATGATGATCCTCGCGTTAACCCAGTTGGTGGCGCAATCGCAGTTGGCCATCCACTTGCATCCTCTGGTGTGCGCTTGGCTCTTAATTTAGCTCGCGGTTTTGAAGAGCATCCTGAGGTGCGTTATGGCATAACAACGATGTGTATCGGCCTTGGTATGGGCGGAACAATTATTTGGGAAAACCCACACTTTACGAAGGGTGCAAAGTAATGAGCACATCTGCAGATCTCACACTTCCAGAAGGTGCTCCTGAAGAAGTTATTACTCAGGCACTCCTTCGCCCAGTGGATTTAACTCCATTTGGATTTAAAGGCACTTTGGCGCTGATCACTTTAGATAACGGATTAGATCACACACGTCCAAACACATTTGGAGCGCAATCACTTGCAGCCCTAAGCGATGCGATAACAGCCGCAATCGCAATCGCACCTGCTGCCATCGCAATTACTGGTAAGCCATTTATATTTGCAGCTGGCGCAGATCTATCGGCACTCGCATTTCTTTCCAAGCGTGAACAATCTCTTGCTATTGGAAAATTAGGCCACGATGTCTTTCGTCGTTTAGGCGAAATTGATATTCCAACCTTTTCATTTATTAATGGTTTAGCACTCGGTGGTGGATTAGAAGTTGGACTTCATTGCAACTACAGAACACTCTCCTCCACTGCCTTTATAGGTTTGCCAGAAGTTTTCCTTGGACTAGTTCCTGGATGGGGTGGGGCAACACTTCTTCCACAGTTAATTGGTCCAGAAAAGGCTGTTCAAGTAATCATGCTCAATGCTCTTAATAACAACACAATGATGAAAGCAAAAGATGCACTCTCATTAGGTGTTGTTGATGCAGTCTATGAACCAGCAGACTTCCTTGAAAAATCAGTCGCCTTTGCCGCATCCGTTTTAAGTGGCGCTACAAAAATAGAACGAAAAGATTTCAGCAATGATCCTGCATGGGATAGCGCACTGGCTACCGGTCGGGCAGCTGCTCTTAAAAAATATGGTGGTGCAGAAATTGCAGCGCCTACTCGAGCACTAAAACTTATCGCAGAGTCTAAAACTGCAACACGTTCAAGTGGATTTGATGCCGAAGATCAGGCACTTGCTGATTTGACCATGGCAGATCCATTGCGTGCATCTTTATATGCATTTAACTTAATTCAAAAGAAGCGCAAGAAAGTAGAAGGTGCACCAAAGCCCGCACTTGGCCGCAAAGTCACAAAGGTGGGCGTTGTTGGCGCAGGGTTGATGGCTTCACAACTTGCGCTCCTATTTGTTCGAAATCTGAAATGCCCAGTTGTTATGACAGATATTGATCAAGCTCGCGCCGATAAAGGAGTCGCCTGGGTTCGCGCAGAGTTGGCAAAACTCGTTGAGAAACGTCGCATGTCCCAAGAGAGCGCCGATCGTTTATCGGCACTTGTCTCTGGCTCGGCTGATCAAAGCGTATTTGCAGGGTGTGATTTCGTTATTGAAGCAATCTTTGAAGAACTCTCACTTAAGCAAGAACTATTTAAGAAACTAGAAAACATAGTTTCACCTGAGTGTGTTTTGGCTACCAATACTTCATCACTTTCTGTTCAAGCCATGAGCGAAGGTCTTACGAATCCCGAACGAGTCGTTGGTTTTCACTTCTTTAATCCAGTTGCCATCATGCCGCTGCTAGAAGTTGCTCGCACAGAACATACAGATGATGCAACTACGGCAACTGCAGTTAATGTTGGTAAAGAGTTAAAGAAAACAATGGTGATCACAAAAGATGCTCCAGGTTTTGTGGTCAATCGCTTGCTCACACGTTTCATGGGCGAAATCACTGATGCAATGGATGAAGGCACTCCCCCAGAAATTGCAGATAATGCCATGCGATCAATTGGTTTTCCTATGTCTCCATTTGAATTACTCGGTCTTGTTGGCCCAGGCGTGGCATTACACGTCTCAGAGACTTTAAATAAGAATCTCGGACCACGTTACAAAATTTCACCAACTATGCAAGCAATGGTCAAGGGCGGGATCCGTACTTTCTATATTAAAGATGACAAGGGCGCCTTCGTTGCAAATCCAGAAGCAGTTGCACTTATTGTCTCTGGAAATAAAGCATCGACTGGCGAAGAAGTTCGCTCTCGTGCACTGACAGCACTTGCAGAGGAGGCCCGCATGATGCTCGATGAAGGTGTCGTGGCGACTGCTGCAGAGATTGATTTGTGCATGCTACTTGGCGCCGGTTGGCCGATGCATCTTGGCGGAATATTGCCGTACTTAGATCGCGAAGGAATTAGCGAAGCTGTGTGCGCGAAGCGTTTTCATCAGCCGGGAATTGCATCTCTTCCTTAAGGCAACTGCTCCACTCCACGATTGAACGCGTAATATTTTGCACTGTTATTCCAAGATCTTGTAATACTTCATCACGCTTGGAGTGTTCCAAGAATTCAAGTGGAACTCCAATTGAATGAATTGGAACTTGCAAATTTGCATCTCTAAACATTTCTGAAACCGTGCTTGCGATTCCACCATGTCTTATTCCGTCTTCAAGCACAACAACACTCTTATAGCGCTGTGCCATTGTTATCAGTGATTGCGGCAATGGCTTTACCCATCGTGGATCAATAACAGTTACTCCAACACCTTCGCGATAAGCCTGTGAAGCTGCCTCTACTGAGATATTTGCCATCGCACCGATACTGATGAGAAGAACATCTGCGCTTTCGCCACGATATAAAACATCGATACCGTCGCGACGTTCGAAAGCAGGAATATCGGCTATGACAGCGCCTTTAGGAAAACGAAGAAGAGTTGGCGCATCGTTTACATCTACTGCTTCGCGCAACGTCTCTTTTACACGCGCGCCATCTCGAGGGGCGGCAACTCGCAATGTTGGAACAATGCCAGTTAAAGCCAGATCCCAAATTCCATTATGCGAAGGTCCATCATCTCCGGTTACCCCGGCGCGATCTAAAATGAAAGTAACGCCAGCTTTATGTAGTGCAACATCTAATAGCATCTGATCAAATGCTCGGTTGAGAAAAGTTGCATAGACAGCAACAACTGGATGCAATCCAGCAAAAGCTAATCCTGCAGCGCTTGTAACAGCGTGTTGCTCGGCAATTCCAACGTCAATTGTGCGCTCCGGAAACTCTTTTTGAAACTTATCTAAGCCAGTTGGGCCAAGCATCGCAGCAGTTATTGCAACGATTTCTTTTCGCTCTCGGCCAATTTCAACTAATTCATTTGAGAAAATACTTGTCCACGAAGCAGAACTCTTCTTTACTGGCAAACCAGTTTCTGCGTCCACAATTCCAACAGCGTGAAACTTCTCTGCCTCATCTTCAACAGCAGGTGCATATCCGCGACCCTTTTCAGTAATTGCATGGACCAATATTGGTCCACCAAATTCTTTGGCCTTTACTAAAGCTTTCTCCATTGCCTCAATGTCATGGCCATCAAATGGTCCTAAGTATTTCAATCCTAAATCTTCAAACATTCCTTGTGGCGCAACAATGTCTTTAATGCCTTTTTTCATTCCGTGCAAAGTGTCATAAATCGGTCCACCAACAACGGGTGTGCGAGCCAGAACTTCCTTGCCCCAATCTAAGAATTTTTCATATCCGCGAGTTGCACGCAAAGTAGAGAGGTAAGTCGCTAATCCGCCAATAGTCGGTGAATATGATCGCTCATTGTCATTAACGACAATTACTAGTTTCTGAGTTTTCGATGCTGCAATATTGTTAAGAGCTTCCCACGACATTCCGCCAGTGAGTGCGCCATCGCCAACAACGACTACAACGCAGCGATCGGTTTGGCCACTCAGGCTAAATCCACGGGAGATTCCATCGCCCCAAGAAAGTGCTGTTGATGCATGGGAATTTTCAATAACGTCATGAACACTTTCAGATCTATTTGGATAACCAGCTAAACCACCACGTTGTCGAAGTAAATCAAAACCTTCGCTGCGACCGGTCAGAATTTTGTGCACATAGCTTTGGTGACCTGTGTCGAAAAGAATCACATCTTTTGGGGATTCAAAGATTCTATGAATCGCAATCGTTAATTCAACAACACCCAAATTCGGGCCAAGGTGTCCACCAGTTTTAGTTACTTTTTCGATTAAAAAAGAACGGATCTCGGATGCAAGAGTATTTAGCTCATCTAGGTTAAGGCGCGCTAAGTCCTTAGGCGAATTGATATCAGAGATCACATCGCCATTCTAGAACGCTAGGAAGGAATTAGCACACTATGCAAGAAGTGAACGTAATACGTACTGCATGATTCCGCCGTGACGGTAGTAATCGGCCTCTCCTGGCGTATCAATTCGAAGGCGAGCACTAAATGTTTTATCCCCTGCCTTAACAGTAATTTGCTTAGGGGTGATTCCGGAATTAAGTTCAGTGATCCCTGTTAGTTCAAATACTTCATCACCACGTAGACCAAGTGAAGCCGCATTTTGACCATCAATAAATTGCAAAGGTAGAACTCCCATGCCGATGAGGTTAGAGCGATGAATTCGTTCAAAGCTTTCTGCAATGACAGCTCGTACACCAAGTAAGGCTGTGCCCTTTGCAGCCCAATCTCGCGAGGATCCTGATCCATATTCTTTTCCAGCAAGAATTACTAGTGGTGTGCCCGCGTTCTGATAATCAATCGACGCATCATAAATAGTTGCTTGCTCACCATTTTTTAAGAAGTTGCGAGTGAAACCACCCTCGACTCCATCTAGTAATAGGTTTCTTAAACGAATGTTTGCAAAAGTTCCACGAATCATTACTTCATGATTTCCACGACGAGATCCGTAAGAGTTGAAGTCTTTACGATCAACTCCATGTGCTTCAAGATACTTTCCTGCAGGTGAATCGCCCCTGATATTTCCTGCCGGTGAAATGTGATCAGTAGTAACTGAATCCCCCAGAATGGCCAAGACACGAGCGCCAGAAATATTTGTTACTGGGGTTGGTTGTGGTGGCATTGAATCAAAATAAGGTGGCTTTCGCACATAGGTTGACTTTGGATCCCACTCAAATGTTTTTCCTGTTGGAGTATCGAGTGACTTCCAGCGATGGTCACCTTCAAAAACACTTGCGTAATCTTTAGTAAACATTTCAGAAGATATAGAAGAATCAATCACCCTTTGAATCTCTTCTGGCGATGGCCAAATGTCAGCTAAATAAACAGGTTTGCCATCTATGTCATTGCCCAAAGAATCCTTAATGAAATCGTGATCCATTGTTCCGGCGATTGCATAGGCCACAACCAATGGCGGAGAAGCAAGGTAATTCATCTTTACATCAGGGCTGATGCGACCTTCAAAGTTTCTATTACCGGAAAGAACTGCGCTGACCGCTAAGTCATGTTCATTGACAGCTTTGCTAATTTCAATCGGAAGTGGTCCTGAATTTCCAATACATGTCACACAGCCATAGCCAACAAGATTGAAGCCAAGTTTTTCCATGTAAGGAGTCAAGCCTGCACGGTCGTAGTAATCAGTTACAACCTTTGACCCGGGCGCCAAAGTTGTCTTCACCCACGGCTTTGATGAGAGTCCCTTTTCTACCGCTTTCTTTGCAAGCAAAGCGGCACCAATCATTACTGAAGGATTTGAGGTATTTGTGCACGATGTAATCGATGCAATGACAACATCACCATTTTTAATTGTGGTGCTTTTTTCTTTAACCTTAATATCGATTGGGTTCTTGTTAGTTTTATCCCCGAAGTACGTAGGCAATATTTTTTCAAAAGCGCTCTTGGAGTCGATCAGTGAAATTCGATCCTGCGGACGCTTTGGTCCAGCAATTGAAGGAACCACCGTTGATAAATCGAGTTCGATATTTTCTGAGAATCGAGGTGAAACTTCTGGGTTGTGCCACAAACCTTGAAGTTTGGCGTAGCTTTCAACTAGTTCCACTTGCTCGGATGTGCGTCCTGTCAACCGTAGGTAACGTAAAGTTTCTTCATCAATTGGGAAAATCGCACATGTTGATCCGTACTCAGGACTCATGTTTCCAATTGTTGTGCGATTCGCCATTGGAACTGAAAGAACTCCTGGTCCATAGAATTCAACAAATTTTCCAACAACGCCATGCTTACGAAGAATTTCGGTAATCGTCAGGGCTAGATCTGTAGCCGTTGTTCCAAGTGGCAATGCTCCGCTGAGTTTGAAACCAACTACACGAGGAATAAGCATCGATACAGGCTGGCCTAGCAGCGCCGCTTCAGCTTCGATGCCACCGACTCCCCAGCCAAGGACTCCGAGTCCATTAACCATAGTTGTGTGTGAATCAGTTCCAACAACGGTATCTGGATAAGCGCGCAAGACGCCATTGACGTTTCTAGTCATGACGACACGGGCGAGGTATTCAATATTTACTTGGTGAACAATTCCAGTCCCAGGCGGAACAACTTTAAATTCATCAAATGCGCTTTGGCCCCAACGCAAGAATCTATAGCGTTCACGATTTCGCTCATATTCAATATCAGTATTTTTCTCAAAAGCATCTTTGGTTCCGAACACATCTGCAATTACGGAGTGGTCAATAACTAATTCTGCGGGTGCAAGTGGATTAACTTTGGATGCATCTCCACCAAGTGAAACAATTGCTTCACGCATGGTGGCAAGATCTACGATGCAAGGCACACCGGTGAAATCTTGCATCACCACACGAGCTGGAGTGAATTGAATTTCGGTATCAGGTTCGGTCGCTGGATCCCACTGCGCTAATGCTTTGATGTGGGCTGCCGTAATATTCGCGCCATCTTCGGTGCGCAATAGATTTTCAAGAAGTATTTTTAAACTAAATGGAAGTGAGCTAGCACCGTCGATTTTAGAAATATCAAATATCTCGTAATCTTTTCCAGAGACATTTAATGTGCTTTGTGCGTCAAAGGAATTTGTACTCAACTGCGCTCCTTCCTAAAACTATCTTGACGTCAAGATACCTTACTTGGGGTAAACAATGCAACAGATTCGATGTGGTGAGTCATGGGAAATAAGTCGAAAGCGCGGATTTTTGTTAGTGAATAACCACTTTCGGCCAGATAAACAGTATCTCTGGCCAGAGCTGCTGGATCGCAAGCGACGTAGATAATCACTCGCGCTCCAATACGAGCGAGCTGCTGCACAACTTCTTTTCCAGCGCCTTCGCGTGGTGGATCCAAAATAACGACATCAGCCCTTTGAATGCGTGAAATTATTTTGGCAACATCTCCTGTTGAAATTTCAACATTTGCAAACCCAGCAAAATTGTTTTTAGCATCTGATGTGGCATCTTTGCTGCCTTCAACTAAATGAATAGATCCATCGCTACCTACTGCCTCCAAAGAAGAAGCGGTAAAGAGGCCGACGCCACCGTATAAATCTAGAACGTGGTCTCCATTTTTAATCTCTGCAAAGTTGCTTACAACTTCTGTTAATACTCCTGGAGCTCGCTTATGTCCCTGCCAGAAAGATCTTTGACTTACTTCAAGCAATTGATTGCCAACTTTTTCATGCAGCACAGCAGGTCCACTATTTTGTCTAAACTTACCGTCACCACTCTTTGGTGCCTCTGCAACCATTCGCTCGCCTTCAGAAGAGTATGCAATCTCAATACGAACATCTGGTGAAAGTTTTTGCTTGGACATCTCTTTGATGCCGATCTCAGGCACGGCTATGAGGCACTCATCTACTGCAATTACTCGATGGCTTCTCGAAGAATAAAATCCTATGGCTCCATTGTGATCTGTTGTAGCAGTTATCCGTGTTCGCCAATGTAGGGGTTGATCTACTTCTTCGACTTCAACGCTCATTGGAATTTTTGCAATTCGCGCAAATTGTTCAGTAATAACTTCTGACTTTAATACCCGTTGTCGGGATGCGGAGATATGTTGAAAATCGCATCCTCCGCAGCCATCACGATGCGCAAATTTACACGGGGCCACAACGCGATCTGGGCTAGGTGTAATGACATCAACAACATCTGCGCGGATAAAGTTCGAACTTGTACTTGTAATTTCAATCTCAACTTTTTCTCCAGGGATTGCGTGACGCACAAAAATCACAGCCTTCTTGCCCGATTGACTTTCGTGGCGCGCGATGAAGTGTCCCCCGTGAGCAATTTTTTCAATCTCCACTGTGAGGCGTTGGCCTACCTGCAGGCTTATTTGTGCCTTTGATTCCATGTATCTAAGAGTAAGGGTGTAAGTTGTACTACGTGCACGTGGTCATTATGGGTTGCGGTCGAGTTGGATCTTCCCTCGCAATTGAATTGGAATCGGCTGGTCACTCAGTTTCTGTTATTGATCAGGCTCGCGAATCATTTCGCCGTTTAGGACCTAACTTCAAAGGCCACACAGTTACAGGTATGGGTTTTGACCGAGACACACTTTTAGAAGCTGGCATTGAAAAAGCAGATGCATTTGCTGCGGTCAGCAACGGAGATAATTCGAATATTCTTGCCGCTCGAGTTGCTAGAGAAACTTACAAAGTTGCCAATGTTGTTGCTCGTATTTATGACCCAGGTCGCGCAGAAATTTATCAGCGCCTAGGAATTCCAACTGTCGCCACAGTGCTCTGGACTACAGATCAAATTTTAAGACGAATTGTTCCCGAAGGCTCGAAATCTGAGTGGCGCGATGCAAGTGGCGCAGTTCAACTCTGTGAGTTTCATCCAGTTGCTAGTTGGTATGGAATCTCAGTGGCGCGAATTGAAAATATCACTGGTGCCCGCGTTGCATTTATTACGCGACTCGGCTCAGGTTTAATTCCAGATGAACACACTGTTTTCCAAGAAGGCGATCTACTGCACATGATGGTGCGAGATGAAGATCATGCAAACGTTGAAAAATCATTTTCACACGCTCCGGAGAGTGCCTCATGAGAATTGCTATAGCAGGGGCTGGAAATGTTGGACGCGCTATCGCTCGAGAACTCTTGGATAACGGTCATCAAGTTCTCTTAATCGATAAGAACCCAAAAGCGATGAAGATGCAGAGCGTTCCAGATGCTGAATGGCTCATGGCAGATGCCTGCGAAATCACATCACTAGATAACGCGAAATTAAATAATTGCCAAGTATTAGTGGCCGCAACTGGAGATGACAAAGTAAATCTGGTTGCATCCCTTTTGGGAAAGACCGAATACGGAATTCCGCGTGTGGTTGCTCGAATTAATCACCCAAAGAATGAATGGCTCTTTGATAGCTCATGGGGCGTCGATGTTGCAGTGTCTACACCACGAATTATCTCAGCCCTGGTGGAAGAAGCGGTAAGTGTTGGCGATGTGGTCCGTCTCTTCTCATTTAGAAAAGGTCAAGCAAATTTAGTTGAGCTCACACTTCCTGATACATCTTCTTGCATAGGAAAAACTGTAGAAGAAATTGAATTACCAGATAACGCATCCCTTGCAGCGATCGTGCGAGATGGACAAGTTATTGCGTGTTCTGCTCATGATGTTTTTGCCGCCGGCGATGAATTACTCTTTGTTGCATCAGCTGCTGCTGAAGCTCAAATTAAAGCGTGCTTCATTCAGAGTTAATCCTCTGCTTTTGCGCTCGGTACTTTCTTAATAATTAACCACGAACCCCATGCGGCGGCTGCAAAAAGCGGATAACCCATTGCCAAATTAACGCTTCCTAATAAATTAAGATTTTCTGGACCGCTGAGATAAATAGGAACTTGAACGAGTAAACGCAAATAAAACATTGCAACCCAAAGCCATCCAGCACGAATATAGGCTTTTTTACGCTCTGGATTCTTTCGCCACAAAAGATTTTCACCCAAGATCGGCCCTAGGACTAATCCAAGAATTGGCCATCCGACAACGTTTGCTATCAAGTACAGCGTTCCGTATACGAGGTTAGTAAGAAATTTAGGTAAGAAAAAATCTGTTGCATTGCCAGTGCGATTTGCAAGGTATGCACAAAAAGCAACACCAATAAATCCAGAGATCACATGCTGGATAGTGTCTTTTTTGATCAATCGAAGAATCGTCAGAAGCGCTGATGTGATGACAGCTGCATACAGAGCTGTGCGTAAATTATCAGCGATGTTAAAAACAACTAGAAACAGGATTGATGGAAGACCCGAATCAATTAATCCTTTTTTGCCACCGAGGGCGTTTACAACCTTGTCGCGATCGTTGTTTTCAATACTCATGTGCGCCCCGTTGATCCGAAACCGTCAGTACCTCGACCTGAGCCAGGTAGCTCTTGGACTTCAATAAATTCTGCTCGCTCAACTTGTTGAATAACTAATTGGGCAACGCGATCCCCGCGTTTGAACGAGACTGACTCACTTGGATCATGATTGATCAAAATTAGTTTTAACTCGCCTCTGTATCCTGCATCAACGGTTCCTGGAGCATTAACCATGGTGACCCCATGCTTAATTGCTAATCCTGAACGTGGATGCACAAGTGCAACATATCCATCAGGAAGAGCAATAGAAATTCCAGTTGGAACTAGTGCGCGTTCACCGGGGGCCAATGTGATGTCAACGGCAGAGACTATGTCTGCGCCAGCATCGCCACCCTTTGCATAAATTGGCAAAGGCACCCCTGGATCCAGGCGCTTAATGAGAACTTTTACACTCATGGATTTATATTAAAGTTCGGATCAACGAATGCCAGTACTTCTGGAGTTTTGGAAATTGCCTCTAAGTAATCCGCAGGTGCATTTTGCAGAAAGTGCGACATTGGAACAATGACATATAAGGCTGCTGCTCTGACAACAATTTCTCCATCTGGAGAATTCAAACGGCCAACGGCTGAACAATAAACTTTACGACTTACTTGGCCAGTGATTTCAGCGGTAATAAATATCTTCGAACCCATTGGCACAGGTTTAAGGAAATCTGTTTCAAGTCGCGCTGTTACAGCCGGTGCGCGAAGTAACCACATAAGTTTTCCCAGCGCCTCATCGAATGCAAGTGAAAGTAACCCACCGTGTGCAAGCCCTGGTGCGCCTTGATGATCTTCAGAAACTACAAACTCTGCTCTTATATCCATTGCATTTCCAACATGTGCAACTAGATGTAAACCAGTTGGATGTTTTTCACCGCAACCAAAGCAATGAGCAAAGTGAGAAGGAATTTTTGAACCAGTCGGTGGCGCCTCAGGATGACGGACTGGAATTGTTGCTCCAGTCGGTGGCGTAGTACTGGCAACTCGGCTCATGAAGATAGTTTACTGCGTTAGCGAGTCAATAATTAATGATGTAGCGTGACACCCGTGCGATTTCGCGAAGTGATTGCTCCCCCAGTCTGGCTCTTAGCCTTTATTTACTTCTTATTTACATCAATGAGCATCTCGATTTGGGCAGCCATTGGAAACACTCCTGCGCTCTGGTGTCAGATTATTCTCACCGTTGTACTGGTGTTTATTTATATTCGATGGCGCATGGTCATTGAAATAGATGATCAAGAGTTGCGGATAAATAACGCTCATATTGAACTTAAGTACTTAGGAGATGCCACAGTGTTGGAATCTGATGCCATGCGTTTGATACGTGGGCGAGATGCCGATCCTGCCAACTATTTAGCGATTAGATTTTGGAGTTCTCGCGGAGTAATTGTGAAGGTCAAAGATATTCGAGACGATACGCCGCATTGGATTATTTCTTCACGGCGCGGATCAGAGTTAGCAGCTTCGCTGCGTTAAGCACACTCTTTACAAACTGCTTTAGCGCCTTCACCTTTAGAAAGTTGAGTAATGTGGTGCACCAAGAAGCAACGTGAACATGTAAATTCATCCACTTGTTTTGGCACTACGCGTACTGTTAATTCTTCACCAGATAAATCAGCACCGGGAAGCTCTAAAGTTTCAGCAGCCTCTGCTTCATCAACATCGATCTGGCCGGATTGAGCATCTACTCGTTGGGCTTTTAACTCTTCTAACGACTCTTCGTGGAGTTCTTCATCCGTTTTTCTGGGGGTGTCGTAATCTGTTGCCACTGCTCTCACCTACCTTCATTGCACTAGTTTCTGAAGTAATTACTGAACGGGCGCATAATCGCCTATTTTTGGGGTTACTGCCTGTTACAACACGCCACAAGCGATATTTATTCCTGCATAGCTTGTATTTGGCGTGCTAGCCCTCCATCAACGCGGGCGTGTATCGCAGTTCCTTCGGCGACATACTCTTCGCTCAAGATTTCACCATGTTCGTGAATGGCGCTAATGAGATCACCCCGGTTATAGGGAACTATGACATCGACTTCAATTTTTGGCCTAGGCAAAGTTTTTTCAATCGCATGAATTAGGGCATCTATTCCAAATCCTGTCTTAACTGAAATTGCATAACTATTTGGTTCTTTGCGCAAAATATCCATGAGTACTTCTTGGTCTGCCACATCAGCCTTATTGATTGCGATAATTTCTGGAACTTCTTGTGCACCAATTTCATTGATCACTGTGCGCACTGCTCGAATTTGTTCAAATGGATCAGCGTGTGAACCATCAACAACATGGACAATCACATCTGCGCCAGATACTTCTTCAAGCGTTGATTTAAATGCATCTACCAACTGGTGAGGAAGGTGTCGCACAAAGCCAACAGTGTCAGTTAATGTGTAAATCCGACCATCGGCTGTATGAGTTTTTCGAACAGTTGGGTCCAGCGTTGCAAAGAGGGCATTTTGAACTAGGACTCCGGCACCTGTTAATTTATTTAAAAGCGAAGATTTACCAGCATTTGTGTAACCTGCAATGGCCACGGATGCAACATTATTTCTCTTTCGCTCTTGACGCTTTGTGTCTCTAGAAACTTTCATCTCTGCAATTTCGCGACGAAGCTTGGCCATTTTGTCTCTGATGCGACGGCGATCAGTTTCTATCTTTGTTTCACCTGGACCGCGTCCACCAATACCGGCACCCCCTGCTGCTCGACCACCTACTTGGCGAGAGAGGGAATCACCCCAACCACGTAATCGTGGAAGCAGATAAGAAATTTGCGCTAATTCAACTTGAGCTTTTCCCTCTTTGCTCTTTGCGTGTTGAGCAAAAATGTCCAGAATTAATGCGGTTCGGTCTACAACCTTTACTTTTAGTTTTCCTTCAAGTTGTTGCAATTGAGAAGGAGATAGCTCGCCATCGCAAATAACTGTGTCCGCGCCACTTGAAATAACAACATTTCGTAGTTCTTCTACTTTTCCAGAACCGATATACGTTGCAGGATCTGGTTTATCACGACGTTGTATAAATCCATCTAGTACTTCAGAACCAGCGGTTTGTGCCAGCGCCCTTAATTCATCTAACGAATTCTCTGCCATCTCTGCTGTGCCCTCAGTCCATACGCCGACCAAAATAACTCTTTCTAATTGAAGCTGGCGATATTCGGCATCGGAAATATCTTGTAACTCTGTTGAAAATCCTTTAACTCGTCGCAGCGCTGCGCGATCTGCAATTTCAGATTGAGAAGTTGCTTCTAAATCATCTTGATCTGCATCGTAATCTGCTGTAATTCGCGCGCTTTCACGCAACAAGGCTTCAAAAGAGTCTTCGCTACGTTCTTCGTGGCGGCCTTTATCACTCATTGAAAAAATATCGCCAGATCTACTTCTTTAACTAATTCGGCAGGGCCAATCAATGTTGCATTTGAATGACCATCAATATCTACTTCCAACCGTCCACCTGGCGGATAAATAACCCAATGTGCTGGCAGGTTCTTATTCTTCTTAAGTGTCGCAGCAAGTGCCACCGCACACGTTCCGGTTCCGCAAGACTGTGTTTCGCCACTTCCACGTTCAAAGACTCTCATCTTTAATTCAGTCTCGCTAATAAACTCTACAAACTCAACGTTAACGCCTTCTGGGTAACTCTCCTTCGGACGAACTATCGGAGCATCGCTGAGTTCGCCCACTTCGTCTAAATTTTCAACAAATACAACGGCATGAGGATTGCCAACATTTATGTTGTAACCATTCCAAATGTGACCATTATGCGATGCTGTCACTTCCTCGGATTCATCAGATACTTTGCCCATATTTACTGAAATGTCACCTTCGGCTGGAACGCGAAGATGTTTTAATCCATCACGAGTGTTTATCGCGAAAATTCCTTCGCCTTGATGACCGTGGACTACTAAATACTTAGCCATCACACGAATTCCGTTACCGCACATTTCAGCCAAAGATCCATCTGAATTTCTGTAATCCATAAACCATTTGCCTTCGCGCTTTAGGATTCGAATCAAACCATCGGCGCCAATTCCAGTTTCTCGGTTACAGATTGCCTGGGTTTGGGCAGTAGTTACTGATCGCAGATCATCTGGATCAAAAATAAGTACAAAATCATTGTGAGTGCCGTGTCCATATGTTGCCGGAACAGGCTGTGAAGTATTCATGTGGGAGTTAGTTTAGTAGTTCTTGCTGCTTACAGGGATTCCAAAATAGTTTCTAAACGTGGTTGTTTAGTTGAAATCCACTTAATTCGAGTGTCCCGAGAGAACCAGGTTTCCTGTCGGCGAGCGTATTGTCTGGTTGCGCGTTTAGTCTCTTCAATTGCAGCATCGAGTGATAACTCACCTTGTAGATGTGCAATTACTTGGGAATACCCCAGAGCTCTTTGAGCAGTTCTGCCCCGCAGCAACCCACCAGGGATTAACTTCTGCACTTCTTCAACAAATCCTTGTTCAAACATTATGTTCACGCGTTCATCAATTCTCTCCGATAACAACTCACGATCCATAACCAAACCAAATTGGCGAGCATCTGGATATCGAATGCTCTCTTCTCTAGGTAAATTGGCAGTAAATGGTTTGCCCGTTATCTCTATAACTTCTAGCGCTCTGATAATTCTTCGCAAATTTGCTCGGTCAATTGCCAGTGCTGCAGCTGGATCAAGTTTTTCCAATCGTGCAAACATTGCATCGATTCCTAATTCTTCGGCTTCTCTGTTGAGAGTATGGCGAACCATAGGATCTGTATCCGGAAAATTAAGTTCATCGATAACAGCTTTAATGTAAAGACCAGTGCCACCAACCATGACAACGCTTTTGCCCCGTGAATGAATTTCATCGATAACGTCTCGAGTGCTGACTTGATACCAAGCAACCGTGGAATCTTGGTTTACATCTAAGACATCGAGCATGTGATGAGGTATGCCCTGGCGTTCTTGAACGCTTATTTTGGCGGTACCGATATCCATTCCGCGATACACCTGCATTGAATCAGCATTAATAATTTCTGCATCAATTGCATCTGCCACCTGCACACTCAACGAACTCTTTCCTGTGGCAGTAGCACCAGCAATAACAACTAGTTTCATGCACGCACTGTAGGAATGCCCAGAGAGACACCTGTTGAAGTGACCTCTCGATGCCTTAGCTCATGCGCATCTCCACCCCTTGTGGCGATAGTGCGCAACTCATCTGCAATTAAGTAATGAGCGGAAGCGTCAGTGACCCGAACATCTACGAAATCTCCTGCACGCGCACAACTTGAATCAGCAAAGTGCACCAAGCGGAAATCTTCACTCTTGCCCGTCATGCGCGATTCTCTGCCATCTCGGCGCCCTTCATATTCGCCAACCAAGACGCGCATCTCTTGACCAATAGCTCGCTTATTAACACCTAGGGAAATCTTTTGTTGGTGCTCATGTAAGCGTGTGTAACGCTCTCCCACTATTTCGGATGAAACTTGATCAGGCATTGTTGCAGCCGGTGTTCCGGGACGAATCGAATATTGATATGTGTAGGCGGCTGCAAATTGCGCTTCCGTGCACAAATCTAAAGTAGCTTGAAAATCAGATTCACTTTCACCAGGAAAGCCAACAATGATGTCTGTTGTAATTGATGCATGCGGGATTGCTGTTCTGACATTATTTAAAATATTTAGGTATCGATCCGTGCGATATGAACGTCTCATACTTTGCAAGATTTGATTTGAGCCAGATTGCAATGGCATATGTAGATGTGGCATCACGTTGCGGGTTTCTGCCATCGCCTCTATGACATCGTCTGTGAAATCTCGTGGATGTGGAGACATGAAACGCACCCGTTCAAGTCCATCAATGTGCCCACACTTGCGTAGAAGTTTTGCGAAGGCTTGTCTGTCACCAAAATCAACTCCGTATGCGTTTACATTTTGACCGAGCAGGGTAATTTCAATGACACCCTGATCTACTAGTGCGTGGATTTCTCGCAAAATGTCATCTTCGCTGCGATCTTTTTCGATTCCACGAAGCGTTGGAACGATGCAAAAAGTGCAGGTGTTATTGCATCCAACAGATACTGAAACCCACGCTGAAAATGCCGATAATCGCCGAGCCGGAAGCGTTGAAGGAAAGTGCTCAAGGGATTCTTTAATTTCGATTTGGGCTTCTTCTTCAATCCTTGCGCGCTCGAGTAATGCAGGAAGTGAACCAACATTATGTGTTCCAAAGACAACATCGACATATGGTGCTTTTTTAAGGATTATTGATTGATCTTTTTGTGCCAAGCAACCGCCGACTGCTATTTGCATTCCAGGGTTAAGCTTTTTAATGGGAGCTAAGAAACTTAGATTTCCGTACAACTTGTTATCTGCATTCTCGCGAACCGCACATGTATTAAAAACAACTAGATCCGCTTGCTCCCCTGTTTTAACTGGAATGTATCCGGCTTCATCTAATAGCCCTGCGATACGTTCGGAGTCATGAACATTCATCTGACATCCGTAGGTTTCAACGCAATAGGTACGCTCCATAGGGCAATACTACGGGCAGCTTTAGAGAGGGACGACCTCAACTGCAAAGCTATCTCGATCAATGACGAGCATGAAATGGTTAGGAAGCACGGTCCATCCAGGTTGGTTCCACCCCGTTGATGCAACCAAAACGCCCTGTTCATCAGATTTGTATTTCAATTCATAGTAATCATCAGGTGCCCAATCAGGGGCGCGATCTGGGTGGTGCTCACAAATAACAACCCATTGTTTTTCATTCATGATCATTGCGTTAATGCTTGAGTAGTCAACATTGGCTCGGATGTAATTGGCTGCGGCTTTACAACCTTCGATAAATCCCAACTCTTTTATCTTTGTGAGAAGGAAATAGAAATATCTTTCACTATCTGTATCGCCTTGAATCAGTGGAATCAATTCAGGTGATATCAGTGGCTCTAGGGCTGCTGGTGGATACGTCGCTCCGTTATGAATAAAAGAAATATCCTCATAAATAAATGGATGAGTGTTGTTCTCACTCACCGGTAATCCAGCAGTGGCCCAACGAAGGTGAAGCAACGCTCCATCTGAAACAGATTTCTCAATGGCGGTGGAAAAGTCTTTACTCTTATTGGCAGCTTCGGGTTGGCGAATCATCTGTGCAACGCTTTGGTTGTGATCGATTGTCGCTACTCCCCAGCCATCGCAATGCACTGAAGAAAGGGTCACAAATTCGGAGAAATCCGACCCAACTGCTGATTTAAAGGTCTGCTTCTCGTGCGACACGTAACCTAAAAGTCGGCACATTTATCCCAAAACCCCTGTCGCTCAGGTCACACTATGAGGTAGAAAGAGTACCTCGATGCCCCTCATCGAACCAGCATCATCATATTCAAGCCGCCCGGTTTGGATATGTATAAGCATTAGGAGGCGTAAGACTTGTCAAACTTACAGAATGATGAAAAACGCTTAGCTGAACTTGGATACAAGCAAGAGCTTGACCGTTCATGGAGTGGATTCTCGAACTTCGCAATTTCGTTTTCAATTATTTCAATTCTCGCCGGTTGCTTTACAACCTTTGGCCAGGCTTGGAATAACGGTGGTCCAGTTGCTATCTCACTTGGTTGGCCACTTATTTCATTGTTTATTCTCATTATTGGTTTTTGTATGTCAGAACTTGTTTCTGCTTATCCAACATCAGGTGGTATTTACTGGTGGGCATCCAAAATGGGTGGAGCTAAGGTTGGTTTCTACACAGGCTGGCTAAATCTGCTTGGTTTGTTTGGATGCACCGCATCGGTTGCATACGGTTGCGCAACATTTTTTGATCTTTCTTTCTCATCACTTAGTCCAAGTTGGGCAGAAGGATATTCATTGCAACGCGTATTCATTATGTTCATTGTGATTCTTGTAATCATTGCTGCTCTCAATATCGGCAGCGGACACTTGATGGCAACTTTGAACAATATCTCAGTATGGTGGCACGTATTTGGCGCTGCTTTCATCATCGGTGTTCTAGTTATTCTTCCAGAAAATCACATGAGCGTTTATGACATGTTCTCTATGAGAGTCAATAACTCTGCTGGATTAGCTGGTGGCGAAACAAGTGGCACAGCATTCTGGTTCTATGTGCTTCCACTTGGCTTCCTTTTAACTCAGTACACAATCACAGGCTTTGATGCTTGTGCTCACATGTCTGAAGAAACAAAGGGTGCTGAACACTCAGCTGCTCGTGGATTGTGGCAAGCAATTTTCTACTCCGCTATCGGTGGATGGATCTTGCTCCTTGCATTCCTTTACGCAGTACAAGATGCAGAAGCTGTAACTGCTGGCGGCGGCGGAGTCGCTGTTATCTTTGCTCAAGCACTCAGTGCTAAGTGGGCGGGCGTAATTCTATTGATCGCGAGCATCGGACAACTCTTTTGCGGTACATCTGCACTTACAAGTGCGTCTCGAATGATGTTCGCATTTAGTCGCGACGGAGCGGTACCTGGATCCAAGATGTGGGCAAAGGTAGATAAGAACAAGGTTCCAAGAAATGCTGTTTTGGCTTGTTCAACTGTTGCACTTGCAATTACTTTGCCAGCATTGGTTGAAGTAAACATCGGTTCAGCAGATGCTCCAATTGTTGTGCCTACCGCGTTCTACGCAGTAACTTCAATTACTGTAATCGGTCTGTACTTAGCATTCTTGGTTCCAATTTATCAGCGTTACCGTATGGGCGATAAATTCAAGCCAGGTTCATGGACACTTGGTAACAAGTACAAGTGGATGGCACCTATTGCAATTGCAGAAATCATTATCATCTGCATCTACTTCATTATGCCTACCACTCCAATGGGATGGCCAACTAGTGATTCCTTTGACATCAAATTCGTCAACTATGCCCCTGTGCTAGTCGGCGGATCGATGCTTCTACTTTGGATCTGGTGGCATCTATCAGTCAAGAAGTGGTTCACAGGACCAAAGAGCACTATCTAAATTACAAATAAGAACTCCCCCTCGTCCACGTGATGAGGGGGAGTT
>Ga0209550_10000603_pt1 | contig 34105 bp, 33 predicted proteins | sample LauGreSuBDMM15SN_2_FD_187567 | JGI IMG/M metagenome (GOLD analysis project Ga0209550, IMG submission 187567) | Freshwater lake microbial communities from Lake Michigan, USA - Su13.BD.MM15.SN (SPAdes) (version 5) | ecosystem: Environmental > Aquatic > Freshwater > Lake | place: Lake Michigan... | reverse complement strand
ACGTCTGTGAAAGTAGGACATCGTCAAGCTCTTACCCCTCAAACCCCCAGTCGCTTATGCGTCTGGGGGTTTGTCTTTGTGCGCTTAGTTTATTGTGCACAGACTTTTTATGCGCCCACGCGGAAAGCATGAGGAATTATTTATTCTCTAGTGACTGCGCTGAAGTAGTTGGGTGGTTTCAAAGAGAGGCAGACCCATCACGCCGGTATAGCTGCCACGCAGCTCGCGTATGAAACTCGCGGCAGAGCCCTGAATGCCGTAAGCACCAGCCTTGCCGAAGGGTTCTCTTGTGGCAATGTAGGCGTTGATATCGTTTAGTGATAGATCGCCGAAGCTAACTTCTGATGTTGAGAGCGTTTCCCAGCGCTTTGCGCCTTTGGCGCATACGACTGCGGTGTGTACGAGATGCGTTTTGCCAGAGAGCATCAACAGTATCTCTTTCGCATCGCTATCGTCGCGTGGCTTTCCTAAGATGGTATCTCCCAACGCAACGGTGGTATCCGCCGTCAAGATTAGAGCATTCACATTAAAGCGATCCGGATTTTGTTTTTCTAGCCAGGCGACGGCGCGATCAGCCTTGTCGCGTGCTGTGCGTTGAACGTAACCGAGCGGGCTTTCGTTTGTTAGGCGCGGCTCATCTTCGCCAGGCGCGGCTGGCACATCGATAACTTCATGCGTAACATTGATTTGCAATAGCAATTCGTGTCGCCGCGGGCTCGCCGATGCAAGATACAAGGTTGTCGAGGACATTATGCGCGATGGTATGGATGATTCACAAGAATGGACCATGCTCGATATATTTGTTCGATCAGCACGACGCGTACCAAGGGGTGTGGCATCGTCATGGAGGACAGTCGTAATAACTGCGTGCATGACGCCTTCAGTGCGGGATCAAGTCCATCGGGTCCACCAATTAGAAGGGCGATGGGTTGACTTGTGTTTTGCCAAGCTTGCAGTGTCTCTGAAAAATTTTGTGTGCTTACGTCTTTGCCGCGTTCATCGAGTGCAACGCGCAAAGCATCCTCAGGGATAGCCGCTTCAAGGCGCTTGGCTTCGGCGGCCATCATTTGTGCCACCGTCTTGCCAGTGGTACGAGGTTCAGGTTTGATTTCTTTGAGTGCGACGGTCCATTCTGGCGGGAGTCGCTTCGCGTAGTCATCCCAAGCGACATTCACCCAGTCTGGCATTTTCGCCCCGATGGCGATCACATAAATCTTCATGTGAACAGTCCTGGTCGAGGCGCGTTGTTGGCTTAGCGCGTTGAGCGCGGCGAACGGGCAGGGCGAGATGTCCGGCTGGCAATGCGTCGCGTGGAAGGTTCTTCGCGCTGAATCATTGGATCAAATTTAGCATCGCCCGATACGATTGTTGGTCGTGTCGAGTCGGCAGCGAGTTTCATGCGAACCGCCTTACCACCCCAGATTTCTTCGAGGTTGTAATAGACGCGGATGGCTGGCTGCATGACGTGCACAATAATATCGCCGAGATCAACCAGAACCCATTCACCTGTTTCCTCGCCCTCGGTGGCGATGACAAAGCCGCCTGCTTCGCGTGTTTTGTCCGTAACGCTTGAAGCCAGCGCGCGGGTTTGACGGTTCGACGTGGCTGAGGCGATGATGACGCGGTCAAAAAGGCTCGTCAGATGTGTCGTGTTGAAGACTTTGATGTCTTGCGCTTTCACGTCTTCGAGTGCATCGACGACGATGCGTTGTAGTTTCGTAATATCCATTAAGTATCCATTGTCAGGCTGTGCGCTGGCGGTAGAGGCCATGCTCGGAGATGTATTGCGCCACAACCTCAGGGATGAGGTCACTCGTAGATTCTCCGCGGGTGATCCGATGACGGATCTCGTTAGCCGAGACATCTAGTGGGTGAAACGGTAATTCAATTAACTCGCGCTGATTGGCGATAAGCGATTGCGCGAGTTCTTTTGGAACGGTTAAGGGCGACCCAGGTCGCTGCGCAACCACAAGTTGCACGCGCGCTGCGATTTCGGACCACTGGCGCCAAGTGCAAAAGTTATAAAGCTGGTCTGCCCCGAGAATCCAAAAATAGTCTGAGCCTTGGGGCAGAGCATTCAGTGTTTCTATTGTGTATGTGGGGCCAGTGCGGTCTGTTTCAATAGGGTTTGCAACTAAACCCAGATGGCCTTCGATCGCGCGACACACCATCTCCAGGCGTTGAGCTGGCGTGGCACCTAGCGGTGGTCTTTGCCAAGGTTGGCCCGCCGGAATCAATTGAACCTGATCGAGGTTGAGTGCTTCGCGCGCAGTCGAGGCCAACGCCAAGTGCGCACAGTGCACTGGATCGAAACTACCGCCGAGTAAGCCGATACGCATTAAAACCAATCCCGAGGTTTGAGGTAAAGCTGTAACGCGGCTTCAGGTGTGCCCGCGTCTGCTTGCCAGTTGTAGCGCCACGCTGCCATGGGGGGCATCGATAGCAGAATGGACTCTGTCCGTCCCCCTGACTGTAGGCCAAAAAGTGTGCCGCGGTCAAAGACTAGATTAAATTCAACGTAACGACCCCGACGGTAGGCTTGGAAGTCGCGTTCGCGCTCACCGTAGGGCAGGGTGCGGCGTCTTTCAACGATCGGCATATAGGCCGGTAAAAAGGCGTCGCCTACCGAGCGAGTCAGTGCAAAAGACGATTCAAAGCCGTTGGTGCTTAAATCGTCGAAAAAAACGCCGCCGACGCCTCGGGTCTCATTGCGGTGTTTCAAAAAGAAATATTCATCACACCACTTTTTGTATTCAACATAGGCGGTCGGGCTGTGTGCATTGAGCGCATCTTTGTTGGTTTGATGAAAATGCCGAGCATCTTCTTCAAAGACATAGTAGGGCGTTAGATCCATGCCGCCACCAAACCAGAAGATGTCTTCTTGGTCGGAGCCGTTCGGCGCTTGTGCAACAAACATACGCACATTCATGTGTACTGTGGGGATGTAGGGGTTGCGAGGATGCAAGACCATGGACACACCCATCGCCTCCCAGGCGCGTCCGGCAACCTCTGGGCGATGCGCGGAGGCTGAGGGGGGCAGTGTCTTGCCCTTAACATGACTAAACAGTACGCCTGCGCGTTCAAACAACGCACCACCTTCGATCAAGCGGGAGATGCCACCACCACCCTCGGCGCGCGTCCATTCGTCGTGCAGAAAACTTTGATCACCTGCTGCTTCAAGGGCAGAGACAATATTTTGCTGTAGACCTAAAAGATAGGTGCGTACGGCCGTCAGGTTCGCGCTCGACACTTAGCGGGGCTCCCCGTTGGCAGCGTCAAGCGCACGCCAACCAATGTCATTGCGATATTGCGCGCCGTCAAACTGAATCGCAGCGACGGCCTGGTAGGCGCGTTGTTGTGTCGCGCGAACACTATTGTCGAGTGCAGTGATACACAACACGCGGCCACCAGAGGTGCGCAGTACGCTGTCCTTAAGCGCTGTGCCGGCATGAAACACGACGCAGTCTGCAGTCGCCTGTGGAATGCCGTGTATTGCATCGCCAGTGCGCGGGGTGTCTGGGTAGTTTGCGCTCGCCATGACAACGCCGAGCGCTGTGCGAGGATCCCAGTCAATCTTTGCGTGGTCAAGTGTCCCGCCCACCGCGTGCTCGAATACGTCGAGCAAGTCACTGCGAATACGCATCATGATGGGTTGTGTTTCTGGGTCTCCCATGCGGCAATTGAACTCAAGCACCTTAATGGCGCGTTGGGCGTCTGTGCCGGGCCCAATCATCAGTCCTGCATAGAGAAAGCCAGTAAAAGGGATGCCGTCCGCAGCCATCCCTGCGATGGTGGGCCGAATGACCTCTTGCATGATGCGCTGGTGCAGGGCGTCGGACACCACTGGCGCTGGTGAGTATGCTCCCATACCTCCCGTGTTGGGACCCTGATCCGCATCCTTGAGTCGTTTGTGGTCCTGACTCGTTGCCAGAGGTAGGATATTTTTGCCATCGCACAGAACGATAAAGCTCGCCTCTTCGCCGAGCAGACATTCTTCAATGACAACGCGTGCGCCGGCTGCACCAAGAGAGCTGTCACCGAGCATTGCATCGACCGCGTCGTGGGCTTGTTTGAGTGTCTCGGCGACCACGACGCCTTTACCTGCGGCGAGGCCATCCGCCTTGATCACAATCGGTGCGCCTTGCGCATCGATGTAACGGTGCGCTGCGACAGAGTCTGTAAAGGTTTGATAAGCGGCGGTCGGAATGTGGTGACGCACCATAAATTGTTTGGCGAAGTCTTTGGAGCTTTCGAGTTGTGCGGCCGCTTTGGTTGGCCCAAAAATTTTGAGACCGTGGCGACGGAACACATCGACAACACCTTTTGCCAGAGGCGCTTCGGGGCCAACAACCGTGAGTGCGATCCCGTTCTCTTTTACAAAAGCGGCGAGTGCTTCCGGTTCGGAGATATCAAGGTTGGATGCGTTCGCCATCAGGGCCGTCCCACCGTTGCCCGGTGCGACATAGACGTGCTTGACGCGCGCAGACTGCAATAAACGCCACGCCAGCGCGTGTTCGCGGCCACCAGAGCCAATAACTAAAAGATTCATGCGTCAGAACCTTGCTCGTCCATCGACGCGTTGGTGTAGACCTCTTGCACGTCATCGAGCCCTTCAAGTGCATCCAGCAGCTTTTGCATTTTGATTGCGTCGTCGCCCGTGAGTTCGATCTCGTTGTTGGGTTTCATGACGATGTCAGACATTTCAGGTACGAGACCCTTTGCTTGCAACGCATCGCGCACCGCCGCAAAGGCTGTGGTCGGGCAAATCACTTCGACCACACCCTCGTCGTCTGTCATGACATCGTCAGCCCCTGCATCGAGCGCAACTTCCATGATGATGTCTTCAGAGCTGCCTGGCGCAAAAATGAATTGACCGCAGTGCGTGAACATAAAAGCGACGGAGCCTTCTTGTCCGAGATTGCCACCGTTTTTTGAGAGTGCATGGCGCACTTCGGCAACCGTGCGCGTGCGATTGTCCGTCATGCAGTCCACGACCACTGCAGCACCGCCCACGCCATAACCTTCGTAGCGGATCTCGTCATAGTTAGCGCCATCGGCACCACCGGCGCCGCGGGTGATTGCGCGCTGGATATTGTCTTTAGGCATGTTGGCGCCCATGGCCTTATCCCAGGCCATACGCAAACGTGGATTTGCCTCAGGGTCGGAGCCGCCGGCACGAGCTGCCACGGTAATTTCACGGATAATTTTGGTCCAAAGCTTCCCGCGCTTGGCGTCCTGGCGACCTTTTCGGTGCTGGATATTGGCCCATTTACTGTGTCCGGCCATAGTTCCCTACAAATTGTCTTGATAATGGTTCATTTTACCTTGGCCACGATATAAACTCGCCCCTCAGCATTGAATTTATGCCGTGAACATCGTTTGTTTAACTATTGCTTTATTTCTTTTCGTCTGGAGCATCCATGAGCAATCTCGTCAAAGCCATCCGCATCGAACAAAACGGCGGTCCCGAAGTCCTGAAACTAGTCGAAATCGAAGTGCCAGCCCCAGCTGATCACGAAATTACGATTCGTCAGCATGCGGCCGGACTGAACTTTATTGATATTTATTTCCGTGACGGTCTGTACAAAAATCCGCTGCCACACGGTCTTGGTTTTGAAGGCGCGGGCGATGTGACTGCAGTGGGTAAGGCCGTCAAGCAATTCAAAGTGGGTGATCGGGTTGCCTACGGCCAAAGCCCCTTGGGCGGCTACGCGCAAGCCCGTAACGTACCTGCTGCACAGGTCGTGAAACTGCCTAAGGGCATAACCTATGAGCAAGCCGCTGCCATCATGCTGAAAGGCCTAACGGTTCAGTACCTGTTCCGCCAGACCTATCGCTTGCAGGGTGGTGAAACCATTTTGTTCCACGCCGCTGCGGGTGGTGTCGGACTCATCGCTTGCCAATGGGCGAAAGCGTTGGGTGTCAAGTTGATCGGTACGGCATCGAGCCCTGAAAAAGCTGCGTTGGCCAAGGCCCACGGTGCATGGCAAGTGATCGACTATTCACGTGAAAACGTTGTTGAACGCGTGATGGAATTGACCAAAGGCAAAAAAGTGCCCGTCGTGTATGACGGCGTAGGTAAAGACACTTGGATGACTTCGCTTGATTGCTTGCAGCCGCGCGGTCTGATGGTCAGCTACGGTAATGCTTCTGGTGCAGTCGATGGTGTGAACCTCGGTATTTTGGCTGCTAAGGGTTCACTGTTTGTGACGCGACCAACCTTGGGCACGCACGTCAACACGCCAGAGAAAATGCAAGCTGCGGCGGACGAACTGTTCGATTTGGTGCTCAAGAAGAAGATCAAGGTTCGTATTGATCAGCGTTACCCTCTTGAGCAAGCGGGTGCGGCGCAAGCTGCCTTGGCTGCCCGTAAGACAACGGGTGCGACAGTATTTACGCTGGACTGAGTACCGCTGGGATAAGCTCGAAAGATATCCAGCAAGAAAAAAAGCCTGCCAAGAAATCGGCAGGCTTTTTTCTTTTTTTTACGATCTAAGCTTTTGCTTCGTGGTGATAACGCGTGACGCGATCTACCTCGTTCTTAGAGCCCAAGACCACGCCTACGCGTTGATGCAAGCTAGTAGGTTGGATATCAAGAATGCGTTGATTTCCGTCGGTGGCCGCGCCACCTGCTTGCTCAACGAGCATGCTCATCGGATTGGCTTCATACATCAGGCGCAGCTTGCCGGGTTTACTCGGTTCGCGGGAATCCCACGGATACATGAAGATACCGCCGCGGGTAATCAGGCGATGCACGTCGGCCACCATCGAAGCGATCCAGCGCATATTGAAATCTTTACCGCGTGAGCCCGCTTTACCTTCTAAGCACTCGTCGATGTATTTGCGTACGGGAGGAGCCCAATGACGCATATTCGACATGTTGATTGCAAATTCCTTGGTGTCTTCTGGGATCTTAATGTTGTCGCTTGTCAAAATCCAAGAGCCCATTTCACGATCGAGCGTGAAGGCGACGACGCCCTGTCCAATCGTGAGCACGAGCATCGTTTGTGGTCCGTATATGGCGTAACCCGCGACTACCTGTGTCGTGCCTGGCTGGAGAAAATCTTGTTCCGTGACTTCGCGGCCCGAGGCACTTGCCGGTGCGCGCAGCACTGAAAAAATCGTACCGATCGATACGTTGACGTCGATATTAGACGAGCCATCCAGGGGATCAAACAAGAGTAAAAATTCGCCCTTAGGGTAACGATTGGGAATGAGGTGAATGGTTTCCATTTCCTCGGAGGCCATCGCGGCTAAGTGGCCACCCCATTCATTGGCTTCAAGCAATACTTCGTTAGACATGACGTCTAGTTTCTTTTGTACTTCGCCTTGAACGTTTTCACTTTCCAAACTGCCGAGTACGCCGCCTAGGGCGCCCTTGCTCACGGCGTGGCTAATCGTTTTGCAGGCGCGTGAGACGATTTCGATCAATAGACGAACCTCTGCACCGAGTGCATGGGTTGCCCGTTGTTGCTCGACTAAGTATTGTGTAAGTGTTTTGCGTTTCATGGTTTCAAAGAGGTCCTGAAGATCAAAGTGAAAGTGCTTTTGAGACGATTTCTAGTGTATTGCGAGATAGGGAAGTGTGCTGGGCCAGGCGTTCGAGTTGGGCATGCATGCGCTGACTCACTTCCGGAATAAAGCGCACCCATTGATCACCTGCGCGGGCTAGACGCGCTGCAATCTCTGGGTTGATCGCGTCCAAGGCTAAGACTTGGTCGCCCCAGAAGGCGTAACCCGTTCCGTCTGGAGAGTGAAAGCCGCGCGGGTTACCCATACAAAACGCGAAAACGACTGAGCGCGCACGGTTCGGGTTGCGTAGCGTGAAGGCAGGGTGATTCATCAAGCCCGTGAGCGCGTCAACGCCTGTGCGAGGCGAGCTAGCCAAGACGCTAAACCACTTATCGACGACCAAGGGATCGTGTTGCCATTCTTCGTAGAAGCGGGTTGCCGCCGCCGCCCTCGCGTCTGGCGTACCGTCGGTGACGATGGCCGCGAACGCGGCCATGCGATCAGTCATATTGGTGGCGTGTTCAAACTGTGTTTGCGCAAAGCCTTGCGCCTCAGGATGTTGGATCGCCATCAAATAGGAAAGCGCCAGACTTTTCAACGCGCGCTTACCGGACGGCCCTGGGGCGGGGGAATAGACCCCAGGCGTGCTGTTGGCTTTGTAGGTGCTGATGAGCGCGGCAGTCTGCATGAGGCCTAGTTGCTCGCGAAGACGCGTGCGCACTTCTTGAACAGCCAAAGGATCCATTTGCGGCATGCGCTCCACGACGGCGAGTCCTGGAGGAAGCGCCAGCAATCGAGCGCGGTAACCCGCATCCAGCTCTTTGTCGTGCAGCGAGGCAGACCAACTGCTTGCAATCAAGGGGTCTAAAGCTGAAAGTGTTCCGCTTAGTCGCCACGCTTTCGCGAGTTCGATCATCTTGCGCGATGCGATTTCTTGTCCTGCTTCCCAGCGGGTGAAAGCATTACTGTCATGCCCAGACAGCAAGGCTAACTCTTCGTCGCTATAGGGGTATTCAATTGAGACGGGCGCTGAAAAATTTCTAAGAAGCGAGGGCGTGGGTTTCTCGCTGATATTCTCAAACACCCACGTTTGAGTCGGCTGCGTCAGTTCTAGAATCGCTTGCGTGCTGGTTGATGGTAACGCGTCAGAGCGCAGAGGCAGTGATTGGCCAGCCGAATCCAATAGGCCGATTGTCACGGGGATGTGAAAAGGTTGCTTATCGAACTTGCTTGTTTTTTCAACACCGACCGCGGGGCAGTCTTGGGTAAGCGTCATGGTGCAGCGTTTCGTTTCAGCGTCGTGCTCTAACTGCACAGATACCCGCGGTGTACCCGCTTGGTTGTACCAGCGTCTGAAAACAGCCAGATGTTTATCGGGCGTTGTTTGCTGCAAGGCCCACTCCATTGCATTCACAAAGTCGTCGCAAGTGACTGCCTGACCATCGTGACGCCTAAAGTATTCGTCCATTCCTGCACGGAATGCTTGTTCGCCAAGCAGGGTGTGCATCATGCGGATGACTTCCGCGCCTTTTGAGTAAACGGTGGCGGTATAGAAGTTGCTAATTTCTTGATAGCTTTCGGGGCGGATCGGATGGGCCATCGGCCCGCGGTCCTCTGGGAATTGACCTAAACGCAAGCTCATGACGTCGTCAATCCGTTGCACTGCCCGCGCGCTTGCCGCTTCGGTTTGGTTGAGCCCGACTGCCATCATATCGGCGGTAAATTCTTGGTCACGAAAAACGGTCAGCCCTTCTTTGAGGCTCAGCTGAAACCAGTCGCGGCACGTCACACGATTGCCGGTCCAGTTGTGAAAATACTCATGACCGATGACCGATTCAATGGCCTGGAAATTGCCATCTGTTGCGGTATTGGGATTGGCCAACACATAGGCTGCGTTGAAAACATTTAGGCCTTTGTTTTCCATCGCACCCATATTGAAGTCGCGCGCTGAGACGATCATGAAACGCTCAAGATCTAGCTCGAGTCCGAAGCGTGCCTCATCCCAGCGCAGCGCGCGCTCAAGCGACTGCATCGCCCATTCGGTTTGATCCTCAGTGCCTATATCGCTGTACACCTGCAACAGAACACTGCGTCCACTTGCGGTCTTGGTGTGGTGCTCGCGGCAAGCAAAGTCTCCGGCGACTACAGCAAAGAGGTAGCTCGGCTTGGCAAAGGGGTCGTGCCATTGCGCTTCGTGTCGTTCGTCATCAAGGGTGGATTGACCCACCAGATTGCCATTTGAAAGCAGAAGGGGAAACTCGCTACGTTTGGCGCGTAACGTGACCCGGTAGACCGACATCACATCTGGGCGATCCGCAAACCAGGTGATTTTTCGGAAGCCCTGAGGCTCACATTGGGTGAAGAGTTGTTTGCCTGACACGTACAGGCCTGACAGGCTTGAGTTGTGTGCCGGCTGACACGTGCTCACGATCACGATGTCAGCCTGATCTGGCAGAGCGTGCAAGGTCAAGGTGGTTTCAGTGAGCGCGTACTGTGCTGAAGTTATTTCACGACCGTTGATCGCGATCGAAATCAGCGCTAAATCCTCGCCATCGAGCACGAGGTCAGCTGCATGAGGAACATCTTTGCGCCGTGTTACGCGCAGACGGCTTCTGACCTGAGTGAGCTCGGGTGTCAAATCAAATTCGAGATCAATCGTCGGGATAAGAAACGGGTAAGGCTGGTAGCTCTCTCGGCGAATCGTGATGCCGGTTTCTGTACGCATGAATGCTCCAATCGTTGCTGATCGCATTGTAGAGGTGAGAGGCAACAAATAACGCGAGATCTGGCGAGGTTTTGGGTTTTCTGCCCTATGATGGGCATTGATCGTGTGGTTTTGCGGTCGCCAGCCTGCTCTTGGCACTTACCGAAAAAAATATTGCGAGGGACGTATGTGTAGAACTGGTATGAGAAAGCTAGTTGGTTTCGTTATTGGCACACTCTGTGGCGGATGGGCGTCGATCGCTTTGGCCCAAGTGCCACCCGCGTTGGCGGGCAAGAGCGTAAAAATTATTGTTCCCCAAACGGCGGCGGGTGCATCGGACTCAATCGCGCGCTTGATGGCCGGGGAGCTCACCAAGCGTTGGGGCATCTCGGTCATCGTGGAGAACCGTCCTGGCGCCGGAGGAAATATTGGCAGCGATGCGGTGGCAAAGTCAGCGCCGGATGGATTGACCTGGCTCATGAGTTATTCCGGCACCCATGCGATTAATCCTGCGTTGTACGGAAAAATGCCTTTTGACCCTAAAAAGGATTTGGCTCCTCTAGCCTCGTTGGCCACTTTGCCTTTCGTCTTGGTGATTAATCCGCAGTTACCTTACAAAACCTTGGCAGAGTATGTTGCGTATGCGAAAGCGAATCCGGGGAAGATCAATATTTCTTCTTCCGGGAATGGCTCGGTGAACCATCTGCTCAATGAAATGTTAGGCACAGCGGCGGGCATCAAGACCTCGCATATCCCGTACAAAGGAGCCGCGACCGCCTTGACTGACGTCATGTCCGGGCAAGTGCAGGGCTTTTACGCCAGCGCGCCCTCCGTCATGGGGCAAATCAAAAGTGGTGCAGTGCTTCCTTTGGCGGCTGCGGCCACTCGCCGCGCCGAGGCCTTACCCAACGTGCCGACCTTCGGTGAGGCGGGTTATCCAGCCCTTGCAGTAGATTCATGGTTCGCATTTTTTGTTCAGGGTGCAACACCGCAAGAGTTGAAAGCGCAAATCCACGCAGAAATTAATAAAGTATTAGCCGACCCCGCCATCGTTGCGCAGTTATCCCAGCGCGGCGCGGCAACCATGTCGACCAATCTTGCTGCCTTCCAGAAAATAGTGGATCAAGATATGGAAACGTGGGGCGCGACGGTTCGCGCCTCTGGTGCGAAGATTGATTAAAATTGGAAAATTAATATAGGATAATTTATTTTATAAAATATCCTTTATAAACAATGTTTTATAACTATATTTTAATGTTTTGCTTTAATAAAATATTAAGTATAAAAACTAGAAAGGCCGACAAGTTGTCAGCCTTTCTAGTGAAGAAAAATTAATCTATTTAGATTAAAAACTGCTGGCGCATCTGGCCGTTTTTCTCAGCTGCGACCACCCAGAGTGGGGCTTTTCCGCGACCAGTCCAGGTGGCTCCGGAAGCAGGATGGCGATATTTAGGGGCAACAGGTTTTTTAACACCGCCGGTTTTGGCAGACTTTGCTGTTTTAGCGGCGCTACCTGTTTTTGTTTTTACTTTACCGAAGGCTGCTGCGATTTCTTCGGGCGAGATCTCGTACTCCTTCATAGAGCGTACGATCTGAGAAATCACAGGTTTGCGCTGTTTTGACTGGAGAGACTGCGCTTGTTTGTGAAGCTTTTCAATCTCTTTATTTATTTTTGCTTGAAGGGTAGCGTAGTTTTGGCGTGCCATGAATTAAACCTTTTTTACGTATTATGAATAATAAAAATAATTGTTGGGTAAGCGGTGATAAAAGGGTTTCACACGCTTCGATCAGGTATTTTATACCCAATTGTATTAATAATTATTTATTGGTTTGATAATGTGGCTCACTTATTCATTATTTATTTGGGAAGCATATGAAAGATTCACTCTCAGTTGCGGCGATACAAATGGTCTCCGCCGCCTCGTTAGAGCGCAATTTGGCCGATGCCGGTGCCTTGATTGCCCAAGCGGCAGACGCTGGGGCACAATTTGTTGCCCTCCCTGAATATTTTTGTTTTATGGGAAAAAAAGAAACTGATAAATTAGTCCTCGCAGAAACCGAGGGTAATGGGCCGATACAAGAGTTTTTATCCGAAACGGCTCGACGACATAATATTTGGCTCTCAAGCGGCAGTATTCCCTTGGTCACTCCGGATCCCGGCCGAGTATTTAATACCCAGTTTATTTATAACCCTGCGGGCGAACAAATAGCCCGGTACGACAAAGTGCATTTATTTAGTTTTGCGCGTGGGCAAGAAAGTTACGACGAGTCGCGCAGCATTCTTGCGGGTGGGGTGGTCAAGCGTGTGGATACGCCCGCGATCAATCTAGGCTTGTCTATTTGTTATGACCTACGCTTTCCTGAGTTCTACCGCGCGCTCGGTGTGGTGGACCTGATATTGGTGCCTTCAGCCTTTACCTATACGACCGGCAAGGCGCACTGGGAAACCCTGTTACGTGCAAGGGCAATTGAGAATCAGTGCTACGTTCTTGCCCCCGCGCAGGGTGGGGTTCACGAGAACGGACGACGCACGTGGGGCCACACGATGTTGATCGATCCGTGGGGTGAAGTCCTGAGTGTTTTACCCGAGCAAGCTGGGGTGGTAAGCGGTACGATAGAGGCCAGCCGTTTGCTAGAGGTGCGGCAATCCTTGCCGTCGCTTTCGCACCGTGTTTTATAGCTTGAATGATGAAATTGATTGATCCTGCACTGGCGTCGCTCGCGACCGCGAAAAATTTGCTCTTAGACCCTTGGGGGCTGACCGAAGCCGATATGGCGCGCGCGATTAGCGAAATTTTTACACACAAGGTCGACTACGCTGATTTGTATTTCCAGTACACGCGTAGCGAAGGTTGGAGCCTGGAAGAAGGGATTGTTAAAACCGGAAGTTTTTCAATCACGCAAGGTGTCGGCGTACGCGCCGTGGCCGGAGAAAAAACCGCGTTCGCTTATTCGGATGCGTTGTCGTCTGACGCGTTGTTATCTTCTGCACGGGCCGTACGAAGTATTGCGCGCCAAGGAGCCGGGCGAGCAAAGATCCACGAAGGGAAGATCGCCACAGGCCGCGATCTCTATCAACCCGTCGATCCTTTGCAGACCCTGAGTGCGCCTGAAAAAGTTGCGTTACTCGAGCGTGTTGAAAAAATGGCATGCGCGCGCGATCCACATGTCAAGCAAGTAATGGCAAGCCTTGGCATGGAATACGATGTCGTGATGGTTGCAGCAAGCGATGGCCGATTAACCGCTGATGTGCGTCCGTTGGTGAGGTTGTCGTTGTCGGTCGTCGTCGAGCGTAACGGTCGTCGTGAAAGCGGTAATGCGGGTGGTGGTGGTCGAAGCGGCTTGATGTATTTCACCGATGAGATTTTGCGCGGGTATGTTGAGAATGCCGTGCACGAAGCCATGGTGAGTCTCGACGCGCGGCCTGCGCCGGCCGGTGAGATGACTGTTGTGCTGGCTGCAGGTTGGCCCGGTATTTTGCTGCACGAAGCGGTGGGACACGGATTAGAAGGCGATTTCAATCGCAAAGGCTCCAGTGTTTTTTCGGGTCGAGTCGGACAGCGCGTCGCGTCTAAAGGCGTGACGGTTGTAGACGATGGCACACTTCAGGGACGACGGGGTTCGTTGAACGTTGATGACGAAGGCAACGCCACACAGCGCAACGTGCTGATCGAGGATGGAATTTTGCGTGGCTATTTGCAAGACACCCTCAACGCGCGTCTGATGAAAACGCCGCCTACAGGCAACGGTCGTCGAGAGTCGTTCGCGCACCTACCGATGCCGCGCATGACCAACACCTTTATGCTGTCTGGGCCGACTGATCCTGAAGAAATTGTTGCCTCCGTCAAGAAAGGAATTTATGCAGCCAATTTTGGTGGCGGGCAAGTTGATATTACGAGCGGTAAGTTCGTATTCTCGGCGTCCGAAGCCTATATGATCGAAAACGGTCGTATTACTTATCCGATCAAGGGTGCCACATTAATTGGGAGCGGGCCCGAGGCCATGAATCGTGTTGAGATGATCGGTAATAACATGAGCCTTGATAGTGGGGTTGGTACGTGCGGCAAAGAAGGGCAGAGCGTTCCCGTGGGCGTTGGAATGCCAACGATCAAAATGGAAGGCCTGACCGTGGGGGGAACTGCGTAAGTCGTTTATGCGTTCTTAAGTCGATCGCAATTCCTTTGTTTTTTTGTGCCGCTATTCGCGACATTATTTATTTTTATATCTAAAGCTGTCTGATTCAGGAGTTAGCTGTGCCACACAATACTGATGATTTACGTATCCGGGAAATTAAAGAGCTTGCTCCACCAGCGCATGCCATGCGTGAGTTTCCATGCACGCCAGACGTTTCCTCTTTGGTCTATGAGACGCGCCAGTCTGTGCATCGCATCCTGCATGGGATGGATGATCGCCTTGTCGTGGTGATCGGTCCGTGTTCTATTCACGACACGAAGGCTGCGATTGAATACGCGGGCAAACTTGCCGAGCAGCGCACCCGTTTTAAAGGTGAGCTTGAAATCGTTATGCGTGTCTATTTTGAGAAACCACGCACGACCGTTGGTTGGAAAGGCTTGATCAACGATCCAGAAATGGACGGTAGCTTCAACATCAACAAAGGCTTGAGTATGGCGCGTGCCTTGTTGCTTCAGATCAACGAGATGGGCTTGCCCGCTGGTTGCGAATTTCTGGACATGATCACGCCCCAGTACATCGCAGACCTTGTTTCTTGGGGGGCGATTGGGGCGCGTACAACAGAAAGTCAGGTGCATCGTGAATTGGCATCTGGCCTCTCTTGCCCTGTTGGCTTTAAGAACGGCACCGATGGCAACATTCGGATCGCCGTCGACGCCATGAAAGCGGCGTCACAGCCGCATCACTTTTTGTCGGTGACAAAAGCGGGCCACTCCGCGATCGTGTCTACAGCTGGTAACGAGGACTGTCATATTATTTTGCGTGGGGGTAAGGCGCCTAACTTTGACGCAGCGAGCGTTGAAGCGGCGTGTGCGGAAATGGCAAAGGCCGGATTAGCCCAGCGCGTGATGATTGACGCCAGTCACGCAAACAGTAACAAGAAGCCTGAGAACCAACCTGCAGTGTGCGCCGATGTGGGTGGACAGGTTGCGCATGGCGAGACACGCATCATGGGCCTCATGATTGAAAGTAACTTGGTTGCTGGGCGGCAAGACCTCATTCCAGGTCAGCCACTTGTATATGGCCAGAGTGTGACGGATGGCTGTATCGATTGGGATAGTTCCTTCAAGGTGCTCGAAGCGCTTGCCGAATCGGTACGCGAGCGCCGCCGCACCCTACTAAAAAGCGAACAATAATTAAGAGAGGACTTCGACAATGAATGCTCCCCACGACCTGCAAACACTGCGTCGACCGCTACCCGCGGAAATGAGCGAGGCCTTGCGTACGCATTTCGGTGACCGGTTCTCGGTAGCGAATGCGGTGCGGGACCACCATGGTACCGACGAATCTCCCTACCCATCGATGTTGCCCGATGGCGTTGTGTTTGCGCAGAGCACCGAAGAGGTTGTGGTGGTCGTCAATCTTTGTAACGCCCATGGCGTGCCGTTGATTGCGTATGGTGCAGGGTCCTCGCTTGAGGGGCATATCTTGGCGATCGAAGGCGGGATCACTCTTGATCTTACACAGATGAACAAGATTGTTGCGTTGCACGCCGAAGATCAAACGATCACTGTGCAAGCTGGCTTGACCCGCAAGCAACTCAATGAACAGATTCGTGACTCCGGGTTGTTTTTTCCGATTGATCCGGGTGCAGATGCTTCGTTGGGCGGTATGTCTGCGACACGCGCCTCTGGGACGAACGCCGTGCGTTACGGCACCATGCGAGAGAACGTCGTTTCGCTAACAGTCGTCACGGCGCAAGGCAAAATCATCCGCACGTCGCGCCGCGCACGCAAATCCTCTGCGGGGTACGACTTAACGCGACTGTTTGTCGGTAGCGAGGGCACACTTGGCGTCATCACCGAAGTGACCGTCAAGCTGTACCCGCAGCCAGAGGCTGTGAGCGCAGCGGTCTGTAATTTTCCGACGGTACACGAAGCTGTGCAGTGTGTGATTCAGACGATCCAACTTGGAGTGCCGATTGCGCGCGTTGAGCTCATGGATGCTAATGCGGTCATGGCGGGTAATCGTTACAGCAAACTTACCTTGCGCGAAACACCTCTGTTGCTGTTTGAATTCCACGGCTCTGAAGCGAGTGTGAAAGAGCAAGCGCAAACCGTTCAAGAGTTAGCAAAAGATTGTGGCGGGTTGGATTTTGAGTGGGCCGAGCGGCCTGAAGATCGTAATCGGCTGTGGACTGCTCGCCATAACGCCTACTTTGCTGGGTTGCAATTACGTCCAGGTTGTCGAGCCAGCACCACCGATGTGTGTGTGCCGATTTCTCGTCTTGCCGAATGTATTAACGAGGCTACTAAGTTGCTTGAGAAGGCAAGTTTCCCAAGCACCATCGTGGGTCATGTCGGCGACGGCAACTTCCACGTATTGATGTTGTTAGATCCTAATGATCAGAAAGAGTGGGAAGAGTCTGAACGTTTGAATCATCGGCTCGTTACACAGGCCATTGATGCCGATGGCACATGCACCGGTGAACATGGCATTGGCTTGCACAAAAAGCAGTTTATGGCGCACGAACATGGTGAGGACGTACTGGATTTAATGCGTTCCCTGAAAAAAGCGTTTGATCCGAACAATATTTTGAATCCAGGTAAAATCCTGGATGCGCGACCCTAGGCTATAGAAATGAACGCCATCACTGAACCTGTTTTAAGCTACGCTGCAACTGCATCGCGCGAACAAGTCTTGCTTGCGTTGCGAGCCGTGTTGCCGCCGCATTGCATCCTGAGTCGCGAAGAAGAGACGCGGCCTTATGAATGCGATGGTTTGTCGCTTTACAGATCTGTGCCGATGGCGGTGGTGTTGCCAGAGTCCGAGGCGCAGGTCCAGGCGGTATTAAAGACGTGTAAAAAATTACGTGTTCCCGTCGTTGCGCGTGGCGCCGGTACAGGTCTGTCAGGCGGCGCCATGCCGCATGCGCAAGGTGTTTTGCTAGGCTTAGCCAAGTTCAATCGCATTAAGCATGTTGATCGCGAAGCCGCGATTGCGGTGGTCGAACCAGGCGTGCGTAACTTGGCTGTTTCTGAGGCGGTGGCGCCCTTTGGGTTGTATTACGCGCCTGATCCCTCCAGTCAGATCGCCTGCACGATTGGTGGCAATGTCGCCGAGAATTCTGGTGGTGTGCATTGTTTGAAGTACGGTCTGACTGTTCATAACGTTTTAAAGGTCCGCGTCATTACGATCGATGGCGAGGTCATCGAGCTTGGATCGTTGGCACCTGATGCGCCTGGGCTTGATTTGTTGTCGGTCTTTGTCGGCTCCGAGGGAATGTTGGGTGTGGTGACCGAAGTCACCTTGCGCTTGACACCCAAGCCCGCGTTAGCACGCGTGATCATGGCGAGTTTCGATGATGTCGAAAAAGCCAGTGATGCCGTCGGCAAAGTGATTGGTGCGGGCATTATTCCGGCTGGCCTTGAAATGATGGATAAGCAAGCAACACAAATGGTTGAACCCTTTGTGCGTGCTGGCTACGACACCGAAGCCGAGGCGATTTTATTGTGCGAGTCCGATGGCACGATCGAAGAAGTCGCCGAAGAAATCGAACGTATGGAAAAAGTCTTCCAGCAGGCCGGTGCGGTGCGTCTACAGGTATCGCAATCAGAGAACGAGCGCTTGTTGTTCTGGGCGGGGCGTAAAAACGCTTTTCCCGCAGCGGGACGCGTATCGCCCGACTACTATTGCATGGATGGCACGATTCCCCGTAGACGCCTCGGGCATGTGCTCAAGGCGATTCAGCAAATGGAAATTAAATATTCCATGCGGTGTGCCAACGTTTTCCATGCGGGGGACGGAAACCTCCATCCCTTGATTCTGTTTGATTCAAACCTCGCGGATGAAGTGCGCCGTGCGGAAGACTTTGGCGCAGAAATTCTGGAACTCTGTGTTGAGGTCGGTGGCACGATCACCGGCGAGCACGGTGTGGGGATAGAGAAAATTAATCAAATGTGCGTGCAGTTCACACGCGACGAGTTAGATTCCTTCATGGCCGTTAAACGCGGCTTTGATCCCGAATGCTTATTGAATCCCGAGAAGGTCATTCCTACGTTGGTGCGCTGTGCCGAGTACGGCAAAATGCATGTGCACGGTGGAGCGTTGCCGTTTTCAGATCTGCCGAGGTTCTAAGCGATGTCGACCGAGATTTTGGCAGATTTAAGCGAACAAGTTCGTAGCGCTGCTGCCGATAATCGACCCATTTTGATCCGGGGTGGTAATACAAAGGCCTTCTATGGCAACCCGTTCGTTCCGAACGGCGTCGCTTCAGTCATGCTGGATATGCGATGCCTGAAAGGTATCGTGAACTATCAACCGTCTGAGCTGGTCGTGACGGCACTTGCCGGGACTCCATTACAAGAGGTCATCGACACACTGGATGCCTCCGGACAGATGCTTGCGTTTGAGCCCCCTGGTTTTGGTTCTGGTGCAACGGTCGGTGGCTGTGTGTCTGCGGGCCTGTCCGGCCCAGGACGACTGGTAGCAGGTCCGTTAAAAGACTTTGTCTTGGGCGCACATTTGCTCGATGCCCAAGGACGCATCCTCAAGTTTGGTGGTGAAGTCATGAAGAACGTCGCGGGCTATGACGTCTCGCGCTTGTTAGCCGGTGCGATGGGTTCTTTTGGAGCGCTCACGCAGGCCTCACTTAAAGTGGCACCTAAGCCGTTTGAGACCTCTACGCTCGAGTGGGAGCTCGACGAGGCTGAGTCACTCGAGCGCTGCCACAGCTGGCGTGCGTATCCCTTATCCGTGTCTGCTACGGCGTGGGAGTCGCAGGGCTCGACAGGACGCCTTCGTGTCCGTCTAGCGGGCGCAGCGGCTGCGCTGCGTTCTGCGCGTCAAAAGCTTGGCGGTGTGGCGCTCGACCAAGAGCAAGCACAATCCTACTGGGGCGCGCTGCGCGAGCAGCAATTGCCGTTTTTCAATACAGAGATGCTCTGGCGCGTTGCTGTCGCGCCTGGAACTGCTCCGCTTGGTTTGGGCCCTACATTGATAGAGTGGGGTGGTGGTCAACGCTGGATTGCCGCCTCGTTAGATGCCGCGGTGGTGCGAGAGGCGGCAGTACGTGCTGGTGGGCACGCGACGCAATTCCGTGCTCGGTCGTCGAGTGCGCAGCCGCAAGCAGGTGTGTTTCATCCGGTCGCACCAGGATTAGCGGCTATTACGCAAAGACTCAAAAATGAATTTGATCCCCAGGGGTTATTCAACCCTGGTCGTTTGATCCCAAAGGCATAAGCACCATGCAGACAAATCTTGCCGAATGGGCACGTGACTCTAAACTAGGTCAGGAAGCGGACGACATTTTGCGCAGCTGTGTGCACTGTGGCTTTTGCAACGCGACCTGTCCAACCTATCAAGTGTTGGGTGATGAGCTCGATAGCCCCCGTGGCCGCATCTATTTAATCAAAGAGGTGCTTGAGGGTAAAGAGCCCACGCAAGCCACCCAGCAGCATCTTGATCGCTGCCTAACCTGCCGCAACTGCGAGACGACGTGCCCCTCGGGTGTGCAGTATGGACATCTCGTAGATATCGGTCGACAAATCGTCGAAGAAAAAGTCGAGCGTCCGTTTATGCAGCGCTTACAACGCACCTTGCTTCGTAAGGGCTTGGTGTCGCCACTGTTTGCGCCGACGTATAAGCTGGGTCAATCATTGCGTGGGTTCTTGCCGCAAAGTTTGCAACGCAAGATCGTCGAAGCACGTCCTGCTGGGGCAGTGCCGCACACCCAAGCGCACGCCAAGCAAGTGTTGTTGTTAGCCGGTTGCGTGCAACCCACGATGATGCCAACGATTGACGCCGCTACGATCAGAGTCTTAGATCGTTTGGGCATTGGTACGCAAATTGTTGCCGGTGCGGGGTGTTGCGGCGCGTTGAATTTCCATTTGGATGATCAAGACACGGCACGCGGCCAGATGCGCGCAAACATTGATGCCTGGTTACCGTATGTCGAGTCCGGCAAGATTGAAGCCATCGTCATGAACGCATCAGGTTGTGGCGCAATGGTGGCGGAATACGCGCACCACCTGCGTGACGACCCCGTCTATGCGCCCAAAGCAGCAAAGATCGTTGCTCTCGTGCGTGACGTCGCCCAGATCGTTGGGCCGCACGTCGAGCAACTGAGTGAGCATATCGATGCAGATAAGTTACCGAAGCGACCCGTATTTCATCCTCCGTGCACCTTGCAACATTGGCAAGGGCTACGTCCTGCAAGCGAACAGCTCTTGGCGCAGTTGGGGATGTCGTTGCAACCCTTTACTGAAAGTCATTTGTGCTGTGGTTCAGCCGGCGCGTATTCAGTCTTGCAACCAGAGATCTCGACCTCACTACGTGATCGTAAGCTTGGGCATTTGAATGCAGCGCAGCCCGATGTCATGTTGTCATCAAATATCGGCTGTATCGGTCACTTACAAAGTGGAACCGACACGCCTGTGCGTCATTGGATTGAAGTCGTAGACGCCGCGTTGAAGTGACCAGGCTGTTGCAATAAGTTACAAAAAATACGGGCTCCACGGATAGCAATATGTGGTGAGTGTTGAGTAAAATTCCGTTATGGAAATCAGACTCGCCCGCTTAGAAGCCATCGTTCCCTCTCTCGCAACGCGCGAGGACTTTGCTTGTCTCGAAACCCGCATGAATGCATCCATTAGCAGAGTCGAAGCCACGCTACACAGCGAAATGACTAAATTGACGTGGCGTATCGTTGCGCTCTTGGCCGGACTCTTGCCTTCGTTGTTCGTGGCGGCCGTGTATGTTGTGAAACACGCGAACTGAACACCGCGCCAAGACTGTTTATTAGTGTGTAACAGTCGCCTTGGCGTGATGCTAAGCGTTACAAGTTTAAGCGTTACAAGTTTTACCCTTACGAATTCTCCACTGCCTTCGCAAGATCCTCAATCACCTTCTTCGCATCGCCAAACACCATCATGGTTTTGTCGAGGTAGAAGAGTTCATTATCTAAGCCTGCATAACCAGACGCCATCGAACGCTTGTTGACGATAATTGTTTTTGCCTTGTAGGCTTCTAAAATTGGCATGCCGGCGATCGGGGATTTAGGATCCGTCTTCGCAGCAGGGTTGACCACGTCGTTTGCACCCAGTACCAACACCACATCTGTCTGAGCGAACTCGCTGTTGATGTCTTCCATCTCGAACACTTGGTCGTAGGGGACTTCGGCTTCAGCAAGTAGTACGTTCATGTGGCCAGGCATACGACCCGCAACCGGGTGGATCGCGTATTTCACCATCACGCCATGCTCGGTGAGCTTCTCGGCCAGTTCTTTCAAGGCGTGCTGTGCACGGGCGACGGCCAAGCCATAACCAGGAACGATGGTGACGGTCTCTGCGTTGGTGAGCAAGAAGGCGGCATCATCTGCACTGCCTGAGCGAACGTTACGTTGCACGCCAGAGCCCGCGGCAGGGCCTGCGTCGGCCGCGCCACCAAAACCACCCAAAATCACATTAAAGAATGAGCGGTTCATGGCCTTACACATGATGTAGGACAAGATTGCGCCAGAGGAGCCCACCAGTGAGCCCGCAATAATCAGCATCGGGTTGTTAAGCGAGAAACCAATACCTGCGGCCGCCCAACCCGAGTAGCTATTGAGCATCGACACCACGACGGGCATATCTGCACCACCGATTGGGATAATGATCAGCACGCCCAGAGCAAAAGCGATCAAGGTCATGATCACGAACGGTGTCCAGTCTTGTGTCACCATAAACCATATGCCGCAGCCCACCATCGCCAGCGCCATGGCCAGGTTAAACATGTGCTGTCCGGGAAAGACCACGGGCGCACCCTGGAACAATCGGAACTTGTATTTGCCCGAGAGCTTGCCAAACGCGATCACCGAGCCAGAGAAGGTAATGGCACCGACAAACGTACCGATAAACAATTCAAGGCGGTTACCAATCGGAATCGGTGCACCTTTGGCGGCAATATTGAACGCGTGCGGTTCGGCAACAATTGCGACCGCGATCGCGACTGCAGCTAGACCAATCATGCTGTGCATGAAGGCGACGAGTTCAGGCATTTTCGTCATCTCGACGCGTTTAGCCATCAGGGTGCCGATCGAGCCGCCGATGAGCAAGCCGAGAACGACCCAACCCAAACCGATACCAGCTTGGCCTTCGCGTGCCAAACTAAAAATCAGTGCGGCAGTGGTCAGCACCGCAATGGCCATACCGGCCATACCGAACGCATTGCCGATGCGTGAGGTGGTCGGGTGCGACAAACCTTTCAGTGCTTGGATGAAACATACCGAGGCGACTAAATATAGTAGGGTGACAACGTTAATGGAAATCATGCCTGACTCCCGGTGTTTGCCGCTTTGTCTGCGGTTTTTTCCTTCGGTGCTTTCTTCTTAAACATCTCAAGCATGCGTCGCGTCACCAAGAAACCACCGAACACGTTGACCGCGGCCAAGGCCACCGCAAACACACCCATGCCGCGCGCCAAACCACCTTCGGTTAGGGCTGCAGCGAGCATGGCACCTACAATCACGATGGCAGAAATCGCGTTGGTCACGGCCATCAGTGGCGTGTGTAGGGCAGGGGTGACGTTCCAGACGACGTGATAGCCGACATAGATTGCTAAAACAAAAATGATGAGGTTCACCAGGGTAGGATCAAGCGCATCCATTATTTTTTCCTTAAATTTGTGCCGCCTTCGCAGACGAGGCAGGCCTGAACAATATCGTCATCGCGCGCAATCGCAAGATTGCCTTCTTTGTCGATGATGAGCTTGAGGAAATCCAGTACGTTGCGTGCATACAGAGCCGAGGCATCGGTTGCGATCATGCCGGGCAAGTTGGTCAGGCCAACAAGCGTCACGCCGTTTTCTTGCACGACCTGGCCTTTTTGTGACAGGGGGCAGTTGCCACCGCGTTCAACGGCCAGATCTACAATCACCGAACCCGGTTTCATGGCACGTACTGTATCGGCTGAAATCAACGTTGGTGCAGGGCGACCAGGAATCAAGGCAGTCGAAATCACGATGTCAGCTTGCTTGCAGCGCTCGGAGACCAAGACGGCCTGTCGTGCCATCCAGCTAGCAGGCATGGGGCGTGCGTAACCACCCACCCCTTTTGCGATCTCACGCTCTTCGTCTGTTTCAAACGGTACGTCAATAAATTTTGCGCCGAGTGATTCAACTTGTTCTTTCGCAGCAGGACGCACATCAGACGCTTCGACGACGGCGCCTAAACGCTTCGCGGTGGCAATCGCTTGTAGACCTGCCACGCCTGTACCTAAGATCACGACGCGCGCGGCTTTAATCGTGCCGGCCGCTGTCATCATCATGGGGAACATGCGGCCGTAGTAGTGGGCGCCAAGCAACACGGCCTTGTAGCCCGCTAAGTTTGCTTGGGATGACAAGACGTCGAGGCTTTGTGCACGCGTCGTGCGTGGTGCAGCTTCTAGCGCAAAGGCGGTCAGACCAGCTTGGGCCATGGCGTCAAGTCCGGCCTCATCAAAGGGATCGAGCATGCCAACAATCGCTGTGTCGCGTTGGATTTTGCCAAGTTCTGTATGGTCGGGCGCACGAACCTTCAGAAGGAGCGCAGCCGACAGTGCTTGCGCGGCATCCGTCAGTTGAGCCCCCGCTTGTTCGTAGGCCGCATCGCTAAAGTGGGCGGCAAGCCCCGCATCGCGTTCGACCAGCACTTGGTGGCCGGCGGCAACGTATTTTTTGACGGTTTCAGGGGTGGCGGCAACCCGGGTCTCGCCATCGCGTGTCTCGCGCGGAATCCCAATGCGCATAGACTTCTCCAAATAGAAAAAATTGAATTTCCGATTTATACACCATCGTACGCGGCTTGACCCGAGAGCACTTTCTCCGATCCCGACTACAATTTCAACCAATATGACTGATTCAGCCCCAAGTAAGCAGTTCAACGCAAAAAAACGCGTCGTTGTCGGCATGTCCGGCGGCGTTGACTCGTCGGTGACTGCTTGGCTGCTCAAAGAGCAGGGTTACGAGGTTGTGGGTCTCTTCATGAAGAACTGGGAAGATGACGATGACTCAGAGTATTGTTCGACGCGTCAGGATTGGTTGGATGCGGTGAGCGTGGCCGATGTGGTGGGTGTCGATATCGAGGCTGTGAATTTTGCGGCGGAATATAAAGATCGCGTGTTTGCTGATTTTCTGCGTGAATACTCGGCAGGTCGTACCCCTAACCCTGACGTGCTGTGCAACGCCGAGATCAAGTTTAAGGCGTTCTTGGACCACGCGATGTCGCTTGGGGCAGATCACATCGCTACAGGCCACTACGCGCGCGTACGCGCCGTCGAGGGCGCGACAGGCACGCGCTTTGAGTTACTCAAGGCGCTAGACCACACCAAGGACCAAAGCTATTTCTTGCACCGTTTAAATCAGGCGCAGCTATCACGCACACTCTTTCCTTTAGGCGAGATTCCCAAAAGCGAGGTGCGACGCATCGCCCATGCACTCAAGCTATCGAATGCGGCCAAGAAAGACTCCACCGGCATTTGTTTTATTGGTGAACGTCCGTTCCGTGAATTTTTGAATCGCTATTTGCCAACTAAACCCGGGCCTATCCTGACTGAAACCGGTAAGCAAGTGGGATTGCATCATGGCTTGTCTTTTTACACCTTGGGTCAGCGCAAGGGTTTGGGCATTGGTGGCGTCAAGGGCCACCAGCATGCCGATGGCACGGGCCCGGTCTGGTATGCCGCACGTAAAGATTTAGAGCACAACGCGCTGTATGTCGTTGAAGGCCACGAACACCCCTGGCTGTTGTCAAACGCGCTGCATGCGGATCAGGCGAGCTGGGTGTCGGGCATGGCACCCGAGGCCAGTGCTTACGCGGCCAAGACCCGGTATCGCCAAGCTGATGCGTCTTGCAGGCTAGAGGGTGCAGCGCGGGACGGCTTTGGCTTGCACTTTACTGAGCCGCAATGGGCTGTCACACCTGGCCAGTCGGCGGTGTTATACGACGGGGATGTATGTTTGGGGGGTGGGATCATTGCCAGCTAGCGTCAGGCTAGGCTGGTTAGATCACCGACTAGCTGACGACAGGAACGGTATCGATAAAGCTCTGCCGTAGTGCTAGCTTGGTATATAAACGGCTTAGGTTGGGTGCACTGCCTCGCCACGCAATGTGTGGAAAGCGGAAATCCAGATACCCTAGGATCACGCCAACGGCCACGTCTGCGAGACTGTAGCCGACACCCATGCAGTGTGATTGCGTACCCAGATCATTTTCCATGGCTGCTAACGACGCGTGAATCTTGCCGTACTGGCGGTCAATCCACTCTTTGCTTTGCTGCTCGGCTGGGCGTTGAAGTTCTTTCACAATGATGATCGCGGCGTCTAGCGTGCCGTCGGCCAGGGCCTCCCAGCATTTGACGATCGCGCGTTCACGCCCAGTTTTTGGGATCAGGTGACTCACCGGAGAAAGGGTGTCTAAGTACTCCACAATCACCCGCGAATCGTACAAACGCGTGTTGTCGTCGGTGATTAGGCAGGGCACCTTGCCCAATGGGTTGTACTGAGCAGCTTTGGTGTCGGTCGCCCAGACGTTTTCTACTTGCAACTCGTAGTCGAGTTTCTTTTCAGCCATCACAATGCGTACTTTGCGAACGTAGGGACTTGTGAGGGATGCGATAAGTTTCATGTAACCGGCGAGGCAAAGATTGTCTGAGGTACTGTCTAGGTGCTTAGCCAAAACAGCTTGTATTCGAATACATACGCCTTATAGTGTATCTGCAAGGCGTGCTTCCTAGGCGGATGCGCGGGAGTGATAAACTTCTTCGTATTCATTATGTTGTTTTTTTGTCGTAAATTCACCCATGAAAACTAATCTATCCTTGAACTCGCTTAATGCGGTGTCGCCTCTGGACGGGCGCTACGCTTCGCGTTGTGACGGCCTGCGGCCCCTGTTGTCCGAAGCGGGCTTTATGGCGCACCGCGTTGAGGTGGAAATTGCCTGGTTGCTCGGCTTGTCCGAAGCAGGGTTGCCCGAGCTGCCAGCCTTTAGCTCCGGCGCACGCGCCAAGCTCTCGAGCCTCGTGTCGAATTTCTCAGAAGCTGATGCCGAGCGAATTAAGGATATTGAAAAAACTACGAATCATGATGTGAAAGCCGTTGAATATTGGCTAAAAGAGAAGGTCGCGGGCGATGCCGAGCTCGAGCGGGCGGGGGAGTTCATCCATTTCGCGTGTACCTCCGAAGACATCAACAATACCTCGCATGCCCTGATGCTAGGCCGTGCACGGGACACCGTCGTGTTGCCGCAGCTTCAAAAAGTGTACGCCGCTGTACAACATATCGCGAAGACGCAGGCTGCGCAGCCGATGCTTTCACGCACCCACGGCCAGCCCGCTACGCCCACCACCTTGGGCAAAGAGTTCGCCAACGTCGCTGCGCGGTTGCGTGATGCGATCGCAAACATACAAGCTGTGGTGCCACTCGCGAAAATGAATGGTGCGACCGGTAACTACAACGCACACGTTTCCGCCTATCCCGAAATCGATTGGCCAGCGTTCAGTGGCCGTGTCTTGAAGCAATGTGGTCTAAAGCAAAATCCACACACGATTCAGATTGAACCGCACGACTGGATGGCCGCTTTGTTTGATGCGATTGCGCGTACCAATACGATTCTGATTGATTTGAATCGCGATATCTGGGGCTACATTGCGTTGGGATATTTCAAACAGCGCCTGAAAGACGGCGAGGTCGGTTCATCGACCATGCCGCATAAAGTGAACCCGATTGATTTTGAAAACTCCGAAGGTAACCTCGGCTTGGCCAACGCCATGTTGCGCCATTTGTCTGAAAAACTCCCCATCTCTCGTTGGCAACGGGATCTCACGGACTCCACCGTCTTGCGCAATCTCGGTGTGGCACTTGGTTATTGCCTAGTGTCCTACGACGCGTGTCTGCGCGGTTTGGGCAAGCTTGAGGTCAATGCGGCCGCCATGGACGCCGACCTCGATAACTGTTGGGAGATTCTGGCCGAACCGATTCAGACTGTGATGCGTCGTTACGGCTTGCCACAACCCTATGAGCAATTGAAGGCTCTGACCCGCGGTAAGGGCATTACTCAAGAAGCTCTGCGAGAATTTATCAACGGGCTGGCGTTGCCTGCCGACGCAAAGGCTCGTATGATAGCAATGACACCTCGTACCTACATCGGCTTGGCTCAGCAACTAGCCCTTGTATCCTAAATAAGTTTTCCTATACGCTATCTTCCATTTCGGAGCCGCAAGATGAAAAAACTAACGCTCGTATTGGCAGCAACCGTTGTCTGTGCACCGCTTTGGCTGAGCCCGGCGCACGCACAATTCGCCAAGCCCGAAGATGCGATTAAGTATCGACAGTCTGCCTTATCCCTGATGAGCACACACATGACCCGACTGCAGCCTGTGCTGAAAGGCCAAGTGGCCTTTGATGCCGCGGCGGTGAAAGCGGACGTTGCCATTATCCAAACCGTCTCGGCCTTGCCCTGGACAGCGTTTGTTGCAGGCACCCATGGGTCGAGCAGCGCAAAGCCTGAAATCTGGTCTGACCCAGCGGGATTTAAAGCTGCACATCAAAGTTTCGAAGCGGCTGTTTTGCAGTTGTCTGGCGCAGCCGATTCAGGTGATTTAAATAAACTGCGCTCTGCTGCCGGCGACGTGGGCACTAGCTGTAAGGCCTGTCACGATTCGTATCGTGCCAAAAAATAACTGTTTAGCCCCGTAAAGGGGGCAACAGAGTTTGCACATACTGGCTGTATTTTCGACTCAGCTCAAGATCCCACCAAATTGTGCGGTCGATAACCACCAAGCAACCCACGCTAATACTGCGGCCAGAATCAACGCGCCGGTGCGCACACGCCAATCGTCTTGTGCGGGGGTGGTGTTCGCCAGCAGTTGCTGCGTGTTTGCATCGCCATGGATCATCGGTCCAACCAGTCCGTGACCTTTAAGGCTGTAAAACGCGATGGCAACGATATGCAGACCAAGCATCGTGAAGATTCCCCATTCGCCCAGTTTATGCACGCTCGTGAGTCGCGAAACCGTGTCGTTGCTAACCAACACGGACAGCGGGCCTTGATACATGATGTCGTCGCTGACAAATAGCCCGGTGCTCGCTTGCACGAGTAACAACACAAGCATCGCGTAGACCGACCACGCGCCCAACGGGTTGTGTCCAGCTTGTCGCGTTTGTGTTTTTGATGTGTGACGCAGATGACCCCAAGCAGCACGGATGCTCGGCAAAAAAGAGTGGAAGCGGGCGTAGCGCGGACCGATCAAGCCCCATACGACACGGAACACCAGCAGGGCAAGTGTCGCGATGCCAAAGTTCAAGTGCCATTGCATCCAGTTACCGCCAAGCTTAACGGTCACCAGGGCGCCGACCACGCAGACTACGAGCAGCCAATGAAAAAGTCGGGTGGGTAAATCCCAGACGCGTATTTTTTGAGGGGCTTGGTTCAACGCGAGTTCCTGTTTGACGCCACAAGCAATCTTGATAAGAGGGTGTCTTGGTGTGTACTGGGCAATGTATCACCGTTTTGCGTTGCAACATAAATGTCATTTGACGTTGATACGCTGAACCCCATGTTCAAGACATGGACTACCATTGAACGCAATGCGAGTCAGCCAACAGAGCGATCTTCAACTATGACAGCGGTTCGGTTTGACCAGGTAGGAAAAAGTTGGGGGGCAACCGCCGCCTTATACCCAAGCGACCTGTCACTTGAGCAAGGCGAGTTTTCTGTCTTGCTCGGGCCCTCCGGTTGCGGGAAAACTACTACCTTGCGTTTGATCGCGGGTTTAGAAACTCCTACGTCTGGACGCATCAAAATTTTCGGCCATGATGTTACGGAGGCGGCACCTGCCCAACGCGGTGTGTCGATGGTGTTTCAGAACTATGCGTTGTTTCCGCACTTGTCGGTTGCAGAAAATGTAGTGTTCGGACTCAAGATCCGGGGTGTCAGCAGCCAAGAGATCGCCGCGCGTTTGGCGCGCACACTAGATTTATTGGGCCTGAATTCTTTGCAGGCACGCAAACCTGGTGAGCTCTCGGGCGGTCAGCAGCAGCGTGTTGCTCTGGCTCGCGCCTTGGTGGCAGATAGCAAGCTGTGTCTGATGGACGAGCCGTTGTCCAACCTGGATGCGCAGTTGCGTCAAGAGATGCGTCACGAGTTACGCGCTTTGCAACAAAAGCTTGGACTCTCTGTGGTCTATGTCACCCACGATCAGACCGAAGCAATGAGTATGGCGGATCGCGTTGTGTTGCTGCGCGACGGTCGTATTGAACAGATCGCCACGCCGGCAGACATTTATCAAAAACCTGCCACGCGTTTTGCAGCACAGTTTATTGGCAGCGCACGGATGAATATGTTGGAGCTGGCTCAGGGCAAGATCGCTGGCACAGAGATTTCGTTAAATGCGCCTGCCGGGGCAACCCATGTCGGGATTCGTCCTGAGGATGTGCGTTTAGGTGGTCAGTACAGGCTGCCTGTGGACCACAGAGAGTTTACGGGTGCAGATTTAATGCTGCACGCTAAAGCGGGGCTGCAATTGATTGTCGTGCGAGCCGAAGGTAAACACGCACAGCAAGTGCATGGTGAGATTCAGTTGGGTTGGGAAGAGGCAAGCCTGCATTGGTTTGGTCAAGATGGTTTACGTATTGTTAGTTGAACTCTAAGGAGATCGTTATGAAGAAAACGTGGATACGCGCTGCAGCGGTTGCAGCAGGTCTGTGTATGAGTGCTGCTGCGTTTGCGCAGAAGACTGAAGTGTCGTTTTATTTCCCGATAGCTGTGGGTGGTCCGATTACAAAGATCATCGATGGCTATGCGACGCAGTTTAATAAAGAGAACCCCAGCTATAACGTCACACCGGTTTATTCGGGCACGTATCAAGAGACGATCGTTAAAGTGTTGACGGCACATAAAGCAGGTAAGCCGCCTACTTCCGCGATTCTGTTGTCGACCGATACCTTTACGTTGGCTGACGAGGGTGCCATTGCGCCGATCGATGATTTCGTCAAAACTGACGCCGACCGTGCGTGGCTCAAAAGCTTTTTCCCAGCCTTCTTGTTGAACGGTCAGTTCGACAACAAAACCTGGGGCGTGCCCTTTCAGCGTTCGACGGTTGTGCTGTATTGGAACAAACAGTTGTTTAAAGAAGCAGGTCTTGATCCAAACAAGCCACCACAAACTTGGGCCGAGACCATCAGCATGGGTCAGAAGCTGACCAAAAAAGATGCAAGCGGTAATGTCACCCAGTGGGGAATTCAAGTTCCTTCCAGTGGCTTCCCTTACTGGTTGTTCCAGGGTTTCAGTACACAAAATGGTGGGATCTTGGCCAACGCAGCGGGTAACGCTGTGAAATATGACGATCCGAAAGTTGTCGAGGCGTTGCAATATTGGGTCGATCTGTCGCGCAAGCACGGCATCCATCCTCCGGGCGTTGTAGAGTGGGGCACCACACCACGCGACTTCCTGGAGCGTAAAGCCGCCATGATTTGGACAACGACGGGCAACCTGACCAACATTCGCAGCAACGCCAAGTTTGATTTTGGTGTCGCGATGTTGCCCGCAGGCGAGCGCCGTGGCTCACCCACTGGTGGCGGTAACTTCTTTATCTTTAAGAAAGCGACTGCTGCGGAACAAGCTGGTGCGTTTAAGTTTGCGCAATGGCTCACACAGCCCGAGCGTGCCGCGCAATGGAGTATCGACACAGGCTATGTTGCGGTATCGCCGGCATCCTACGAGACCGCAGCACTTAAAAAATATGCCGCAGATTTCCCGCCAGCACTCGTCGCACGTGATCAGTTGCCCCACGCTGTCGCTGAATTGTCCACACACGACAACCAGCGCGTAACCAAGGCGCTGAACGATGGCTTGCAGGCTGCTTTGACGGGTGCCAAGACGCCCGCCCAAGCAATGAAGGATGCACAAACTGAAGCCAATCGGTTATTGCGCGGTTATAAGTAAATGCATGTAGGACTGCGTCACATACACGCCTATCTGTTGCTGTTGCCCGCTTTTATTTTTTTGGTGGGTTTCACGCACTATCCGGCGATCGGCACGTTGCTCGACAGTTTAATGTCGACGCCACGTGCCGGTCGTGCCGCAGTCTTTGTCGGGCTCGAAAATTACGCATTGATGATGGACGACCCCACGTTCTGGAAGTCGTTACGCAATAATTTTTGGTTTGCCTTAGTGACCATTCCTGTCTCGATTGCGCTATCCATTGCGATGGCGTTGTGGGTCAATGACAAAATCGCTGGCCGACAGTTTTTGCGGATGTCCTATTTCTTACCCACAGTGTTGCCCATGATCGCTGTGGCCAACATCTGGATCTTTTTCTATACACCTGGCTATGGGTTGATTAACCAGGTGTTGCAGCTCTTCGGTGTGGCGAGCCAAAACTGGCTCGGCGATCCCAGCTTGGTGCTCGGCTCGGTGATCGTTGTGGCCATCTGGAAAGAGGCCGGTTTTTTTATGATTTTTTATTTAGCGGCGCTTCAGACCTTGAACCCCAGCTATAAAGAGGCTGCGCAGATTGAGGGCGCAAGTGCCTGGTATTTTTTTAGACGGGTGCAGTGGCCCTTGTTGATGCCCACGACGATCTTTGTCCTGGTCAATGCCCTGATTAATGCTTTCCGGATGGTTGACCATATTATTGTGATGACCAAAGGCGGTCCCGATAACGCCTCGTCCTTGCTCTTGTTCTATTTGTATGAGGTTGGCTTTAAGTTTTGGGATCAAGGGTATGCCTCGGCACTCACTGCAGTGTTGCTCGCGATTTTGGCGCTTGTGGGGTTGCTGCAGTTTTTTGTGCTGGATCGCCGGACGCATTACCGATGAGCCAAGCCCTCACAAGCCCTAATACTCAAGGACGCTCGCTGGGGGCGGATACCTCAGTCTTATCGACCATTGGTGCGTGGGTATTGGCCTTGGTGTGGATTAGCCCGCTGCTGTATGCGGTGTGGGCTGCGATTCATCCGTCTGAGTTTGCGACCAAGCTGGTCTTGACTGCGCCGCTCACGATGGATAATTTTCGGGCCGCCTGGGAGGCTGCACCGTTTGCGCGATATTTTTTAAACACCACGGTGTTGGTCGCGACCATTCTATGTATGCAACTGGTGTTGTGCACACTCGCGGCCTATGCGTTTGCTCGATTTGAGTTCTTTGGCAAAAACGTACTGTTCTCGTTAGTGCTCGTACAGTTGATGGTGATGCCCGAGATTCTCTTGGTGCGTAATTACCAAACACTGACCCATCTCGGGCTTGTGGATACCTTGTTTGGAATCGGATTGCCCTATTTTGCTTCCGCCTTTGCGATATTTTTGCTCAGGCAAACGTTTAAAACGATCCCCAAAGAGCTGGTCGAGGCCGCCGCGATGGAAGGTGCCTCCACCATGCAGATCCTGCGGCACGTTTACATACCCTTGGCCAAGCCCGTGTATTTGGCGTTCTCTTTGGTGTCGGTCAGTCATCATTGGAATAATTTTTTATGGCCTCTGATTGTCAGCAACTCAGTCGAATCGAGACCTTTAACGGTAGGGTTACAGGTTTTTTCGTCGACCGACCAAGGGATTGATTGGTCCATCATTACCGCCGCCACGTTATTAACCTCTGGGCCGTTATTGATCGGGTTCTTGATTTTTCAGCGGCAATTTGTCCAATCGTTTATGCGCGCAGGCATTAAGTGAAGGTAGACACGCAATGAAGATTCTGACTTGGAACGTGCAATGGTTTAAAGGCCTCGACGAAGTCGTCGACGCCGCACGCGTGATTAAGCATGCGCGCAGCATGTCTGACTTTGATGCAATCTGCCTGCAAGAGGTCGCAGTGAACTACAAGGATCTGACCGGCGCAACCGAGCCTGATCAGATCAAGGCACTCAAAGCGCTGCTACCTGGCTTTGAGGTCATCTTTAGTCCGGCCGTCGATGAGCTCTCTCCATGCGGTGGCTTTCGCCGACAATTTGGCAATGTCATCGCCTCGCGCGTGCCGGTTCGGCAAATACAGCATTTCGCGCTGCCTCATCCACCGGTGGAGGGTGCTGAACCCAAGCCCAGCATGCCCCGGATTGCATTGGACTGCACCTTGCAAGCCCCTTGGGGGCCCGTGCGCTTGATGACGACGCATCTTGAGTACTACAACGTGGCGGCGCGGCATGCTCAAGCGCGCGCCTTAAGAGAGCTCCACTTGCATTCGTGTGCTCTGGCAGCTAAGCCCCCCCAGCCAAAGCCTGGCTCACCCTACGAGACCAAGCCCCACACGATGGATGCCTTGCTCTGTGGCGACTTTAACTTTGAATACGACAGCACCGAGCACGCGTCTGTCGTAGAGCCTGGCGCAGCCGGGGCCTGGGTCAACGCTTGGGATCTCTTGCATCCCGGTAAGCCCTATCCTGCTACCTTCAGAATCTTTGATCGGACCTACGGTCCCGAGCCCGTAGGCTGTGACTTCTTCTTTGTGAGTCCTTCGTTAGGTCAGCGCGTGCAAAGCCTGGTCGTCGACCAAGAGACGCAAGCATCAGACCATCAACCGGTCGTGATCAATCTGCAAGATTAGTAAGACTTACTAAGTCCCTGATTTCGTGAGGGGCGGTGGGGTTCTGCGCCACCTCGTCCGGTACACTAACGGATCGTTAGTCTGGACACTTCTCATGGCAAGCACTATCACCCACGGTCAGCAGATTATGGAATGGTCTGAGCGCATTGCGGCGTTCAGCGAACCTGCTTGGGCTGAAAAATCTCAACTGACTGTTACGTACTTAACGC
>Ga0209550_10000602_pt1 | contig 34118 bp, 19 predicted proteins | sample LauGreSuBDMM15SN_2_FD_187567 | JGI IMG/M metagenome (GOLD analysis project Ga0209550, IMG submission 187567) | Freshwater lake microbial communities from Lake Michigan, USA - Su13.BD.MM15.SN (SPAdes) (version 5) | ecosystem: Environmental > Aquatic > Freshwater > Lake | place: Lake Michigan... | reverse complement strand
TTGAATTCAAAGGCTGCACCAGTTTCATTGATGCCTTCTGTTCCATTAAATAATTTTTCATTGAACGGCTTTGAAAATGCTATTTGGTAAAAAACTCGTTGGTCTTTTGCCCATGCTTCGCTTCTTCTGAAACCTGTTACTGTTTTACCATCAACAATCTTTATTTCACCTGCCAATAATTTATCCCTATGATTTAAATCTAGAATAATTTGGTAGGTGCCAGCTTTATTAAAAGTATACTTGTGTAAGCCAACTCTAGCAGTACTTGTAAGCTCCACATCAATATCTTCGTCATCTAAATGCACGCTATAAAAACCTGCCTTAGACACTTCATTTTTATGTATAAATTTGGAAGAATAAACCCTAGGATCAAAACTTGCTTTACCTGCCATGGGCATGATCATCACATCACCAAAATCGCTGCAACCCGTTCCACTTAAATGGGTATGGCTGAACCCATATATGATGGAGTCGGAGTAATGGTAACCACTGCAACCATCCCAGCTGCCATCTATGCGCGTATCCGGACCAACTTGCACCATGCCAAAAGGCACCACAGGACCCGGGAATGTGTGTCCATGACCGCCAGTTCCTATGAAGGGATTGACTTTACTTGCGTAATTTGTTTGTGCTTTTGAAGAAAGAAAGAGAAGGAGAAAGAGAAGAAGAAGAAGGGGAGAAGGGGAGAAGAGGTGAAGAGGAGACTTGGAGATGGGGAGAAGGGGAGATGGGGAGAAGGAACTGGTATTGGATTTAATTGCTTGCATGGTCAAATTTAGGGAATTTGGGTTGAATTAAAATGGGTAATTGGTGTTCAATTTTTGATGTTCTCAAATAAATTCAAATAAATTCGACCCCTTCAGGGTCGGATGAATGTTGAACATGATTTTGGCTATAAACATGCGACCCTTTTTGGGTCGGAATACAATTCGATTGGACAATTGAATCAACCTTTTTGGTGTAAATTAATAAAATAAATCAGTATCTATATTCCAATAAGGCACTAAAGTAGCAGAAAGTGTTTTTGAAATAATATGTAATGCTTTATGACCCCAAAGGGGTCAAATGTTTATAGCAAATTGACTTCCCCGTATATAAACGACCCCAGCAGGGTCGAATGTTTCTGACACGACGTCCCATGCAAAAATTGGTAAGCAAGGTGAAATAATTATTGAAAATCTTGTAAATAGATTAATGGAATTAAATGACAATTGATAAAATGTTAATGAACATTTCTTTAATGGATGAAACTATTTTTCAATTCTGCAAATAAAATCTTAGTAGAATTATTTCTGTGCTAGAATTCTTATTAAATCGTTGTTGAGGTAATACACTTTTTTGCCAATTTGTTTGGGACTGAGGATATTTTTTTTGCAGAGGTCTTGCATGTATTTGGTGAGGGTGGTTCGGCTGCTTTTGCCAAGTATTTGTTTTACAATGGCTGGTTTAATATAGGGTTGGGAGTACAGTGCCTCGTTGAGTTCTGTTGAATACCATTTGAATTCTTTTTTACCATAATTTAAAGTGGCATCCATTTGGGCAAGTATTTCGTCTATTAAGGTGTTTGTAAAACCAGCAGTTTGCCTCACGCCTTCGAGCATAAATAATACCCAAGACTTCCAATCATTTCTTTGAGTTACTGCCGCTAAATGGTGGTAATAATCGTCTTTGTGTTCAATTATATATTTACTAAAATACAATACGGGCTGAGCCAAAAGTCCTTGGTTAACTAAATACATTAAGTTCAAAATTCTGCCTGTTCTACCATTGCCATGGCTAAATGGGTGAATGGCTTCAAATTGATAATGGGCAATGGCCATTTTCAATAGCGGATCTAAATCATCTTTTGAGTTCGTATTGAGGTAGTCAATTAAATTGGCCATTTTCTTTTCAACAATACCCTTGCCTCTTGGTGGGGTATAAATTGTTTCGCCAGCTCTAAACTCACTCTGACCTCTTTTAATCACTATTTGCGATTGGGGCGAACGCAAACCTTGTTGGTTGTTTTTTACTTGTTGGTTAATTTGAATGATGGTTTTGATGTTAATCTTCCCCAGCTTATTCATACTCGCATAACCTTTCCACAAAGCTTCTCTGTAACGCAAAACCTCCTTGGTGTTTGGGTTCAAACCTTCCTCTTTTAAATCATCTGAAATGGCTTTGTATAACTCATCTTCGGTGGTAAAAATATTCTCAATTTCCGAAGAGCTCTTTGCCTCCTGAATGGAGATGGTATTGATGAGCATGGCTGGATTAGGTAGCCTAAAAAGATTTTTGTTCAGTTCGGCCAACGACCTACTTGCTTTTCCCCAAGATAGCAATATCTCGGTGGTTAATAAATTTACTTTTGGCGGCAATAAGGGCAGGTTGTTGTACGGACTATTTCTATCGTAAGGCTTCATTTTGTTATGTCCAATTTTATTTAAAAAACTGAACACGATACGAATATGTGTTCATTTTTTGGCAATTCCAAACACTCATGTTCATTTTTTATTGAAAAACTGAACATGATGGCAAAACGTGTTCAGTTTTCAGTTAGACAGGGTATTTTGGGAATTATAAAAATTGCAAAGCCCAAATTCAATTTTTGCAAAATCTGCAAAACATATTAATATGATAATTTCAAATCAATTTGCTTGTTGGTAAAGGTATAGGCAATTTTGCCTTTACTAAATTCATCCAATTATGAAGACTAAATCAACCCTAAAAAGAGCCATAATTTTTGTAAGAATGTTTGCTTTTGTTTCGCTTGTAGCTACATTTTTAGGATCATGCAATTCTAGTAAGGTTACCATTACACAACCCGAATTGAAGGGTAAATGGGCAGGTACCGCTAAGTTTTTTGGTGTAGATTTTAACCAAGAAATGGGGCTATTGCCCTTTGAGTTAGAGTTGGCGGCAAACGATAAAGTAAGCGGTAAAATTGGGGAAGCACATTTTAGCAGTGGTGAAATTAAGAAGGCCGATTTTGGCTATGAAATCCAAGTTGAATTGGATCAAAAAGTTAAGGCAAGTCACGCCTGCAACAAACAAAAATTAAGTATTCTATTGGTAATGCCTGTTCAAACAAAAGACTCCTCAATGGTTCTAGATGCTGATATCCACTTGAAGAGTAGTTTCTTTTTCGACCTGAGCATGCAGGCTGGTAATGTGCAATTGAAGAAGGTTGAGTAGCTTTGAATTGGTGCTGAACACCAAAAAATTAGTTAAAACATTTCACTCCCTTAGGATGCCTCCGAACCTTGAAGTCCATGAACTAATTTAAGCACTTGGTTCAATTGTTCGTCCTTGCTCAAATTAGAGTTATCTATTTCTTTAGCATCTGAAGCTTTTACGAGCGGACTATCGGCGCGGGTGGTATCAATATGGTCGCGTTTTGCTAGGTTGGCTAGTACTTCTTCGTAGGTGGTGTTTTGGCCTTTTTCTTTGAGCTCATCTAGCCTTCGGTTTGCGCGGATGCTAGGTTCTGCGGTGATGAATAATTTGAGTTCTGCACCTGGGAATACCACTGTACCAATATCTCTACCATCCATTACTATGCCTTTGTTTTTGCCTAACTCTTGCTGTTGCATTACTAAAAATCTGCGCACTTCGCTCAAGGCACTTACATCGCTTACCGCACTTGCCACACGTGGGTTGATCCTAATTTCGTTTTCTATGTTCTCTCCATTGAGGAGGGTGATTTGCGTTTGAGTAGCTTCATCAAAATCAAAGGCAATGCTAATTTGGTTCAAAACATTGGCTACCATAGCTGGATGGTGGATGTCTATTTGGTTTTGGATCAAATAAAGGGTTACTGCCCTATACATGGCTCCAGTATCTATATAACGGTAATTGAGTTCTTTGGCCAATTGCCTAGCCAATGTGCTTTTGCCACAAGACGAATAACCATCTATTGCGATAATGATATTTTTCAAGTTAGTTGTTTTTTGCTTTTTTGAAATCGTCGATGCGAGTTATGATGCTGAAGGTATTGGTGTTTTTGCCTGGCATATAACCTCCCAAACCATAAGCCACCTGAAAGCGATTTATTTTTATACCAAAGCCCCAAGAAAAACCATTGAAGCCCCTAATATTGTTCAATGCCAATTCTCTTTGGCGCATAGGGTTGTAGCCAAACCTAACATTCAATGTTTTGCCAAATAGTAACTCCGTATTGAAGATTAAATGGCTCATGGTTTTTTGTAGGATGGTAAAATCTTCTTGCACGGGTTCGCCCGTTTCGAGGCTAATTAATTGGCGGTTTTGTATTTGGTATAATAACTTACCCGGACTCTGCAAATTATGCGCAATAACCCCAATTCGAAATGGGTTGTGTTCAAACTTTTTAGAAAAACCCAATTGCACATTGTAAGGTATTTTTTCATAATTGCCTTCGGTATAAGTTTTAAGCTGTGTGCCAAAATTACTCACCACTGCCGTAAGCAACATGAGTTTATCAGAGCTTGTCCAGTTGCCAGCAACATCAATGGCTACACCAAATGAGTTGTAGGTTTCTAAATTAGAGTTGATGAGCTTTAATGTGGCACCATAACTATATTGCTTATAGGCTCTGGCGGCAGAAAAATGCAAGTTGTACTCACCTGCAGAAAAGGTGCCGAGGTCTTGGCCATCTGCAGCAGTTTTGGTAAACTTACCATAATTGATGTATTGAATGCCTGCAGCAAATGTGGTTTTGAGGCTATCAAAATGCTTGGCATAATTGGCTTCACCTGCACTGATGTCTGCAAAGTAATTCACAAAATTTAAGCCTATTTGGTTGTTGTTGTTTTTGTTGAGTAGGGAAGGATTTTGGCTCACCAAATTAACATCGGCATCGGGTGTAGAAATGGCATTTCCTCCAAGGGCAGCTATTCTAGCATTGGGCGAAACATATAAAAAACGATAGGTGCCCATTCCACCAATCTGTGCAAAAGCTAAATTGGTGAAAGCCAAAAGAAAGAAACAAATTTTTATTTTCATGCCGTGTTCAAAAATATGCATTTCAACGAAAAAACCTTGTTAAAAATTGCAGTATTTATGCAGAGTGGAGGACAATTTGACAGAATAAATTGAGTGGAACAGCTTTTGCTAATTCCAACTAAAATTAATTAACTATGGCAACTAAAGGTAATATTAGCGTTCACACCGAAAACATTTTCCCAATTATTAAGAAGTTTTTATACTCAGATCACGAGATTTTCTTGAGAGAATTAGTGAGCAATGCGGTTGATGCCACCCACAAATTAAAAACTTTGGCAAGCAGCGGCGAGGCAACTGGCGAATTAGGCGATTTAAAAATAACTGTAAAATTAAACAAAGAGGCCAAAACCCTTCATATTATTGACAATGGTATTGGTATGACCGAAGAGGAAGTTGGTAAATACATCAACCAATTGGCATTTAGTAGTGCCGAGGAATTTTTAGATAAATACAAAGACAAAGGTGGTCAGGTTATTGGTCATTTTGGCTTAGGATTTTACTCGGCATTTATGGTGGCTCAGAAAGTTGAGTTGATCACCAAATCATACAAAGAAGGATCTGCAGCCGTAAAATGGAGTTGCGATGGCAGCACCGAATTTGAAATTGTGGAAGCCGATAAAGCAGAAAGAGGCACCGAGGTTATTTTGCATTTGGCCGATGATTCTCTAGAGTTCAATGAAGAGGCAAGAATTAGAAATATTCTAGAAAAATATTGCAAGTTTTTACCTATCGAAATTGAGTTTGAAGAAAAGGTATTGAACAACCCTGCGCCATTATGGACAAAGGCTCCAGCAGATTGTACCAAAGAAGAATACGAGGCGTTTTACAAAGAGCTTTATCCTTTTAGTGAAACACCTTTGTTCTGGATTCACCTCAATGTAGATTACCCATTTAAGTTAACGGGCATTCTTTATTTCCCTAAAATTAAAAATGAGTTTGAACCTACCCGTAATAAAATTCAATTATACAGCAACCAAGTATTTGTAACAGATTCGGTTCAAGACATAGTGCCTGAATTTTTGATGTTATTACATGGTGTAATTGACTCGCCAGATATTCCTTTAAACGTGAGCAGAAGTTACTTGCAAAGTGATGCCAACGTGAAGAAAATTAACAGCCACATCACCAAAAAAGTGGCCGATAAATTGGAAGAAATTTACAAGCAAGACCGCACAGAATACAACAACAAATGGGAGAGCATTGGCACCTTTGTTAAGTATGGTATGATTAGCGAAGAGAAGTTTTACGATAGGGGATTGAAGTTTTGCTTGTTGCAAAACAAAGCCAAAGATTATTTTACTTTAGAAGAATACAAAGAGAAAATTAGCGCCACTCAAACAGATAAAGATGGCAAAGTGGTTTTCTTGTATAGCAACGATATGATTGCCCACGATAGTTTTATACAAACCGTTGAGAAGCGTGGTTATGAGGTGTTGGCCATGGATGGCGTTTTGGATAACCATTTTATAAGCAATGTTGAAAATAAAATGGAAGGTGTTACATGGAAGCGTGTGGATAGCGATAGCGTGGACAAGTTAATCGATAAAGATGCCAAAAAAGAAAGTGTATTGAGCGATTCGGATCAAACCGTATTAAAAGAAATGTTTGAGAAAGATTTTGCCCATAACGGACAATTTAGGTTTAGCACCGAAGCCCTTGCACCAGACGATTCATTCCTTACATTGATTAAACCTGAGTGGGAGCGAAGGATGAAAGAAATGCAGAAAATGCAAGGCATGGGAATGGATATTTTTGGCAGCATGCCAGATTCATACAATGTGGTTATCAATAGCAACCATGCATTGAGTGTAAAGTTAAGCAAGATGGCAGAAGGTGAAGCTAAATCGCAATTGAGCAAGCAAGCCTTTGATTTGGCGCGCCTCTCGCAAAATTTATTGCACGGCGTGGAGTTAACAAATTTCATTCAGCGCAATACCAAAGATTTGTCGGTTTGAACCGATAAAGAAGATTAGTTTTTTTGCCACCAAGGCGCTAAGGCACGGAGAGTTTTTTAAATTAAAGCAACGATTTTTTTGCCACGAAGGCGCAAAGGCACGAAGTAAAGAAATTTACTTCGTGTTTTTTTTGCCATTATTTTGGATTATTTTAACTACTAAGAACAAAGTGAATTTTTTTTTATTACATGTGTTCGACCCCTTCGGGGTCGCATGTTTAAAGGGGTGTCTTGCTGGGCTATAAACAGGTGACCCCGGAGGGGTCAAATATAAAAAACTAAAAAAATAGCATTGAATTACAATTCAAAAACGCAAAAAAATCTTGTTTGAAATAAAAAAATCTTAGTGCCTTAGCGCCTTGGTGGCAATAATTGTTGCTTTGTAGTAAAAACTTTAATTGATGGCAAAAATCTTACTTGGCCTCTAAGTCTATGAGTTCTTCCATTACGGCTTCCATTTCTTTTTCTAGGTGGATGAGCGCTTTTTTCTCGGCTTCGTAAAAGGTATTGAGTTCTGCAATTTTCTTGGCATCGCTGGTGTTTTCTGGTAAGGTAAAGGCCAATTCCAACTCTTTTAGTTTTGCTTTGGTTTGATTTACCTTCTTCTCGTATTCATCAAATTGCTTTTGTAAACCTTGGATAAAATTATTGCTCGGCTTCTGCTGTTTAGGTGCATTGGAATTTCCTGCAGCAGCTGTTGGTTCAGGCTTTATTTCTTTTTTATCAATAACCTTAACAGGAGGATTTTTCTTCCATTCCTCATCGCGCTTGGCTTTCCAGAACTCAAATTCGGCAAAGGTGCCGGGGTATTCTTTTATTTTTTCATCTTCAATCCACCAAATTTTATTGGCAATTTCAGATACAAAGAACCTATCATGGCTTACCACAATGAAGGTACCTTCATACTTTTGTAGCGATTGGATCAGGATATTGATACTGCGCATGTCCAAGTGATTGGTAGGCTCATCTAATAACAAGAAATTGGCTTCGGTTAACAGTGTTTTGGCCAATGCCACACGGGCTTTTTCTCCTCCACTCAATACCTTAATTTTTTTGAACACATCATCGCCTTGAAACAAGAAACATCCTAGAACAGTTCTTAATTCTGTTTCTGGTCGGTCTGTAGCAAAATTAGAAAGCTCTTCTAAAATTTCGTATTGCATGTTCAGCGACTCTAATTGGTGCTGGGCATAAAATGCTTTGCGCACATTGTGTCCCATTTGAATTTCACCTTCAAAAGTGTCGGCTTGAGCCAACAATCTTAATACAGTAGATTTTCCTTTACCGTTGGCACCAATCAAGGCAATTTTATCTCCTTTTTCGATTCTACCTTCGGCTTTATGAATAATTGGAACACCGGGATAACCTTTGGTTACATCGATTAATTCAGCTAATGTTCTTCCCGGTTGCACACCCACCCTAAACTGTATATTGATTTCTCTGTTGTCGTCTTCTGGTGCTTCAATGCGGTCCATTCTATCCAACATTTTCACCCTACTTTGTGCCATTGTAGCCTTACTGGCTTTGGCTTTAAAGCGGCTAATGAGTTTTTCTTGTTCTTTGATAAACTGTTGTTGGTTATCAAAAGATTTTTGCTGCATGTCCATTCTTTCCTCTTTAGATTCGAGGAAGAATTGGTAGTTGCCTGGGTATTCAAAAATCTTCTGCATGCTCACTTCCACAATCTTGCTCACCATTTTGTCGAGGAAATACCTATCGTGACTTACCACAATAACGGTACCCTTGTAACTTTTGAGGTATTCTTCTAACCATTCAATACTGGGTAAATCCAAGTGATTGGTAGGTTCATCCAGCATCAATAGGTTTGGTTCTTGCAAAAGCATTTTGGCCAACAGCACGCGCATGCGCCAACCTCCAGAAAATTGGGTAAATGGCTTGGTCAATTGCTCGGTAGTAAACCCTAAACCTTCTAAAATTTTCTCAGTTTTGTGGTTGATATTATAGCCATCTAACCTCTCAAATTCCTCTTGTCTATCGCTTAATTTCTGGATGGTTTCCTCGCTGTGGTCGGTTTCCAATAACTCAATAATTTCATTGATTTCCTTTTCCAACTGCAACTGGCGTTCAAAAGCAGTTAATGCAACTTGAAGTATACTTTCTTCACTTTCAAAACTCAACTGATCTTGGTTCAAAAAGCCAATGGTTAAATCTTTTGGCTTCGACATAATCCCTTCGGTGAGGGTATATTCGCCGGTAATAATTCTGAGTAAGGTGGATTTTCCTGTTCCGTTTAGGCCAATTAACCCAATGCGTTCATTGGGTTTAATGTGCCAATTTGCGTTTCTATAGAGGAATCTTCCTCCAAATTCAAAGCCGATATTCGTTAATGCAATCATAAAATTGGCCACGAAGGTAAGCATTTTTGGGGAGAAATTTTGAAGAAAGATTCCCTCCTACGCCAAGGCTTCAGCGGCCGAGGGGGGAGAAGGGGTTATGTGAAGAGGAGAAAGAGAAAGAGACTGGGTGAATTCTTAGAACATTCTTGTTCTCACATTGTCGTCACTTGGTTGAAGGAAGAAAGTAGTGCCACCCGGAGATGCTTTGCCTAAGCGAAAAGAAATACCCACACCATGAGATTGTTTGCTTACTTTGTTGATTTCTGATAACGGGAAGTTGTAGTTATAATATACGTTTAATTTTTCGTTAAGTTTAATATAAGTGAATACCCCTAATTGGTTTTTAGGAGAAAAATTTATTCCTAAACCTACTTTGTGTTGGAAAGCGGCCATTGCTCCTAGATTCGTATTAATGTAGGTATTGCTAGTTGTGCTTAATAAACCAAACGCTTCAATAGAAGCTTCACCAAAATCACGGGTATACCATCCTTGAACACTTAATACAGGTTGTATATCTGTATTGGTAAATCGGAACCTTGGTTGAGGAATTAAATTTCTATAACTAAACCCTATCATAAATGAATTTGGATTCATCCAAGCAACGGAGGCGTCGAAATTATTTACGGGCACTCCTGTTTGATCCGCTGCCAATAAAAGATCTGTTGGGTCGATTAATTTACTCGAATTTACATTAAGAAAGGTTTGTGTTAAATTATGACGCAAGCCAAATGCAAGCTTCGTTTCCTCACTTGTTTGAACCTTAAACGAGAAAGAGTTGGCAATAGAATAGCCGTTAATGGGTCCTATTTGATCCGATATGACAGCTACATTCCAACCTGTATTGTCGTTAAACATGCGGTCGTAATTAATAAATCCTGTTCTTGGAGCGCCATCTATTCCCAACCACCGGGTATCATAACCCAAACTAATTTGATTGTTGTGCATGCCTGCAAGCGCAGGATTTACCATAACAGGGTTGAAAAAGAATTGTTCATTTCCTGTTGTAAGTTGTGCTTTTATGTTTGTGCTGATCAAACCAACAAAAACAATTGCTAAAAATCTATTCAATTTTATCATGGTTTTAATCAGTTGATTATTTAGTGATATAAACATAGCCATTTACAGTCTTGTTATTTGCTTTGGTATATAATATATAATAATAAGTATCATTAGGCACTATGCCATCATTGCCGCTCAATAGTGTTGATTTATTAGGCTTGCCATTCCAATCATTTTGATAGTTAGTAGCTTGGTAAACTGTTTCACCCCAACGGTTAAAAATGGTTAATTCATTTTCAGAAAAATCGCCCAATCCTCTGATATAAAAATTGTCGTTTTTACCATCTCCATTTGGTGTAAAGCCAGAAGGTACAATTACGCCACATTTATCTGGATTAGATGCTGTCATTACTACTGCCACCGAATCGTAACAGAAGTTTTGGTCGTACACATATGCTAGATAAGTTCCTTCGGTTATTTTGAAAACGGTATCTCCAATGATGGAGGCAAAATTCCAAACGTAATTGAGGTTGCCAGTTCCGCCACTACCAATTAATACTGCCACACCGGTAGAATCTTCTGGACAAAAGATTTGGGTTAATATGTTTGCGGTGATATCTAATTTAACTGGTTCAAGTATGGTATCATTTTTGGAAACAGTACAACCCCTTACATCGGTAACCGCGTAAGTATAAATTCCAGCTTTACCAAAAAACAAAGTATCTGTATAAGGGTATCCAACCCAAATACCTTTGTAAGGTGCTTCTCCACCGCTAGGTAATGGAAGTACTCTGGCATTGCTATCGCCATAACATTTAACATTGCTCAATTTTAGGAAATCTAACGTTAACAATGATGGCGGATTGGTGATGTCAACACTATCTATTGTATTACAATTATTCGAATCAATTACGGTGTAATAATAGATACCCGGACTTAACCCTGTTTCTATGAAATTGGTTGAATTATTGTGTAACCAGAGTATTTTATAAGTTGGGGTACCTTCACTTACACCCGTATTGGCAATACCATCGTTTGAACCTAAACAAGTAATGTCTGTTACAATGGGGGTAGTTTTTAATTTGCCTGGAACATTCAGGTAAACGCTGTCTACAAACTTACAAGTACCGTTATCGTAGGTGCAATAAGCATAGCCAATTAATCCGCTATACACTGCAATACGTGTTGTATCGCCATTGTCCCAAGAGTAATTTGAATAGCCAGGTAATGCTTCAACCATGGCAGTATCTCCTTCGCAACTAATTTTGGTAATGCTATCAGGTATAATTCTGAAACCTTCATCGATGATACTGATATTTATAGAACCAACACCACAATTTGGCGCTCCTGGAGATTCGGTAATTAAACCACTCACTCTTGTGATTGCAGTTGGCGCAAAAACAAAACTATCTGTGGTAAAGGTTGGTGTAAAATCCAGTCTCCAATCAAATACATATTGGTAAGGCTGAATTTCTAATAAACCATAAATATTGTTGAGACACAGGTCGGGGTTTCCTTGATCGCTGTCAGTATTTGAATCCCATTTCTTAGGTTCGGCACAACTAGCAGAGCGCATAAACACATAATCATTAGGAGTAGCGCCAGGTTCAGATGTTGCCCAATTGCTGTAGGTAATGGTATCGCAATTCATCCAAATAAAATAGCCATTTGGTCCGTTATAGGCACCAATCCATACATTGCTATCCACTATTTGCTCAATGAATTTTTGTTCGTTGGTATCAAGTATACTTACCAAATGGCCGCCAGCAGCAAGTGCATTTTGTGCTGCCTTACCCCATGTACTATTTACATCTGCTAAGTAATAATGACTACCTCTGTATTCGCCTTTATAAGTATAACCTGGAATAACTTGTGCTGCCACATAGCCAGTATTTGCAGGAGCTCCAAACGGGTTGCAATTATTTTTTAAATTAGCTTTAATGGTAAAGGGTTCGCCATAACAAACGGTTGTATCATAATTAGGTACTATTTCAAAACCATTTTTAGTAACATAAATACTATCAAAATTATAGCAACCTGTAAGTGTTGCGACATAACCAGTGTACCAACCTTCATTGTAAATTTTGGTTGCTCTGGTCATATCTCCCGTACTCCAATTGTACAAATCGAAATTAGCTGGCAAAGATAAATTTGTTGCAGTACCTGTTGCACTGCAAACTCTTAAGGTATCAGCACCGTAAATATCGTTTGATAATTTACCAGTGGTGGTAGAAACTAAAACAGTATCATAACAGAATGTATTTCCTACAGGTATTTGAACCCAATATTCGGTAACAGGATCAACGGGTTTAACAAAAATATTTTGCGTGGTATCGCCAGTTGACCAAAGCACGTTGCCAGCTCTGCGAACACTTACCTTTACGTTATCTAAGGTCCAGCTTTCTAAACACAATGCTGAGTTATCGCCAGTATTTTTTAAATCGCCCACCCATGCTAAATCTAAATTTGCAGTTGAATGTCTAAATGCTTTGCTTATGGTATATTTAGTGGTTCCTCCATTGATATCGCACCGTCTTACCAAGCCTGTTATGGCAGCGCCTGTTTTGGCAGGGTAGGCTCCAGGAGCGCCAGAGGTGGTGTATTCTTGAGTACACCCAGCTTCATTAGAGAAAGTTGTATTCATTATATTGGCAGCTCCATTTTTGAACCTAAACCTATCCGGACCTTCTGGCGAACAATTACCATCCCAGGTATCATGAATGTATAAATCAAAAGTTACTGAGATGGAGTCGTGGGTTGGTAAGTCAATGATATTGTAGGTAACAGAATCATTACCAAATGGACCAAGCACCTTACTTCCATTAAAATTGATTGCGCTTAAACTATTCCAATTAAAAAATGGGGCAGATTGGAAGTTTTGCGTGTAATCTTCGCGGTAGGTAAAAGGTGGCGTAGGGCCTCTTAAAAAGACCTGTGTTCCCAAACAAACTGTTGTGTCTGGTGTTCTAATTGAGTTATTGGAAAGGCTAACAAATACGCTATCTACACCTATACAACCTTCTGGAGTTTCAGCTGTAAGCTTGTACCATCTGTTTGAACCCGAAGTTGAAACAAATATGAAGCTATTTTTACTTCCTGTGCTCCAAGTATAACTTTTCATTCCCTCCAAAGCTTGAACCATCATAAAAGAGGCCTTACACTCGGTCATGGTATCTTCTGTTATTAAATTATTTGGGTCAACCACATTTATATTAATGGTTGCAAAACAATTGGCACCATTTTGTGTAACCAAAACATTAAAAACCATTGGGGAAGGCAGCACAGCTTTCAGTGAAGTGGTAACAGTGGTATCACCATTTTGCCACAAATATGAGATATTGGTAGCCTCATCAAATTCTACTAATCCAAAGAAATTAGATTCGCATGTATCTGTATTGGTTAAATTTTCATCTGTGTTTTTCCATCGGCCACCATTGGTACATTTCATGCCTCTTAAATAAACATTATTAGCTGTTGAGCCTGTAAAAGGAGAACCACTCATCCATTTGGTGTATTCAATTTTCTCGCAATTTACCCATTTATATGGACTGTTAATTCCGTTTGATTTGTACAAGCCAATCCATAAATTTTTATCGGATATGATAGGTAATTGAGTGGTAATGAAATCATTTTCTTCTTTGCTATTGACCACAGCCAAATGGCCACCTAATTTAACTGCATCGCCTTCTGCTTTGGACCAAGTAGAACTACTATTGAAAATATAATAATGGTGTCCGTTGAAAGAATTAACATAGGTAACAGTTGGTCCTAAATCCTGTCCTGCAGAAACTTTTCTCTTCACAGGTGCACCAAACGGAGAGCAATCGTAACGAGGTGACGCTTCCAAAACTATAGTATTTCCCAAACACAAAGTGGTATCGTTTTGAACAATATCTCCATCACCAAATGCTACATAAATACTGTCGTTGGTAGAACAATCGTTGATGTTTGTAACCGTACACTTATACCATCCTTTTGTAGTAACTTTAATATCTGGGGTTATGTCGCCTGTATTCCAAGAATAATCTTTGAACCCACCAGGAGCAAGCAAATAACCAGTATCTTGAGAACAAACGGTGGTGGTATCTGGACCTAAATCAAAGGTTAGTGGGTCTCCGATTGAACAAGCTCCATCTACAATGGTTAAATTTTGATTGCTGGCTACTCCAGTTTGAACATCTATGGCTCCGCTAGGCCAATATATTATGATAGAATCTGCTATTGAATTATTACCTAAACCAAAATGAGTTATTTCACTTTTACCAGACGCAGTAGTTGAGCTCCCTTGCGCATTATAGTTTTTGTAAACACCATTGGTTCCCGCCTTCACATATATTCTGGCACCAATAGGATCAGCCTGACCACTACACGATAATAATTTTATGTTCAGGTAATTGTTGTTGATGATGCTATTTTTAAATAGTTGTGCATTATTGGTGCCTGCACCAGCAGTGCCAGGCATAAATATATCTAGCGCACCATCTTTGTCGTAATCGAAGATGAAATATTTTGAAAATTTATTTGAGCTGGTAAGTGCCACACTAATTCTGTTGCCTGTTTGATCTGAAAATACATTGCTACCAACGCCATTGTTCCTCATTAAGGCAGGAACGGAAGTAGTGGTACTTTGATTTATTTCCCAAAGCACATCATTGTCGCCATCATTGTCTAAATCAAAAACATGGGAATTAAAGTAATCACCTATTGTTGTAGGCAGTGTGTTGTATGCTAAAGTTACATCTGTGAAAGAGGTAGTGCCTGCATTGTTTCTAAAAACTTTTAGGCCTTGATTACCACTTCCAGGTAGAATAATTGCTTTGGTTCCCAATAAAATATCTAAGTATCCATCATTGTTATAATCAATGATATTTGCAAAGCCAACAGGACTGCTATTGATTAAGCCCGTTGTAGATATTAAAGAATAAATACCAGCGCCATTTTCATATAAATCTATTTGGCACGCAGCATTAATTGAGGTGTTCTTAATTACCAATAAATCCTCGTCTCGGTCATTGTCGAAATCGAAGAGTGCGATATAGGGAATGGTAGTGGCACCTAAACTGGTAAGTAAATTGGCAGGGGAAGCAAATGTTCCTCCATTGTTTTTAAGGGCACTAATGAAAAATTCACCTCCGCTATTTCTACAAAAAATAATGTCGTTGTCTTTATCTTTATCGTAATCTGCAACTAAAATGATTGGATCATTGGTTAGGTATTGCGCCACAATATTTGGGGAAGTAGGCAGGTTAACCGTGCTTGTAACCTCAGTGAAACTGGCACCACAATTGTTTTGGAACAACCGGATATAACCACTTGGGCCAGAACTGGCGATCAACAAATCTTGAAACCCGTCATTGTTAAAATCAAAGGAGGTTACCCCTTCGTTACCATTTCCAGACCCGGGAATAGCAGGGAGTCCAACAAATGACGATACATTTGAAAATACCCCGTTTAGGTTTCGATAAAGTTCAAGGTTCCCTGTTAATGTATTTTGGTAAACTACATCTTCATATCCATCATTGTTATAATCAACCACATCTAAAATTAGGCCTTCGTTGGCAGGTAAATTAGTTGAGGCAATTACATTCTGAAATTGCTGAGAATGAGCTGAAAAACTTGCAAGCAAAATGACTGCAAAAAGTATTTTTTTCAACATGCGTTATAAATTTAATTTGTTTGGTCGATAGAATAATAGGCACAAATTAACTCATTGTGCCTAATTATCACATGATTTAGGAAATTTTAAGATGCACAGCCATGTGTTTTATCCCATTTTTTTGGACAATTAAATTGAATGGAGGCATTTTTAGTAATAGATTAAATTACTGAAAATGCATGATAAATAAGGTTATTGTATGTTTTTTAAGGTGTTGATTAGGTGGTCAATTTGGTTTTTTTCTTGGTTTAAATGAAAAACAAACCTGACTAAATTTTTACCCATTGAAACTGCTTTGATTCCTTGTTTTTGTAATGAATGGAGGAATTGTTCGGATGGAAATTGGTCTTTGAGTTTAAAAATAACAATATTTGTTTTAACAGGCAATAGGTATTCTATGTAATTTTGTTGGTTCAAAAATTCCCCGACAATTTTTGCATTTACATGGTCTTGGCTCAAGCGGTCTATATTGTTTTGCAGCGCATATAAGCCGGCAGCAGCTAAAAAACCAACCTGCCGCATACCTCCACCCATTACTTTTCTCAATCTTTTGGCTTTGTGTATGTGTTTTTTTGAACCCAATAACAATGAACCAACGGGCGCGCCCAATCCTTTGCTTAAACAAATTGATATGGTGTCGAATAATTGTCCGTATTGCTGAGGATTTTGGTTTTTAGCAACAAGCGCATTGAACAACCTTGCACCATCTAGGTGGAAGCCGAGTTGATTGTTTTGGCAAATTTCCTTTATTTTTAGGAGTTCTTCCCAATCCCAGCAGGCACCTCCGCCTTTGTTAACGGTGTTTTCTATGCAAACAAGTTTGCTCACAGGAAAATGAACATCCTCTTTGTTGATATTTTCAGCAACTTGAGCAGCATTAAATATACCTCTATTTCCTTGAATTAATCTTACTGAAGCTCCGCTATTGAAGGCTATTCCACCGCCTTCATATAAATAAATATGCGACAAGGTATCGCATATTACCTCATCACCAGGCTGGGTATGTATTTTAATGGCAATTTGATTGGTTTGAGTGCCACTACTGCAAAACAAGGCATCCTCCATTCCAAATAAATCTGCAGCATATTCTTGTAAAAGGTTCACACTTGGATCTTCGCCAAAAACATCATCACCGACTGGTGCTTGCATCATGGCTTCTTTCATGGCAGCGGTTGGCAGGGTAACTGTATCACTTCTAAGGTCAAGCATATCTGTAATTTTAGGTTCAAACATAGAGGCAAAAGTAAACAAGAAAACAACCAATAAGTATCAGTGAAGTGCATAATTGCACAAATAAATTTAAATATTTTAGCGTTATTCGCAGTACAATATAATTATGTACGCAACTGTTTCTGATATTTTAAAGGATTTGTTAGGAGTGAATATTCCACTTCCCATTCAAACATTTGGTTTTATGATGGCCATTTCTTTTATTTTAGCCTATATAGTTATGAGCAATGAGCTCAAGCGCAAGGAGGCAAATGGGTTATTGAAACCCATAAAAGTTAAGAAGAAATTCAATGAACCTATTACAATTGTTGATTATATTACTGCCACGGTAATTGGGGCTTTTATTGGTTTTAAGCTGCTTGAGATGGCATTGGATTATGATGCCTTGGTTGAAAATCCACAAAAATTTTTGTTGAGTGCAAAAGGAAGTTGGTTTGGAGCCCTTTTAGGAGGTGCTTATGCCTTTTATGAAAAACGCAAAGACGCGGCCTTAATAGCTGGTAAAAAGGAAGAAATAAAAGAAGTAACCATGCATCCGCATGAATTGATGGGCAATGTAATTGCTATTGGTGCAGTGGGCGGATTATTGGGTGCAAAAATATTTCATAACTTAGAGAATTTGGATGAGTTAATGGCTGATCCAATAGGCTCTTTGGTATCGTTTAGTGGTTTAACTTTTTATGGTGGTTTAATAGTTGCGGCTGTTGGCATACTTTATTATATGGGTAAAAATGGCGTTCCAGCCTGGCATACCTGCGATTCTGCCGCCGCCGCCTTGATGTTAACTTATGGAACCGGTAGAATTGGCTGCCAATTAAGTGGTGATGGAGATTGGGGTGTAGATAATTTAGCGCCAAAGCCAGATTGGCTGAGCTTTTTACCAGATTGGGCTTGGGCATACAGGTATCCAAATAATGTGTTAAATGAAGGAGTGCCAATACCTGGCTGTGAAGGAATGCATTGCAATCAACTATTAAATCCGGTTTACCCTACAGCCTTGTATGAAGCGGTAATTTGTATACTACTTTTTGTTTTTCTTTGGGTAATTAGGAAGAAGTTTACAATTCCGGGTACCTTCTTTTTGTTTTATTTATTATTGAACGGTTTAGAAAGATTTACCATTGAAAAAATTAGGGTTAATACCACTTATCATATATTAGGTAAACACATTACCCAAGCAGAGCTCATTTCATCTGTATTTATTATAGGTTCAATTGTTGGTTTGGTGATTCTTTTCACCAAACACAAGAAAAAATTGGCATAAAATTTTCTTACTCGTATTTGATTCAATTGATGCTGCTGTGAAACCAATTTTCAATTATAAAATAGTCGTACTTTTTTTAGCATTTTTCTCAACTAGAAACATGCTTTGGAGTCAGGTTGGGCCAGACTCTGCCAACTATACCTTTACCTTGCCAGATTTTATTGTAGAGGCGCAAAAGGATTCTAATTACGAGAAGAAATACCAGCGCCTGGTTTACAATGTTAAAAAGGTTTTGCCTTATGCAAAAATGGCCAGTTTTAGGTTTCAATTAATGGAGCAAAACTTGCAAGTTATGCCAAGTGAAAAGGCGAGAAAAGAATACCTCAAAAGAACCGAAAAATCAATCAAAAATCAGTTCATGGACGATTTAAAAAATCTTACAAGGAGCCAAGGTAAGATTTTGATAAAACTCATCTACAGAGAAACAGGCAAAACCACCTATGATTTATTGCAAACCTACAGAGGAGATTTAACTGCGATATATTGGCAGGGCTTGGCAAAGGTTTTTGATGCAAACTTAAAGGAGGAATATGACCCTATTGAAGATTGGCAACTAGAGCAAATTATAAAGCTTTTGGGTTTTGATTGATTAGAAAAAAAAGTCATATTTGTTGCCTCATTATTTAGGCTTTTACCCGATAATCTTTCTAAAATACAGGAGGTTTTTTAGCATGAAAAGAATAATACTATTTGTTTTTTTAATACCATTTATAGGTTCAGCCATAGGGTCAGAAACAAACAAAGATTCAACCCAAACAAGTAGGCAATATAAAAACACTATTCGTTACAACTTTACGAGTAGTTTGTTTTTTGGTTCAGAGTTTAAAGCAGTTGGCTACGAGCGAGTATTAAGGCCCTACCAAAGTTTTAGTTTGAATGTAGGTCTAGCATCCTTTCCAAAAATTACTGATGTTGATTTAGACAGTGTTCAAATAGCAAAAAAATCGGTTGGATCTGGATTTAGTATGGCAGCCGATTACCGTTTTTACTTGAAGCATGAAAACCAACACCAGGCCCCAAGGGGTGTTTATATTGGTCCTTACCTTTATTATTCTTTGCTAAAACGAAAAAACGATGTAGATTTAATCTTGCCGGGAGGAGGAACGGTGGCATTTGAAATACACAATAAATTAAGTGTTGTTGTTACCGGTTTTCAATTGGGTTACCAGTTTTTATTTTGGCGGAATAGAATTGCTCTTGATTTAATTCTTTTTGGACCTGGAGTAGGATTTTATTCATACAAGGCAGATTTATCTTCAAATATTACTGAGGGAGAGGCCGGTGACTTGATATTAAAAATAAAAGAGCAGTTGTTGGATAGGTATCCTGGATCTACCTTATTAACCACTGGGAAATCAAGTTTTAGCAAAAACAAGGGTTTTAAAACCAGTGATTTCGGCTATCGCCTGGTGTTTCAAGTTGGTTATCGTTTCTGATTGTATACACTATACACAGGTTGTTGATATTACAATAGCACAATAAGCATGGGAGGTTTTACATTTGTTGCTTATGTTGGAGTTTCAAAATAATTGGGTGCTTTTCATTTTTGTTGTTTTGGTGTTGAGCACTTTGGTTCAAGCCTTTTACTACCTTGGCGTATTTTCACGTTTGTCGTTCTTTAAAGCAAAAAATACGGAAAATAATCACCAATTACCTGCTGTATCTGTTATAATAGCAGCCAGAAATGAATACAATAATTTAGAAAAAAACCTCAAATTTATATTGGATCAAGATTACCCAAATTTTGAGGTAATTGTAGTAAATGATTGCAGTTGGGACGATAGCCAAAAATTGCTTGAATATTACCAAGAGCAATATGCTCATTTAAAAATTTGTGAAATTAAAGAACAAGAAAAATACCCAACTGGCAAAAAATTTGCATTAACACTTGGCATAAAAGCGGCTCAAAACAGTTGTTTGTTTTTTACCGACGCCGATTGTGTACCTGCCAGTAACCAATGGTTAAGGTTGATGCAAAGTAAATTTGATAACAACAAAGAAATAGTTTTGGGGTATTCGCCTTATAGAAAATACAATACATTTCTGAACCTATTTATAAGATTTGAATCTTGCTTTACTGCTATGGCTTATTTTTCTGCTGCATTGGGCAAGAATGCGTTTATGGGAGTGGGAAGAAATTTGGCCTATACCCGAGAATTGTTTTTTAAACACAAAGGGTTTGCAAAACACCAGCATATTTTAAGTGGCGATGATGATTTGCACGTTAACCAGACTGCAACTGCTAACAATGTTGCCATACAGCTCAATCCTCAGAGTTTTATGCTTACCGAACCTAAAAAGAATTATGTGGAATGGCAACGCCAGAAAACCCGCCATAGCAGTACTGGTAAATTTTACCAATTGAAGCACCAAGTATTTTTGGGCGGCTATTATGCATCTCATCTTCTTTTTTATACGTCACTGATTTTGTTATTGGTATTCATGTTTAATTGGCAAATAGTATTAGGTATTTATTTGTTCCGACTTTTGGTTCAAAACGTTATTTTATATGGGGTATTGAAGAAATTACAAGGTATACAGTTATTATGGTTTTTGCCATTTTTAGATGTAATGTATTTGCTCTATATTTTAATATTTGGTTCAGTTGGATTATTCACCAAGCAAAAAAAAATCTGGTAATTGGAAATCATCGAAAAATATTTTCCTAATTTGAGTGCCAAGCAGCTAGAGCAATTTGGCGCTTTAAAGTCACTTTATGAGGAATGGAACGCACAAATAAATGTTATCTCAAGGAAGGACATTGAATCTTTGTATGAAAAGCATGTCTTACATAGTTTAGCCATTGCCAAATTTATTTTTTTTAAACCGGGCTCAAGGGTGTTGGATATTGGCACAGGTGGAGGTTTTCCTGGTGTTCCGCTGGCTATTATGTTTCCAGAAAGCACCTTTACCATGGTTGATTCTATTGCTAAAAAAATTAAAGTTGCCGAAGGAATATCAGAGGCTATTAAACTAGAAAATACTGATTTTGCCATTGGTAGGGTAGAGCAGTTAAAGGAAAGTTTTCACTTTATTACCGCCAGAGCAGTTGCGCCAACAGAGCAATTGTATAAATGGACGCAACAATATGTTGATGCCAAAGAAGAATTTAACGCCAAAATAAACGGGTATATATTCTTAAAAGGGGGTGATCTGCGTGATGAGTATAAAGCGTTAAAGCAAATCAATAAAAAACTTGTAGTAGAAGAAGTACCACTTAGTAATTATTTTGAGGAAGAGTTTTTTGAAACCAAAAAGCTAGTCTATATTTTCTAACTCATCTTTGGTTCAAACCGAACTTTTTTATTGGCCAAGCCACAACAATTTTTCTACTTGTTTGCGGCCATAATCATCAGTTATTTCCATTAAGTAAATGCCTTTTGCCAGGTTATCCAATTGAATGGTATTTGAGCCATAACCAATGGTGTTTTGCTGTATCAATTGTCCAGATTGGCTCCAAATACGCATGTTTAAATGTTGTTGCTTGCTGTTCATTAAAATACTGTTTGAACCAAACGCATAACTGTATTGAATCAACTTTTCAGTTTCATTTTTAATTCCTAAAGGATTGTTAACTGGGCCAGTAATTTCAAAATCATCTATGGCCATTCCTGGATTGGTATTGTTGCTATCCGATTTAAAAATAACCCTAAAACAAACCTTGGGATTTCCTGCTAAAGTTGAAACATCGAATTGCTTGGTGGTATAGGCTAAATTATTTGCATTAAAAAAGGCCAAATTAACCGGAAACGCAGTAGTTTTACTTGAGTCATTGTTGGGGTAATCATACCAATTTGCCTGCACATCATTGCCTAAAATTGTCCAGCTATCGCCAGCATTTAAACTGTATTCCCAATTGTATCCATCATATGCCGTTTCGAATACATTTTTTACTTGGTAAGACAAGGTATAGGTGCCAGCTTTTGTGAAGTTAAAAATGGGTGTATATAACCTTGTCTCGGTGTTGATGGGGTAGTATGAACTTAAACTGGTAACCCAAGCATTGATACCACTTACTACACCATCTTTACCTTGCATGTTTGAATTACCTCTTTCGAATGAAATGCCATTGATTAACTCTGGACCAAAATCATTGAGGTTAGTTTCAAAATTGCCGCCATTGGCTGCCAAATACGGAATGCCGCGAGATGGTAAGATTTGAATAAATGAATCAATCACAGTATTTGTTTGGCCACCATTGATAGTCAATTTAACTGCATACAAACCGGGTGCATTGTATTCTTTCACAGGATTTTTTAATGAACTGTTTGTCCCATCTCCAAAATCCCATTCATAAGAAGTTACTCCTTCGCCCACACTTGTAAAATTTAGTTTTGAACCAATATAAGCTACTCGTTTATCTACTTTAAAATCTGCTTTTGATGGAGAGAAAATATTGCAGGTGTATATGCCTCTTCCATGAGTAGCGGCCACAACCTGAAAATCAGATTGGCGCAATTTTAACATATCTGTTCTTACGTTTGCAAAACCATTGTTGCTAGGTTGCCAATTGGTATTGGCACCTCTTAAACTGTCGGTGCTCCATACTCCTAGCTCGGTTGCTACCATAACTTGTATAGGATTGTTTGGATTAAACAATGCCCAGCGGATAGGCATATCTGGCATATTGCCTTCAACGCTTCCCCAAGTTTGTCCGCCATTTTTGGTTTCCCAAATGCTATTAACGCCATAATTACTGGAGGTAACTAAGATATGGTTTTCATTACCAGTTTCAACTTCTACGCAAGAAATGTTTCCGGTAGACATGCCTTTTCCTAAGTTAATAACCGAATCAATTCCATTAGAAATATTGGCATTATCAACGCGCACTATTCTGCCATTGTTGAGTCCAAAATAAACCCGGTTGCTTACATTTGGAGAAACTTTAACATGCGTAACTTGGCCACCAGCAAACAAGGCAACTGTATCAAAGCTAATAGAATTGCCTGTTTGCGGATTATTCCAACGAACAAAGAAACCATTGTTGCCAGCTAAATACATGCGGTTATTGAGGTCGTCGTAATCACTTGGGCTGATAAAACTTCCTACTTGAACACCACCTGTATTCATTACATTTGAAAAGCTAGAACCACCATTAGTTGACCTATAATAACTTGTATAAACATAAGAGGTAAACCAATATTGTGGTTGGTCTTGGTCTATGTGGCAAAATGCGCCATCGCCACCAGTAACCCTTACCGAATTGCCAATTTGGGGTTGACTAAATGAATGTGAACCATTGTCTTGCGCCCCTGCTATATATTGGTTAAACCCTTTGCTTGGATGTATGTCGCAAGCATAAAATTGGGTGGTATTGTAGTTAATTTCCTTTGTTGTAATGCTTGGCATTGCTTGGGTAAAATTGGCGCTTCGGTATACCCCACCATCATTGCCAAAATAACAAACATTTGAATTTCCGGGTTCAAAATAAGCATAATGTTGATCGGCGTGTACCTCTTGAATACCAAAACCGCCGTACCAATGAGAGATTTGAGTCCAAGAGTTACCACTGTTATTTGTTTTAAATAAATCAACACCACCAACCACCACAACATTTGCATTATTTGGATCAACCGCTAAACTTAAATCGTACCAAGCCTGACTTCTACTAAAATCTCTAGGATAGGTAGATCTAGAAACGCCTTTATCTGCATCTACTGGATATTTTGCAAGCGAATCAAAACTAGCACCCGCATTGCTTGTTTTTAAAATGCCCGAAATTCTACTATTGCTTTCAACCAGCACGTACATAATATTGGTATCCACATCCGAAACGGCTATTTCCATTTCATCGCCGGGCATGTAACTTGGCATTGGCAGTGGGTTCGACCAAGTAACGCCTGTGTTATATGATTTGTGAATGGTACCTCCCGTGCTTGCACCATTGCTCATGGTTACATACATGGTGCCATTGTTCATTATTTCCAAATCATAGGCATTATTACCAGCAGAGGCAATGCCTGAACCAAGCACTTTTGTAAATGTATTTCCTCCATTGGCAGATCTATAAATTCCAGCTTTGGTTAATACCAAAACAGTATCTCCCACACCAATTGAAACTATTTTTTGACAATAGTAAAAATTGCCATTGTTGGTACTTGCTAACTGATACCAATTTTTCCCTCCATTGATTGATTTCCAAACGCCAAGGCCTCTCACGGCATCTAGGTTGCCATTGCCTTCGCCTGTGCAAAAATACATAACCTGAGGTTTGGCAGGTGCTTGGTTAATATGCGTAATGGCTAGGTTTTGAAAAAAATCATTGTTGGTTGACCAATTTGGCTCTGCCGCGGTTATATCTGTGGTTTTCCAAATACCACCTGCCACTGCACATGCCCATACTGTTTTTTTAGTGGGGTCATTTAAATCAACCATCAAAGAGCGGGTTCTGCCTCCACAATTTTTAGGACCTCTTTCAACCCAAGTAATGCCAGGAATTGCGGCCTTGTTGAGTGCAGTTTGTTGAGCAAAAAGTGATTGTTGGTATATCCAACTTGCTTGCAATCGCTCTCTTGGAATTATATTTAAATTGGGATCTTTGGTTAATTCAAACTCTTGTTGCCAAGCCAAATCCATTCTATCTGGTTTGGGTATTTTTGTTTTGGTATTGAATACAATACCACGTGCATCTTTTGTAAATACCTCAAGACCTAAATAACTATGAACAGAAATACTCGTAATAATTAGGAGAGACAAGAAAGGAAATATATTGACAGCTTTTTTCATTTTTTGTATTTGTGTAGCTTACAATAATAAGGAAAAACAGCTAAAAATCAATAAACAACAAGGATTAAGAATGTCATTTATTTGCAAAAAGGAAACCTAATGATGTGCAAGCCACAAGAGCTTTTCTGTTTGAGTTTGGCCAACATTATTTGTAAATTCTAATAAGTAGATTCCTTTGGCAAGGTCAGATAAATCTATGATTTCTGTTGATTTGCTTAAATTGTATTGATGAATTGTTTGGCCAGTTTGACTAATTATTTTCAAGTTACCCAAACTCTCGCTTCCTTGAATCATGATTTCATTTTGGTTCAAACCGTAACTAAATTGAAATAACTTTAGCTCTTCCGTTCCAGCTTCAATTTTAATGATAGGTGAAAAGTTGGTAGCTCCATCCATATCAATTTGTTTGAGTTTATAGTACAAATAATCTTGAGTGGCATTTGCGTCTTTAAAGTAGTATTTGCTTATATTATTTGTATTTAATTTTCCATCTACAAAACCAATTGCGTTGAAGTTAAAACCATCCTCACTTCTTTCTAAATAGAAGCCTTTGTTGTTTTTTTCACTAGCGGTATTCCAGTATAAATCCACCTCATTGTTGCCCACTCTTTTGCCCCAAAATTGAATCAAATTAACAGGTAATGCGTTGTTATTGGGACCAGTTATTTCAAAATCGTCGATAGCTAAACCCACATCATTTGTATTTTGGTCTGATTTGAATACAAAACGAAACGCCACCTTGGTATTGCCTGCTAAGGAAGAAAAGGTGAATTGCTTTTGCGTATAAGCAGACATGGTTGCATTGAAATAAGGTTGATTTTGAGGAAAGGCTGTATTGGCAAAGGTGTTAGAAAAATCGTACCAATTTGTGAGCACAGAAGTTCCTAGTTTTATCCAATTATTGCCTAGGTCTAAACTGTATTCAACTATATAGCCATCGTAACTTATTTCAAATTTGTTTTTCACCTTAAATTTTAAAACGTAGGTACCTGCTGCCGAACAATTAAAGCTTGGCGAATATAAATAGGCTTCGTTGTTATCTGCATAGTTTCCGGTAAGGCCCGTTACCCAAGCACTGCTGCCGCTGGCTGTTCCGTTCTTTCCTGTTGTGGTAGAATTACCTCTTACAAATCCAATACCGTTAACTAAATCAGCACCAAAATCTCCCGCATTTGTTTCAAAATTACCCCCATTTGTTAAAGTATATGGCGTTGGTCTGTAAGGTAAAATTTGAATCAAATTGTTATAGGTTTTTGAATACAGACCACCGTTGATAGACAAGCTTACATTATAAAAATCAGGTAACAGGTATTGCTTGCTTGGGTTTTGTAAGGTACTGCTTGTGCCGTCTCCAAAGTCCCATAAGTAAGTAGTTGCACCATTGGAGGTACTTGTAAAGTTTACAAACGCACTCACATAACTTAATTTTTTGTTGGCCACAAAATCGGCAAATGGAGGGGCAAAAGCATTGGTGGTAAAAATTCCTCTACCATGTGTTGCAGCAAGCACTTGCTTATCAGAAGTTCGCATTTTTAACATGTCGGTTCTAACATTTGAGAAGCCAGTATTGCTTGGAGCCCAATTGGTAGCTGCATTTAAAATAGTGTCGGTTGTCCATACACCTAGCTCTGTAGCAAGCATTACCTGCCAATTTTTATTGGGATTGAACAAAGCCCATCTCACTGGCATGTCTGGTAAATTACCCTCAATATTGGTCCAGGTAAAGCCTCCATTTTTTGTTTCCCACACACTTGCAACACCATAGTTTGAATAAGTTGCTAATATGTGATTGTCGTTACCAATTTCAACTTCAATACATGAGACACTGCCCGTTGGCATGCCTTTGCCATTGTTTATACAAGAATCAATACCGGCAGTAATGTGCGCATTGGTTACCCTTACAATTCTTCCATTGTTCAACCCAAAGAAAACCACATTTGCATTGTTTGGCGAAACCTTTACATGGGTAATTTTTCCATTGTTAAATAGTGGAACGGTATCATAAACCAAAGTACTTCCTGTTTGTGGGTTGTCCCAACGAAGGTAGGTGCCATTGTTGCCACACATATACATTTTATTGGCAACATCATCATAGTCGGTTGGACTAATAAAACTACCAACATTGCCGCTTGTACTCAAAACATTTGAGAAACTTGCTCCGGAGTTGGTAGACCTATAATAATCGGTATAAACATAAGAGGTGAACCAAAAATTGGGTTGGTCTTGGTCTATGTGACAAAATGCACCATCGCCACCTGTTACCTCAATGCTGCTGTTGATTCCGGGTGAGGCGAAAGCATGTGAGCCATTGTCTTGCGAACCTGCTAAATATTGGTTCGAGCCAGCATTTGGATGTATCTCACAAGCATAAAATTGCGTGGTATTGTAACTGCTTTCTTTGCTTACTATTGTTGGACTAGCTGCGGTAAAGTTGGTGCATCTATAAACAGAACCATCATTACTAAAATAACAAACATTGGAATTACCCGGTTCAAAATAGGCATAATGTTGATCGGCATGTACCTCTTGAAAACCAAAGCCACCATACCAATGAGAAATCTGTAACCAAGAGCCCCCGCCATTGGTAGTTTTAAACAAATCAACCCCACCAACTATACAAACAGCAGCATTATTTGGGTCAACCGCTAAGCTTAAATCATACCAAGCTTGGCCTCTGCTAAAGTCTTTTCTAAAGGCAGCAACCGAAACACCTCCATCTGCATCTATTGGATGTGAAGCAACAGTATCAAATGAAACACCTGCATTGGTAGATTTGATGATGGCACTTATTCTGCCCGAACTCTCAACCAAAGCATAAATAACATTGGTATCATTTTGGGCAACGGCAATTTCCATTTCATCTCTGTTCACATAAGTTGGAATGGTCAATGGATTGGTCCATGTGGCTCCTTTGTTAAAAGATTTATGAATGGTGCCACCCGTTGAACCTCCGCTGCTCATGGTAACATACATGGTACCATTGTTCATTATTTCTAAATCATAGGCAAGGTCGCCAAGACTGCCAGATGTACCCGTGCCAAGCACCTTGGTAAAAGTATTACCTCCGTTAACAGACCTAAATAAACCAGTTTTGGTAAGCACCAAAAGGGTATCTCCATTGCCAATAGAAACCACTTTTTGGCAGTAATAGTAGGATGCATTATTAGTAGCTGCTAATTGGTTCCATGTAGTTCCTCCATTGTTAGATTTCCAAACACCTAAGCCTCTAACAGCATCTAAATTGTTATTGCCTTCACCCGTACAAAAATACATAACCTGTGCATTGCTTGGGGCTTGGTCTATGTGCGTAATGGCAAGGTTTTGGGCAAAATCATTGATGGGAATCCATGTTGGATTGGAAACAGTAATGTCATTGGTTTTCCATAAACCACCGGCCACACCGCCTGCCCAAACTGTTTTTTTTGTGGCATCGTTCATATCCACTAAAACAGAGCGGGTTCTACCTCCACAATTATTGGGACCTCTTTCGTTCCAGGTAATTCCGGGAATGGCCGCTTTGCCTAGTGAGCCTGCATTTAACAAACGTTGTTGGTATTGCCATGCAGCAAGTAAGCGCTCTCTAGGAACCGTGTTTGTTTGTGGGTCTTTGGTTAATTCAAATTCTTGCTCCCAAGCCAAATCCATTCGGTCTTTCATGGGTATTTTGGTTTCGGTATTGAATAGGATTCCGTGTTTGTTGAAGCGCACTATTTCTAGGTTTGAGAAGCTATAAAGCGATACCGCAACCACAGCCAAAATAGAAATAGCCGAGAATAAAAAGTACTTGTTCTTCATTTATCTAGGAGAAATTTTAGAACAATATTAATGAAATAATAAAACTTTATTCTCCAAATTTTTGAGGATAATAGTGGACTTCTTTAAATTGCTGGAAAGTGGGAAAAAAGATAAAAAATCCTATTTTGCCATTCAATGAAAAACCTTTTACTGACCTTATTATTATTTGTATCGCTATCTGCCATTGGGCAAGATTTTGCTTACCAAAGTACTGCCAATCCTTATTATTGGAAGAATAGAAAGCCTTATGAAGGCTACTGGCAACAAGATGTAAATTATCAAATTAGTGCATCGCTCAACGATTCAAGCGATGTGGTTGAAGGCAAAGAATTGCTAACCTATACCAATAATTCGGATGATACCTTGAGGTTTTTGTATTTTCATTTATACCAAAATGCTTTCCTTAAAGGAGGATATTTAGAACAACTGAATTTAGCGAATGGGTTCAAACAGAAATTTGGAAAATATGAAGAAGCGGGAAAAGGCACTGAGATAATTAGTGTACAGGTTAATAAAATAGATATGAAAACCACCATTGATTATTCTATTATGAAAGTAGTATTAACTAAGCCCATTTTGCCCCATTCAAATGAAATAATTGCTATTCATTTTAAAACCTATTTTGATGCAGGAGGCAACCAACGAAGGCGCATGAAAATGTTTACAGATAATGCCGGTAACAAGCAGTACGATGTGGTGCATTGGTATCCGCGCATTTGTGTGTATGATAGGAAATTTGGATGGGAAACCGATCAACATTTGGGCAAGGAATTTTATGGAGATTTTGGTGAATTCAATGTGAGTTTAACTTTGCCAAATCATTACATCATGGATGCAACTGGAGAGATTCAAAATGAGCTAGAAGTATTGCCAACAGCCTTGCGCGAGAAATTGGATATCAAGAACTTTGCCAAGAAGCCGTGGGATGAAAAGGCCAGTGTTATTGTTGAACCAAATGGCAGCACTAAAACATGGATTTACAGATCTGTGAACACGCATGATTTTGCATGGACTTGCGACCCTACCTTTAGAATAGGAGAGGTAGTTTTGAACCTACCAGCCAATCCAAGAGGTAAAGTAAGGTGTATTGCGTTGGTGCAAGAACCACATGCAAGTGGATGGCAAGATGCAGCATTTTTTAATTCAAAAATCATTGAAACCTATAGCAAAGAATTTGGCACTTATGCCTATCCAAAAATGATATGCGCCGATGCCCGAGATGGCATGGAATACCCAATGCTTACTTTGGATGGTGGCAGTAGTCCGGGTTATTATGGTTTGTTTGCCCATGAAATTGGCCACAATTGGTTTTTTGGAATGGTAGGAAACAATGAAACCTATAGGGCAAGTTTGGATGAAGGTTTCACTCAATTTTTAACACATTGGAGCATGAGCAGGCTTACCAAAGAAAGCAAAAAAGCGAGAACAAAATCTGCTTGGGTTAACAAGTATTACAGACCAATGCCATCATTGGATCAAACCGTTTACCAGGGCTATATTAGAGATGCCATTAATCACAACGACATGCCATTAAACACGCATAGCGACGATTTTAACGGAGCATTAAATCATGGCGGGGGCTACGGAAATGTATATTACAAAACTGCAACCATGTTGTATAATTTGCAATATGTTTTAGGCGAAGAATTGTTTCAAAATGCCATGCAGCATTATTTTAACCAATGGAAAATGGCGCATCCTTATATGGAAGATTTTAGAAACAGTATCATTGGGTACACGCATGTAGATTTAAACTGGTTTTTTGATCAATGGATGGAAACAACCAAAACCATTGATTATGGCATAAAAAATATGCGCAAAGTGGATGCAGATAAGGTAGAAATTACTTTTGAACGTAAGGGTGAAATGCAGATGCCGCTCGACTTTGAAGTGATAGGGAAAGATTCGTCGGTTCAAAAATACACCTTGCCCAATACTTATTTTCACAAAGACAATTATGGCAACGTTTTACCGCGTTGGTTGGGCTGGGGAAGTTTAAATCCTACGCACAAGGTTACCATTCAATACAGCAAAGCCATTCAAGATATTCAGATTGATCCAAGCCACCGATTGGCAGATATCAATGAGTTGAACAATAGCTTGAAATGTCCGGTTTTATTTACGTTTGACCACCAAATAAATAACCCTGCAGATAGGAGGCATTACCTGCTCAAAGCCAGGCCAGATGTGTGGTACAACAATTATGATGGTTTTAAAGTTGGCCTACATGTAAATGGAAATTATATGGGCATGAAGCATGTTTTTAAATTTACCGCTTGGTATAATACCGGTGTAATGAGCAATTACAATGGGGAGGTTTATGCCAAGAGTAGTGAAATTTATCCGGTACATTATGCGTTGAGTTACAAGAACCGTTTTGCCAAGTTTACAGATGTATTTGTGCAGAGCAGAATGTTAGATGGATTGTTGATGAACAAGCTGGGAATAGAAAAAACCAGTCACCAAAATACGTATAGAATTTATGCCAAATCTATGCGCAGGGTGCAGTTGTATTATTTGCCAGGTTATCAATATACAGCTATCACTTTAAATGGTTTTTTGCCTACTATTTCCTCATACGACGAATGGAACAATACGCTAAATGTAGAGTGGGAGAGAGGCTTTGCTTATTGGAGAGGTAGTAGCAGATTTACCCTAGGCTTAAAAACCAATTTCATCTATTCAGATTATGATTATGCCGCAATCACAGCCCAATTGGTTCAAACACATCCTGTAGCAAAATTAGAATTAAGAAGTAGGGTTTTTGCCACCTATATTTCGGGAAGCAATGTGGCGCCAGAATCGCAAGTATATTTAGCTGGAGCCAATCCAGAGGAGCAAGCAGAAAGCAAATTCAATAGATCAGCTGGTGTGGTTCCTGCCACTTGGAGCTATTATGGAGAGCTAAGCAACCATTACCAAGTAGGGGGCGGTTTGAACCTAAGAAGCTATGCTGGCTATTTGGCACCGGTGATGGATGGTAGTTCTCAAGCCTATTTATACCGAGGCAATGCAGGCGCATCTGTGAATGTAGAATTGGATTACGACAAATACATACCATTGCGCGCAGGCAGTTTGAGTAAGTATTTTCACCTAGACGCTTATTTCTTTTTCGACGCCGGAATCTTGGCAGCAAATAAGTTCAGCAATATAGATCAAACAATTAGTAAAACTGGCAGCAATCTCAACACAGGCCTCATGGCAAGTGGTGGCCACGGTTTGATCCTAACCATTAAAAAGTGGGGAGTGTTGGATGAAATTAAGCCATTGAGCATTAGGTTTGATACGCCGTTTTATTTGAGCAATGCGCAATATGCCTCACCGGGTAATATCCAGTTTAGGTGGGTAATGGGAGTGAGTAGAGCGTTTTAGCCATTCGACAGGCTCAGGATGACGGATCGCGGGTTTTGTTTGTTAGGGAATTGTTGCGTTTTTACCGGGTAAAAACATGTAGAGACGCAATTTATCGCGTCTAATATGCGGCACCTGAGGGTTATTTTCTAATCAAGTATACCACACCCATTCAACAAACCTTGTTGAAACAAAATATTGCTATTTCGACAAAATTGAAATTCTATTAAAAGCATTTAAAAATTTATTAATTTAGCTAAATTCGTTTAACAAGATTAGTTAGTCAATGAATCTTACTGCCCGTTTAAACACAAAAAAACATACCAAGCAAATTGTTTTCGGTTTGAACCCAGCGTTGGTTTTCGCCAATGAGGAAAAAGTTTCGCTTATACCCCCAAATAGCGTTGCAAGCGAAACTACAATTGCATATATATCTCAAAAACCCAAATATCGCGTAAGTTTAAAAACAATCAAACAACGCACAATTCAATTATTAACGCCATTTATGGCGTCTATTAACTACGTTATTACACGCCATGAGTGGCGTTTAGTGGAATGTTAGGTGCAATGCACAACGAATTTTTAAATAAATGAAATTCAATGAAACTCAAAAAATATTTCTAAATTTGTCACAATAAAGCAATACAAGGCAAACTAGACAATGAAAGCAAAATATTTAAACCCATTCACAGATTTCGGATTTAAAAAAATCTTTGGAGAAGAAGCAAGTAAACCCTTGCTAATTGACTTCTTGAATGCTCTATTACCAAAAAGTGACAAAATTGTTGATTTAGCTTTTAAGAATAACGAACAACTTGGACAAACTGACCTTGACCGTAAAGCAATTTACGACATTTATTGTGAAAATGAAAAAGGGGAGAAATTTATAGTTGAACTTCAAAAAGCAAAACAAAATTATTTCAAAGAAAGAACAGTTTATTATTCCACATTTCCAATAAGAGAACAAGCAGAAAAAGGGGAATGGAATTATAATTTGAAAGCAGTATATTGTATAGGAATTTTAGACTTTACCTTCGACGACTATGAAGAGGAGCCAGAGAAAAACGAAGTAGTCCATACAATAAAATTGAAAAATCAGAACGGTAGAACATTTTATGAAAAATTGACTTACATTTATTTGGAAATGCCAAATTTCAGTCAAGGTGAAAATGAACTTACAACCCGTTTGGACAAGTGGCTCTATTTTATTAAACATTTGGAAGACTTTCAAACAATACCAATAATATTTTCAGATGAAGTTTTCAATCAAGCCTTTGCTAAAGCAGAACTTGCAAAATTTGGACAATCGGAATTAGCGAACTACGAAAATAGTTTGAAAATTTATAGAGATTTGAAGGGCGTAATGGACACTGCGTTTAGTGACGGAAAAACTGAAGTAGCAAGAATAATGAAGCTAGAAGACGAACCAGTTGAAAAGATAATTAAATATACTGGTTTGTCGAAAGACAAAATTGAAAAGCTATAACCCAAGTGCACTGTGCCCAACAGCGGCTATAATATATTGGCTGCATTCTGCTTCTAATGAAAATTTATTTTACATTTGAAGTGTGGTTTTCAAAAGATAATTTGTGCTTCAAAATCGCCAACATCTTTTAGCCGCAAATCGTGTGTGTCTTGAATCAATGACTTAGCCAAGTCATTGAATGCTATTCAAAAGATGGAAGACAAAAGAGTGGAGGATAAATAAAGTTGTGGAGCTCAAGCTGTCCTCCTCCCCAAAATTAGTTCAATTTGAAAGTATAAAAAACATTAACTTTCACACAAACTAAAATGAAAAAAAGTAATTTCACAGAATCCCAGATT